>Ga0100381_1002209_pt1 | contig 17548 bp, 19 predicted proteins | sample CryGeymeta201505_FD_80416 | JGI IMG/M metagenome (GOLD analysis project Ga0100381, IMG submission 80416) | Groundwater microbial communities from Crystal Geyser aquifers in Utah, USA - Crystal Geyser metaG 2015-05 | ecosystem: Environmental > Aquatic > Deep subsurface > Groundwater | place: USA...
GATAAGGCCTTTGCCCTAGGTGCATCTTCTTTTATGATCAAAACAGAGCGCAAATTATCAGAAGTCAGCAAAAAAATCAAAGATGCGCTCAGCTAAATTAGTTAGTCGTACTATTTGACTGAATACCAAAAACCTGGGTCAGTTCTTTTATTGTCCTAATTAAGTATTCCACCTCCTCCATTGTGTTGGCGGCTGTTAATTGCACCCTAAAGCCAACATCATTTTTGGCAACCATTGGATAAGGGGCAAGCGTTACATAAATACCTTTATTAAACAAATATTCGGCAACATCGTTAATTTGATCTGAATCTTTTAAGTAATAGTTAAAAATTGGGAAGTTAGTAGTATTATCACTTCTCAACCCCATTTCGGTGTTTGCATCCGCTAATCGCTTAGATAGTTGATATATAAACGCCCTAATCGTATCACCCCTTTTTGCATTAACCTCGAGCCCTTTAAGCGCGGTAGCCAGCGTAGCGATAGGAACGGGCCCTGTATATAGATATGGAGCCACTACAGCCTTTAAATAGCGTTTAAGCTCACTGCTACAGCACATTACGGCAACATAACTTGAATATGCCTTAGACATTGTGGTCACCATGACAATATTTTCATACGTTTCCCCATAATAATTAATGATTGAATTGCCTTTGCTACCATATGGGCAAGATTCGTTTGCACTGCGCTCACCAACTAAGCCAAAGCCATGAGCATCATCAATGTAAGCTAAAGCATTATGTTCTCGTGCCATTCTTGCCACTTTTGGGATATCGGGATATTTGCCATGCATACTAAAAACACCATCGATACAAATGAGCTTTTTGTGAGCCGTACTCATTTTTAAAAGTAATTCTAATTGATCTAACTCGTTGCTATCAAAATAAGTCACTTTTGTGCCATGACCTTTGGCAATCATTGCCCCTTCGTAAAGAGTTCGGTGTGATCTCTTATCTAAAAATATTTCGCCACCCTCTGACAAAATAAATAAACAATAATTTGTGGTAAGCGTTAGATTTGGAAGCACTAAACAATCTTCCGCCTTTAGTAGATGTTTTAATTTATTTTCAAGTTCCTCATAAATAATCGGGCTACCAAGCATCCGTGACCAACTTGGATGCGTACCCCATTTATTAACATATTCCGGAATCGCATCAATAATTTCTTTATCTAAGTCAAAACCAAGATAATTGCACGAAGCAAAATCAATGAGCCATTTTGTACCAATTTTAATCTTACGTTTATCAATCGCTTCAATAACCGCATCGTACATTGGGTTTTTATCTAATGATGTCAAAAAGGCTTCATTTTTGTCAATTAGCTTTTTTAAAATGATATTAGGCGGATTCATCGGCAAGATACTGTTGGTGCTTTTCAACTCTAATAATTGTACATCTGTAAGGTGACTATGCATAATATGTATGTCAAAAAATATATTGCAGTATTGCAAATAAACCACCATTTTCTCAATTATTTTCTATAGACATATTCCGCAAAAAATCTAGCTATGAAAGATCGTATAGTATAAATTCTATTTTAGTTAATGTCATCCATATGAAATTATTATCCAAGTCACATTCTTCTAAAATTATTTGTGCATTAATAGTTATTTCTCTTGTTCTGCTAGTTTTGGTTGGATGTAAAAAGAGTACCGCAGTTATAAATGAGCCAATTAAGATTTTATATAGTGAATGGCCACCAGATTTAATTATCTATTTAGCGCAGGAAAAAGGGTTCTACAAAAAATACGGTGCTAATGTGGAATTAGTCCAAATCTCTGATTTTGAAGAATTATTTGCAAAAATAGCAAATCATGAGGCCAACATATGGCCAATTACTTTACTGGATACTGTTAAGGAGTTTACAGGCGGCAAAGATTGGCAGGTGATTTTATTAGAAGATTATTCTGAAGGAGCGGATGCAATTCTTGTAAATAATAGCAGTGACATTAATAATCCTGCCGACTTACGTAATAAAAAGGTTGGTGTTGAAAAAGGGACAGTTGGCGAATTTTTCTTAAACATAATTTTGAATAGAGATGGATTACAATTAAAAGATTTAGAAATAGTCGATTTAGCATTTGATGAGATCCCGAATGCTATGGCTTCCGGTGAAATTGACGCCGGAGTTACATACGAACCATCAATAACACAGGCTTTAAGTAGTGGTGCCAAAGTTTTAGTCGATACAAAAACAGAAAAAAATACAATTGTTGACGTATTTGTTGCTGACAAAACTGAAATTGAAGACAATAAAGATCAATACATAGCCGTTTTAAATGCCCTAATTGAGGCACAAGAGTATTTTAATAAATATCCGGAAGAGTCTGCCCAAATCATGAGTGTCCCCTTTAATATAACAAAAGAAGATTTATTGGCCGCCTTTAATAATTTACGCATTCCAGATTACCGTGAAAATGAAACCGTTTTTAGCCGCACTTCGGCAAGTTTATCCCTATTTTCTTTAGCAAAACAGGCGGAACAATATATGAACAGCCAAGGATTAATTGATGTATCAAAATATTACAATATGGACTCTTTAATTAGTAAACTCATCAATAATGTTAAAATCACAAACTAATATCTTAATTACGGGATGCTCTAGCGGCATTGGTCTTGAAACGGCAGCGCTATTAGCAAATAGTGGTCACAGAGTTATAGCCACCATGCGAGATATAACAAAGGCAAAAGAGCTCACCGACAAAGTAAGTATTCCGAATAACTTGTGTCTCATGAGTATGGACATTACTAAACCGGAAACTATTGTAAGCGCCGTAAAATCAATAATTGAGCAGTTCGGCACCATTGATGTTCTAATTAATAATGCAGGCATTACTATCGATGGGTTTTTTGAAGATCATAGTCCGGAAGACGTAGAGTGGATTTTTAAAACAAATGTAATGGGCATGATGAATGTAACTAGAGCCGTATTGCCGTATATGCGAAAACAAAAGTCGGGACAGATAATAAATATTGGTAGTATAGCCGGTAGATGGGCCCTGCCTGCTATTAGTGTTTACTCAGCAACAAAATTTGCTGTAGATGGTTTTACAGAAGGATTAAGGCACGAATTAATGCCTTGGGGTATCAAAGTAACTGTTGTAGAACCTTGCTTTGTTAATACAAATATGGTGACAGTAAATCGTAATGTTGCAGCCAATACTGCTAACCCTCACAGCCCATACTATGTGATGACAGAGCAGGCCGAGGCCTTTTACGAGAAATATGGTCAAAAGTATGAAATTGAGCCCGAAGTAGTAGCAGCTAAGATCAAGGAAATTATCAACACGAGTAATCCTAAATTAAGATACATGCTTGGTAATCGAGAGCAAATCACCAATCTACTGATCCGAATTCTACCTGAGAGACTAGCAAATTTATTCCTCAAAAATAACTATCCAGCATATGAATAGCTTTTATCTGTATCTTTTTATAATTGTTAGTTTGGACGTAGTGACCGCCTTATCGGCACGTCAGGCTTTTGAGTCAGGCAATCTATGGTTCTTGCTGATTGCTATTACTAGTTTAACCATTGCCGGCTCCGTTTTTATCAAGACATTGAGTTATCGCAGCACGGCTATCGTTAACGTACTCTGGATTGGTTTAGCAACCCTCTTTGTTATTTTTGCCAGCTATCTAGCGTTTCACGAAATCCCCACAACTACTCAAGCCATTGGTATGGCAATTATTTTAGCGGGGATAATTACCATGGAATTATCAACCGACAGTGCAACATCTAACTAAAGAATTATGAAATTTGCCATCTTATTATCAATTTTGACCATCTTAGATATTATTGCCGTTATGTCCGCCCGGTATTACGTTGAAAAAAAGCGAGTTGGGTACTTAGTGTTGTCATTAGCTGGATTTGCCACGTCCGGTTATTTGTTTTACTTACTAATGGGCTACAGTATTACCTCAATTATCAATTTATTGTGGGTGTCTGTTTCAACTGTAATAATAACACTTTTAGGTTATTTAATCTTTAAAGAAAAAGTCACGATTGGCCAAGGGATTGGTATGGCACTAGTTATTATCGGTATGGTAATACTTGGAGTTTAAGCTTTTAGATTAAGTGTAAAGTAAAACGTGGTCCCCACATTTGGCGTACTTTCAAACCAAATTTTTTCTTTGTGGGATTGAATGATTATTTTAGCCAAATAAAGGCTAAGCCCAGAACCGTCCGGGTCCTTTGTAAAGGCTTCTTGACCGCGGAAAAATTTTGTAAATATTTTAGGCTGCTCTTTTGGAGGGATACCAATACCAACATCACTAATACTTATTATAACCTTATTATCTTTTATTTCTGCGGCAATCTTAACCAGTTGCTTAAAATTGTATTTGGCATAATGTAGTGTGTTTTCCAGTAGCATCGACAATACTTGGTGAACTTTTTCCTCATCAGCAGAAACTTCAATTTTATTTATTTGTTCAAAATCAACAATTTCGACACCCCAGTCAACATCTTTACTCACAATTTTATTCATATCCTTGCAAGTTTTAGCAATTAATTGTCCCAAAGGAAATTTTTTCATATTAAGTATTAGTTGCTTTTTACTAATCTCAGCTGCGTTCATCAAAATATTAACTAGGTAGTTTAGACGGTCAACGCTATTAGAAATTTGTCCAAGCGCTTCTCCTTGTTTTTTACTTATTTTACCAAGCAAAGAATCTGCAAGTAATTGTGTAGTCCAATTAATTACCGTAATTGGAGTTCTTAATTTATGTGAAGCAATCTTAATAAAATCATCCTTAATTTGTTCTGATTCTTTTTCTTTTGTAATATCTTCAAATGACCACAACCTTCCTAAAACTTGTTTATCTTTTGTTGTCACTGATGTTGAGTAAACTTTTAAAATTTTGTAGTTAGGAGATGTCAGTGTTAACTCAAGATGAGTAGTATTTTTTGAGTTATGGTTATCCAGCATTTGTTGTATTTTTTTGAACTGCCGAGCATTCGCAAGCTCATTTGCAGGGTCTTTGATAAATTTAAATACATTTGAGAGGGAATTCCCCAATACCTCATCATGCTTTTCCGCAAACAATTTAAGGAAAGACATATTTACAGTAGTAATAATATTGTCATTGTCAGCCAAAATAATACCTTCTGGTGTTGACTCCAAAATCGATCGATACTTGCCCTTCTCTTCCATTAGGTTTGTTGTAATATCCAGCAAGCTTGCACTCATCTGGTTTACACCATCTGTTAAGTAGCCTATTTCATCATTGGTAGTTACTTTAATTATTGTACTTAGGTTTCCACCTTTCATCTTAGCTACACCATCGGTAAGCCTAATAATGGGTTTTACAAATCTACTGGAAGCAAGTTGTCCAACTATAAATACAAACCCACTAATCAGAATTATTGTAAAAAACATTAATATCATAAATTTAGAAATGGGCTCATAAGCAATGCTTTTTGGGATTTGTGATATTATTGTCCATTTGTTACCGTTAAATCCTAGGTATCCCTTTGAAACAATTTCATGAACAAAATACTCTTTCGCATAATTGTGCTGCCTCGAATTTGCCAATTGGGTTACATCAAAGTTGAGTGATTTTGTTTTTTGCGCAATTACTTGACCCGTTTTTGAAATCAAAAATATGTCAGTATTATCTCCTGTTTCCTTCAGTAAATCTTGAACTACTTGCCAGGAGAACTCTCCAAATAAAACACCAATTGGCTTATTATTTCGATCTATAACAGTATTTCCAAAAATTACTGTTCCCTTATTCGTAAATGGTGACGTGATTAGATCACTGACATAAGTAGCGTCACTTTGTCTTGTTCTTTTAAACCAATCAAATGCAGTCAATGATTGATGTATCGCTGAATTTTGGGTACTGGCTAATATGGTACCGTCTAGGCTTGCATAATGTAGATTATCGTACCATCCCAATTTAACTAAAAAATTATTTAGGACTTCTGTTTTTTTACTATCCAAGGTTTTTGGATCAGTAATTGTAGAGTCACTAATCATACTTTGGATGTCACTGAAACGATCAAACAATAAACGATTAATTGATCCCAACACACCCTTAGTTGTTAACTCCAAATTTGCCGTTACTTCATCATTAATTACACTTCTACTACCAATAACTACCATTGTACTTACGAGTAAAAATGACAAATATGAGACCACAATTAGTAAAGCAATCATTTTTGCTCTAACACTCAATCTTCGTACATACCCATTGATTTTTTCAATCAATTTATTCACAAATCAAATATAGTTATGATTACTTATCATAATATAATAACATTTTTATACTATTTTAACAAGTTAGCTTGCCCCAAATTCTCTACTTCAGCTAGCGCTTCCACATTATCTACTACAATTTTTACATTCTCATTTAGACTTGGTAAACTTGGTGCCCAAAATGGCCATCTTTTGACTTCCACTTTTTCAATTTCCGGCAAGTTCTCCATGTATGCTGTGGCATCAACAATTCTCTGTCCCAAGATATGATCTTTGATCTTTTTGACCAGATTAATCCCAGCTTGCTTATTTGGGTCTAAATCAAAGGCTTCTACACCTTTAATTGTCGCTGTTAGTTCGTAAATGCCGGCATCATCATTTTGGCTAAAGATACGATAAGAAATACTTTCATTACTTACTTGGGAGATTTGTTTGTCGGGGCTTTCACGTAGCAATAGTTCATTTTTGAGTATAACCAGCATTTCAGACTCATTAAAGGCAAAACCTCTCGCCTTAACTTTTGCTGTGACCGTAAATTCTTCGGCGCTGGTGCCAATCACACTTTTATCGGCAAACGCTTCCGGCTCTTCAATTTTGATGCCTCCACTCACTGTTAATAATTTTAGGCCACTGTTACTTAGCTCCACATTCTGTTTAAGTTGTTCTTCCAGCAGGGCCGGCACTTTTTCGACCAGCTGCTTTTTTGCTAGTTCAAGCGCATTATTGTAGTCCTCTTCTGTGACTTGGGTACGTGTTATTGTTGTGCCACCTGTCATTAGTTCGGTACTTTCGGCATAAACCATTGTTTGGCTGCCTGCCGCCAGTTTTGCTACCTTAAGCTTAGTAGGGCCAATATTACCTCTATCACCAATTGGGTGGCCGGCTGTATCAAATTCGTCAGCAACAACGTCGATTACCACTCTACCGGGGCCATCGGCGCCTTTGGGTGGCACTTTTACGTAGTCAACTGCTCTAAAAACTAGACCATCATCGGTTTGAAACTGCGTGCGTGGTATAAATGTCCATTCACGGTTAGCTTCGTTAATTACGGTTATTTGACCGCGTGCATTCGTGCCTTCAAAAATTTTACCGGCTGTTTTATAGGTGATTGTTTGCGTTAATTCCGGCGGGGCAATTTCGTATGCTCCTAATACGCGACGTGGACGCTTACTTAGTAAACCTTCGTTCTTGTGCGTTTCCGCCAGAGTAACATTAATCGATTGCTCAATTACTTGTTTATTAGGGGTAATATAAATTGTTGCATGGGGTAATGCCACGTATACAATCATTAACAGTAAGGCGACACCACCGGCAATAAGACCAAAAACAGCCTGTTTATGCGGGTTTTCCATCAATAAACGTCTTTGTTTTGTCTTTCGATATTGGCGCCATTTATCTTGTAGGCTGCTTATCATTCCATCAAAAGATGCTTTTTGGAGCCCTTGCTTAATATCTGAAATCGATTTCTTGCGCTCATCACGTTTTAGTGGACGTTCCTTCGCAAACCGAACCACGTCATCTATGCTCGATTCATTCACGCCGGAAGGTGTGGCATAATCAAACTTTTCTAAACGCAAATTCTTATAAACAGGCAAACCAACTTGATTGGCAAAATAGGCCCCAGTGTCATCAGTTGTAATAAATATAATCTCTTTATCAATTTCAGAAACTTTGCGCTTTAGGATTTTAATATTAATCAGACTCTGAAAAAGCACGCTGCGCTTAGGAATTGATAAATAAAGCTGTTTTACATTTTTTTGCTTAATTTTTTCAAAAACACTTGTAACCTCTTCGTCAATTTCCACGTAGATAACGTTACCCGGTGCGACTTCATCTTTTTGCTTTTTAATTTCAGCGTCCATATTCCAGTTATTTATTATGTAACAATAACTTACCCTACCTGCATTAAACGGACAACCTTTCTCAGTAAGGATGTGATTATTTGTTCTTCGCCGGCTAGGTCAATTGCTAAATTTGCGAGGGCGAGGGGAGTAATGTGTTCCGGCCCCTTAAGTTGGCCAGTCTGATCTTCTATATTAGTAATGTCTCTTGGTGTTAGAAAGCTAATTTTGGGCTGCTCGGCAAATGATAGATTTTTGTACCATTCCTTAGACTCCAGCGCTTCTTTAATTTCGGGTAAATTAGAGCCACCTCCAGATAACAAGATTCTTGTTGGCAAGGTGTCTACATTTTTAAAGTCATCCAGGCTAAGTTCAACGCCGGACAGCCAAACATCGGCATCGGACTTCATCGCCTCACGCACAATTTGGTATGAGTGTTTTTCTAAATTTTCATCGCTGTAAGCCAGCTTAATTTCTTCGGCATCTAAAAAGGAAACATTTAAAGTGTGGGCTAAACGCTTGGTAAAGGTGCGTCCGCCAATCATAAACATCCGTGTGCCCTCTACCGTACCGTTATTTACTAAGGCAATATCTGTTGTACCTCCACCTATATCTATAAAAATAGTGCTTAAATCCCCGCTATCTTCAAAGCCCATTGACCTTGCAACAGCATAAGGCTCGGATGTAATTGCCAATAGTTCGATATCCAGCTCAGAAGCAATTGTTTGCAAGGCCCCAAAATGAACCAGTGGCGCAAACGCATTAAAAATTGTGACTGTGACCTCTTTCCCCTGAAAACCAATCGGATTACTAACTTTATAACCATCAATTTCCATACCGACAATTGCGGCATTTACTAATTTAATATCAATTTCATTGTAGCCGGTTTCTTTAGCTAGTTGTGTGCGTACATCTTCAAAACAACGCCATTGTAGTTTATGCACAATGTTTTTTAGTTCAGACAAATCGATTTTTGTTTCCGGATTTTTACGTCGATAAGTCGTTACTGTTGTATCACCCTTAACTAACTCACCGGCAATACCCATAATCATTTGTGTGGGAATGACACCAGCTTGTTTTTCGGCCTCAGCAATTGCTGCTTGGCAGTTATCAATTACGCCACCTATATCTGTAACAGCACCATTGCTCATATCGCCAAGCTTTTGGCGTGCTTTTCCAAAACCAATAACAATGCCTTTTGCACCTTTGGCTTCAAAAATCAGGGCTTTTACAAATTCGGTTCCTATATCAAGTGCCAACACATAATGACCATGTGATTCTTTTTTAGTCCTTCTTTTAAGAAAGCCAAGCATATTTTTGGCAGCAGTTAAAGACAGCTGAACTATACTAGATAAACATATGGTTAACGTCAATATAGACAAATAACTAGTTTATTTGTTATAATCCAGTAGTTGTTAATTAAACAGAAAAAATAATGATTAAGAAAGTTTCAGTTGGGGAGCTATTACACTCTGTCCCCGGAACTCAAATCGAACACCTAATTGCAGACCTAGACCAGACCCCCGTGGAGGCCGTAAACTTTAAGATTGCCCCCGGTTCAGAGGCCAATAGTTTGATAATTCGGATCCCCGACGGTGTTGTGCTTGCAATCCCATACGCCGAAATCGAAATTGACGTGGCCTGTGACCGTTGTTTACAAAACTATAAACACAATCTCATCATCGAAAATGCCGAACAACTATACTACACTCATAAATTGGACGATGTTGACGTTGAAGATCACGAGTTTGGCTACGAACTAATTAGTAACAAGCATCAAAATATCGATTTAAATACTTTTTTAGCCGATGTGATTAATCTTGCCATCCCAACCACCTTACTTTGTGACGAGGACTGCACAGGTATCGATTATAAAACACAAGATGATACTAACCGTAATCCCTTTGCCAAATTGCTTGATCAGTAAATGACAAAAAATCGACTTGCTTTTTAAGGGCAATTTAGTATTCTTGCCAAGCGTTTAATTTAGAAACATGGCTGTTCCAAAGAAGAAAACATCGAAAACACGTACACGTAGACGTTATGCGACATACGTAAAAAAGCAACAAACCAAACTTTTAAACAAAGTTGCATTGGCTACTTGCAGTAATTGTCAAGAAAAACACCGTATCCATCACATTTGTAATAATTGTGGTCACTATAATGGTCAAATGATTATTGACAAAACAAGCAAAGACCTAGACAAGATCACAACTATAAAAGCCTAAATTAAATGAAGAGTGGTTTTAGACATCTAGCACGGCAGATTGTCCTTAAGGCTCTCTTTTGGCAAAATTCAAGACAAGATCAAAAACGGGAAGAAATAATCGCCTATCTCTTAGAAAATGATGATGGGCGAAAATTGCCAAATACCGATTTTGCCAGTCAAACATTTGCCAATGTTTTAGAGCATCAAGACGTAATCGACAAAATAATTGGCACTTACGCTCCTGAATGGCCTCTAGATCAAATTGCTAAGGTCGATTTAGCTATTTTAAGATTGGGGGTATATGAGTTGCTATACGGCGAAGACATTCCAGCCCTTGTTGCCATTAATGAATCGGTAGAGTTGGCCAAAGAGTTTGGTGATCAAAGTAGTTTTCAATTTATAAATGGCGTTCTTTCTCAAATTGCTAAAGAACAAAACAAAATACAATAACTAGCCTAACTATGTATCAAGAATTAGAAAAAAAAATTGGCATAACATTTAATAAGCAGGAGCTATACTTGTGTTGTTTTACACATCGATCTTATGTTAACGAAAGTGAGGAAAAGGAACCGGTCGCCGACAACGAACGCCTGGAATATTTAGGCGATGCTGTTTTAGAAATGACCACCACCGACCATCTGTTTAATAATTATCCGGAGCAACAGGAAGGGGAGTTAACTGCTTTGCGCGCCGCCTTGGTAAAAGGTGAACATTTAGCCGAAGTTGCCCACAAGTTAGATTTGGGCAAATACCTGCGCCTAAGTAAAGGGGAGGAGGCTTCCGGCGGCCGTCAAAAAAATTATATTTTGGCAAACACAGTTGAAGCTTTAATTGGCGCCATCTATATTGATCAGGGCTACAATGTCGCCAAAAAATTTATCGAAGAAAACATCTTAAACAATCTAGACCAATTAGTAAGCGAAGGTGCCCATCGTGATGCCAAATCTTTACTTCAAGAATTTAGCCAAGAAAAATTTGGCGTTACCCCACATTACGTCGTTCTAAAAGAAGTTGGTCCAGATCACGACAAAATCTTCACCATGTCTGCCAACATAGGTGAGCGCGAGATTGCTACCGGCACCGGTAGTAGCAAACAAAAGGCCGAGCAGTCAGCGGCATCTGCCGCCTTACAAGAAATCATTGCTGAACAAGCCAGTACCGAGCAATAAACACACCTACAAAAATACCAATAATAATGCCATCAAAAAGGCAAATCATGATTAAATTACTCAGTCTTTTTTGCGTTTCCTTGTCAAAGAATGTTAGGTTAACAACAGTCTTGTTCTTAAAAGCCAAATACATATAAAATAATATGTCTAAGACGATCAAGAAGGTGATTCCAAAAAATAACAAAAATTGATAACTCATCTATAATATTAGACTATAATATTAATACCTAATCAACTGGCTTCCGTCAAATATGTTTAACTTTTTACGTCGACTATTCACCAAATATGTACATCCTGTCGAAAAGAAAATCGATCGCTTTTTTGATAAAATCAATAGTAGAACGCCGCATAAAAAAGTTGAAAAGCAGTTGCTTAAGTTTATGCAGAAAGATTTAATTGTGCTTAATCTTTGGTTAGAAAAAAAATTTAAAGGGTACAGCGGACTCACTAAAAAAAGACGTGCCAGTCTATACAAAAATGTTAAATTTATGGTTCAGGATTTTCAAGAAGATGTAGCCAAAAACATCATCACCCCCGAAAAACTCCACGAGCAACTTCTTATTTTAGATCTCGATTTAAATGCCGACGAAATCCAAAAATTAACATATTTAATGGCAATAATGCATTTTTTGCGCCCCGGCCACCACTATGAATATTTGGAATCGGCCAGCTTTGATAAACTCTTAGTCGATCCCGAAAACGAAATTATGATGGGGGACTGTAATCAGATCGTAACTATATACATTTATTTATATTCGTTGATGTACCCCGTGGACGATCTGGAGCTTAAGCTATTGCCAGGGCACATTTGTCTGCATTTTAACGGTATCGACATTGAGGCCACAACAGGCAGCTTCCACAAGTACCAAACTTACGATGACATCATCCCTGTTACCGAAATTATCTCTACAAATTTACTGGATGTGCACGATTATCGAGAAGAACGCTACAAATTATCGGCACGGACAGTCCTTAAAAGTGCCAATCTGGCCTTTTTGCTTAGTAGTAAGAGGGAGCTAGTCGAAAAAAACTTAAATATTGCTTACCGAAACCTAGGTGTGGCCGCTGCTAATATTAATGACTTTAAGGCCGCAATCTACTATTTAAAGGAAGCTGGCGCCAAAGATTTACTCAAAAATATTTATCACAACGCCGCACTTTATTACAGTAAAAAGGCTAATTTTGATAAAGCTCATTATTACGCCGAAAAAACTAAGATCCCCAAGCTTATGCGGACCGTTACAGATCGCAAGGCCGCCTACTACTATAAAAAAGGTGATTTTACGGAGGCTATTTCACTATATGAGTCACTTGAAAACCAACAGATGCTCAAGGCCTGTTATCAGCAAGAGTATAATCAGCTATTGCAAAAAGTGAAAAATATTAAGACGTTAAAGGAGCAAAAAAGAAATAAACAAATTTATCAAAAGTTATTAAAATTAGCCAAACTTGCCGATAACCAAAAAGCAATTGATCAACTGAGAAAGATTATCGAAACAATCGGAGGGTGAGTCAATGGTAATTGTGTCAATAGTGTTTTAAGCACAGATAGTTGCGCTATACTTTGCTAGTTCCCAGTTCATTATTATTTAATAGATGCTTATGAATAAGCAAAAACACATTTTACTTGCCACAATGTTAACGGTGGTCGTAGCACTAGTGTTAGGAGGATGTAGTACTAAAGTCGCAAATCTTAGCCAAGAAAAAATAAAGTTAGGTTACGTCGGCCCATTAACAGGTGACCTTGCTTCCATTGGCAACGACGAAAAACGTGCAATTCAACTTGCCCTAACAGCCAGCGGCCGTACCGATATTGAAGTGATCTTTGAAGATTCACATTGTAATGGTCAAGCAGGATCCAATGCTGCTCAAAAACTGGTAAATGTTGACCAAGTACAATTAATTATGGGTGCCGGTTGTAGCGATGCAACGTTGGCAATGCTGCCGATCATTCAGCAAGGTCAAGTAGTTCTTTTCTCTAGTTTGTCAACCAGCCCGGAGTTAACCAAGGTTGGTGGTGAGTACTTCTTCCGTAATGCTCCATCTGATGATAAGGCTACAGAAGTTTTAGCAAAATTGATAAAAAATAAAAAAATCGCTTTAGTTAGCGAAAATAATGATTTTGGCCAAGCTTTTTTAAATGATTTAAAAGTTAAATTAGCTGAGTTTGACACAACCCCAGTTGCCGATGAAATTTTTAATACAGGCACAACCGATTACAAGACTATTTTACAAAAAGTGAAAGAAAGTAAAGCCGAAGTTTTGGCTGTAATAAGTAATTCACCAGTATCCAACGGCCTAGTCATTAAGCAAGCCAAAGAGCTTGGTTTAGAAATGGCATATTATGGTACCGACAGTATTGCCGGATCTGAATTTAGCGACACAGCTCAAGATGCGGCTGAAGGCGTATATGCAATTTTAGTTGCCGCCAATACAGCCGATGATCGTGTTAATAAACTATTACAACTTTATGAAAACACATACCTCGAAGGGCCAGCTTCCGATGCCTATACTGTGTTGTCTTACGATCGTATGAATATAGTTTTAAAGGCAATTGACGCAGTTGGTTATGACGCTGAGGCAATTCGTAATTATTTGCATACAATTAATTACGATGGCCTTGCCGGTTACACAAGTTTTGATGAAAATGGCGATAGCTCCATTCTGCCGCTTGTACTACGTTTTGAAGATGGCGAGCTTGTACCCGTTCAACAATAATTTATGTTCCAAGTGCTTGTTAATGGCATTATTGTCGGCGGAATTTACGCACTAATTACGATAGGTTTTAACTTGATCTATTCTGCGGTTCGCTTTTATCATCTCGCTTATGGTGCCGTAGGCATTCTGGGAGCATATCTGACATACCAAATTCAAAAATTTATATTTGAAACCCAAGGAGGAGGCCTAATTACAGGCTTCCTTTTGGGTTTATTGATTAGTTCTATAGTTACCGGTATGTTAGGGATTCTGATTTGGAAGTTTTTATATAGGCCTTTACGTAAAAATGGCGCCTCAAATGTATCTATGATTGTTGCTTCATTTGGCCTTTTAATTATTTTGCAAAACCTAATTGGGCTGATATTCGGGCAATCAGCCAAAACCATCCGTCTTTCTGAAGTGACAACTCAGGGGTATGAATTTTTGTCGGCGTCAATCACTAAAAACCAAATTTTAATTTTAATTGTCACGTTAGTATCCGTTTTTGTTTTTGAGCTATTTTTACATCGGACTAAAATTGGTACGGCCATACGAGCTGTTGGACAAAATTCTCAGTTAGCAGCCGTTGTTGGTGTGAAAACCGAAAAAGTTATATATATCACTTTTTTTATAGCGTCGTTTTTATCAGTGTTGGCAAGCAGCTTAATCGCCCTTGAAATTAGTCTTAAGCCCACATACGGTTTAATGTTAATTTTAAAGGTGATTGTGGCAAGCATTATTGGTGGCATTGGTAGTATGCGTGGTGCCTTGGTAGGTGGATTAATGTTGGGGGTTGCCGAAAACTTTGGCGCCTACTATTTTGGTAGCCAATGGCAAGACACGGTTGCATTTGGTTTGTTGGTTATCTTTTTGTTAGTGAGACCGCAAGGATTATTTAAAAAGTAGTATGGATTTTATAGTTCAGTTAGCGATTTATTCTGCTATCGCCAGTATTGCCGCCGTAAGCTTAAACTATGTTGTCGGATTTACCGGGATTATGTCCATCTCTCACGCTTCTTTTTATGGTATTGGTGCATATGGTACCGCATTATTGCTCACAAAGACCGGCTTAAGCTTTGTGCCCGCCCTGCTTTTAGGGGTTTTAATTACCGGCCTTGTCGCCGCTTTCGCATCTGTGCCCATTTTACGTTTAAGGGAAGATAGCCTAATGCTTGTGTCCGTTGGTTTTGCCTTAATTATTCATAGTCTCATGCTAAATTGGCAATCTCTTACCAACGGACCGCGTGGCGTGAAATCAATTCCTCGACCTGAAATTTTTGGCATTAGCTTAACAGATAAGAATTTTTATTTGGTATTGTGTTTAGTTTTATTGGTTTTAACCATTATCATATTTTATAAAATCACCAAGTCGCCATATGGTACAGTTATAAAAGGCATCCGTGAAAATGAAGAGGTGATGAAAAATTATGGCTACAATGTTAGCAAATACAAGCATTCGGTTTTTGTGTTAGGCGCCATATTTGCCGGATTGGCCGGTGGCTTGTTCGCCAGTTATATTCAGTACATTTCACCCGAATCTTTTATTTTACTGCCATCTGTCTTTATGTTGATTATGGTGATTTTGGGCGGTATGGGGAGTATTGGCGGTAGTATTATTGGCGCCATCCTTATTACTGTAATTCCTGAACTTATGCGCTTTGCCGGTCTGCCCAGCAGTTTTGCCGCTGAATCCAATCAAATTGTATATGGTATTATTTTATTCGCTCTAATGTATTGGCGCCCACAAGGTCTGTTTGGTAAATACAAAATCTAACTTTGACGATGTCTCTTCTCCAAATTAAAAATATTAGTAAAAGTTTTGATGGCCTTAAAGCGTTGCATAATTTAAGTTTTAACGTTAATGACGGTGAAATTGTTGGTGTGATCGGCCCCAACGGCGCCGGTAAATCAACCTTATTTAATGCGATTATGAACCACATCAATAAAGACAGCGGCGACATCTATTTTGATGGTATTAACATAACCAAAAAGCCAACCCACCCAATTGCGGGCATGGGCATTGTGCGCACGTTTCAGGATAGTCAACCGCTCCCGCAAATATCCGTCCAAGAAAACCTCGATCTGGCCTTTAAATACCAAACCGATATTTCACTGGTCAGTGTATTTGGCCGCCATAAATTCTTACAAGAAGAGCAGCAAGTTCATTTTACTAAAATCAAAGAGCTTCTGCACGAAGTAGGCTTAGGCAGCAAACTTAACGTTCAAGCCCAAGATCTTAGCTACGGCCAAGGAAAACTCCTCGAAATGCTCAAAGTCATTGCCTCAGACGCCCGCCTCATTTTGCTGGATGAACCGTTTTCCGGCTTATTCCCCGAAATGATCAAACTGGTCACAAAACTAATCTACGACCTTTCCGCCAGCGGCAAAACCATCTTATTGGTTGAGCACAACATGCAATTAATTGAAGAAATTTGCGACCGTGTTATTGTTATGGATGCCGGTCAAAAAATTGCCGACGGTGACTTTAAAACAGTCACCAAACAACAAAATGTCATTGACTCCTATCTGGGAAAATAATTATGAAAAACCCGCAACCAATTTTAACAGCAACCAACCTGGTCACATCCTATGGCGAACATAAGGTGCTTGATAAACTTAGTTTAACTGTAGAGAGCGGTGAGATTGTTATGCTGGTAGGCGCCAACGGCGCCGGCAAGTCCACCCTGCTAAAAGCCCTTTTTGGCCTTGTTCCTTTGCAAGAAGGGACTCTCAAAATTGCCAACGAAGCCATCAACCCCGTCCCGCATTTAATGGTAGAACTAGGTCTTTCTTTTGTTCCTCAAGATCTCCGTGTTTTTGCCGAAATGACCGTAGCCGAAAACTTGCGGATTGGCGCCTTCATTCTGAATGACAAAGCCCTCGTCAACCAACGCCTAAACGAAATCTACAAACTTTTCCCCATCCTCAAAACTAAACACAAAGAAATAGCCGGTTCCTTAAGCGGCGGCCAACGCCAAATCCTCGCCCTAGGCCGCAGCATGATGCTAAACCCCAAGATTCTTCTTCTAGACGAGCCCTCCGTCGGCCTCGCACCCAAAGTAGTTAGCGAAGTCTTCAGCAAAATTCAGCAAATCAACAAAACCTACGGTACTACCATTATCATCGTCGAACACAACTTAAAAAGCCTCCTCAAAGTCGCCGACCGCGCCATCATCCTTTATAAAGGCAAAATTGCCAAAGAGGGCACCCCCGCCGAACTCCTAAAATCCAAAATGTTGGAAGAAGTGTTTTTTGGCACATTGGCATAATAATTTAAACTACAGAAGTAACATGGAAATAACTCAAGAGTCCCCTTAGCCATCCTCCCCCAAAAACAAAAAGAATATTTTCCCTCCGTTTGAACGCTAGTGAGGAGGGCAAATATTCTTTTTGTTTTCCCCTGGTGGGGCTTCCAAGACAGATATTGAACCACCTA
>Ga0100381_1002230_pt1 | contig 17473 bp, 14 predicted proteins | sample CryGeymeta201505_FD_80416 | JGI IMG/M metagenome (GOLD analysis project Ga0100381, IMG submission 80416) | Groundwater microbial communities from Crystal Geyser aquifers in Utah, USA - Crystal Geyser metaG 2015-05 | ecosystem: Environmental > Aquatic > Deep subsurface > Groundwater | place: USA...
GGTGGTGGTGTAAGTTTTCAGGGTGATCCTTCAATTCCTAAAGGTGACTCAGTTGAGGTTTTTGTAAAGTGGAAAGACAAAGAAGACAACATGCAATTTTACCGGGGTGAAGATTTAGTTTTTAACCTGAAAGACAGCAGCGTGATGAAAAAAACGCACTGGGTTTTTACCGGCTCAAAAGTAATTGATGGTTTATTTGTTGCAGATGCAGAGAAATCCTTAATTACAACATTTCACGATCCTTTTACAATTCTCGATAATCCCTCACCCGACGGAGCATACGATGATTTTTTTATTGTAAATGAAAAGATAGTTCCGCCAAAAGGTACCAAAGTTGAAGTTATAATAAAAACAGGGAAAAAATGAACAACATCAAATCAACAGTTATATTTCTTTTAATAATGTGCAGCTGTATTGCCGCTCAATCTGATTCTCTCCCAAAATTTACATTGGACAACATCATAGTTACTGCCGACAAAGTTTCGTCAAATCTTTTACTATCAACAGGTGCGGTATCTACAATTTCCGGAGAAGAAATAAAAGCATTTACACTATACGAGTTGAGTAAATCGTTGGCGCTTGTCCCCGGAATAAATTCTTACAGTGTTAACGGCATGGGAGGAGGTACAACGACCACATTAAGAGGATTTTATGGAGGCGGAGAAGCAGATTATATTTTGCTTATGCTCGACGGACGTACTTTAAACAGATTCGAATCCGGAATAGTTGATTGGAATATAATGCCGCTCTCGGCTCTCGAATCAGTTGAATTTGTTAAAGGAGGAATCTCATCATTATACGGCGACGCTGCTATTGGAGGTGTTGTAAATCTCAGAACAAAAAACTCAAACATCAACAGCACAACTGTTCGCACAGTATTTGGAAGCTATAAATATTTTAACGGACAAATATCTTCAAACGGAAAACTAAACAGCGGAAACTATAACATATATTTTTATAGAAATCAGTATGAAGGTTTTAGGAGTCATTCCAAACAGGTTGCGCACTCTCTTGGAGGAATTATCCCTTTATTTAAAAACCATGAACTTAATTTATCTGCTTCTCTACTTAACAATTGGAAAAATGAAGATAAGCCGGGCGTGTTAACCGGCGAGCAGACAGAAGCCGACAGAAATATTTCTTCACCATTCTTCGGCAGCGACAATAGAACATCGAGAATTAATAGCGGGGATATTAAAATTGAATATACTCCAAATAGTTTTTTAGAATTAAATGCAGCTATCGGCGGAGAGTATAACCGAGTTAACGATATCACCACGTTTTTGTTATCACCATTTTTTGCCGATACAAAAAACCGGGAATATCAGTACACTCGCTATTTTGGCAGTATGCTTTCAAACTATAAATTAAATTCTTTTCTTGGTTCGGAGTTATTGCTTGGCGCCGAAATATCTACCGGCAAAATTACAAACACTTACTACAATTTTTTATCGGGTGATATTAATGCTTATGAAATTGCGCGTCCGCAGCGGGGCACTCTGGATGAGAACGGAGAAGGAAGAAGAACTTCCGCAGCAGCATTTATTCAGTTTAATATGTCGCCGATAAATAATTTAAAAATTAGTCTCGGGGGAAGATATGATCAAATAAATGATTCCTATTCAAGTTTGACTACGGGTGCAGAGAAATCATTTTCAAGTAAAAAAAATGCTATGAGCCCGAAGGCAGGATTCAATTACAGATTTGCTAATAATGTAAATTACATTGCCAGTATTTATGCAAGTCTTAGCGGCTCTTTTAAAGCTCCTACGATGGATCAACTATTTGACCAAAGATCTTACCCGGCGCCATTCGAACCTTACAAAATTCTTTTATCCAACAACCTTCTTCAGCCGCAAAAATCTTTAAATATAGAAGCCGGTATGTACCAGGGTTTTGTGGTTGGAAAACATTTACGATTCGAAGTGTCAACATCAGCATATCAAATAAAGATGAAAGATGAAATTGACTTTGACATAATGCAGTTTAAGTATGTAAACATCGGTAAAAGTACGCACATAGGATTGGAAGCCGGAGTTAAAATATTTTATTCTGATTTTATTTCTTCATTCTTTAACTATTCTTATCAGGAAGCAAAAGCTGCAAACGGATCTTACGAAGGGAAAAAGTTAAAAGGAATACCGGCTCAGTCCATCAACGGAGGTGTTGCATATAACGTGGTAAAAAACTTTACAGCATCAATGATGATGAAACATACAGCGGGGATTTTTATTGACGATGAAAATTTAATACAACTTCCATCGTTCACTACTTTTGATGCATCATTGCGCTATAGTTTTTATCAATTTAACTTTTCACTCTCTTCGGAAAATATTTTTGATAAAAAGTTTAATGCAAATGGTTACATTGATCCCTCCGGCACGCCCGGTTTTATTTATTACTATCCTGCCGCCGGAAGAAGAATAAATTTTTCTGTCGAGGTTAATATCTAATGAAAACTTTGTTTTTCTTCTTTTTTTTGGTAGGCGCTTTATCAGCCCAAATTAATACAAGGGAAGAAGATTCAACCAAGAAATATGTGCTGCCGGAAATTACAATTAGCGCAACGCTGAATGAGATAAATGTTTTTGACGTCCCGAAAGATGTAAAAATTATAAGCGCCCGGCATCTGAAAAAGTTTTCACCGCTTTCTGCAAATGATATGATGAAAACTGTTCCGGAAGTAGCGCTTCAGCGCACAACTGCCGGCAGCGGCTCACCAATTTTGCGCGGGATGATAGGCAGGGAAAACTTAATTCTTATAGACGGCGTTAGATTAAACAATTCAACTTATCGATCTGGACCCACGCAATATTTCAATACAATTGATCCGGCAAGTATAGAAAGAATAGAATTAGTTTACGGTCCCGGATCTGTTTTGTACGGCAGCGACGCATTGGGCGGAGTTATAAATATTATTACTAAAAATCCAGGAAATTCAAATTCTTTTTTGTCATCTTCAACAACATTATCAAGTTCTAATGATGGAATAGTGCAGAACTTATTTGCACAAAGCATGTGGGATGGCGGCGGCGCATTTATCAGCACAAGTTTAAAAAAGTTTAATGACTTATCAGCCGGAAACAATATTAATCAATCTCCCACGGGATATGATGAACTTGACGGCACTATAAAATTAAATTTTAATTCTGAAAACAATTCTTCTTTATCCATTTTTGCGCAGAGTGTTAATCAAGGAAATATTTCCCGATATGATAGAATAGCTGCGGGGAAAGATTTTAAAAATGTTTATGATCCCCAGCAGAGACATCTTTTCTACACAAGGTATAAAAAGAATTCAAACTCATCATTGCTGCACAATTATCAAATTGACGTCTCACTTCAGCGTCAGGTTGAAGGGAGTAACATAATCGGTATGAAGAATAAGAATATCGAAATATCGGAAAGACTAAACACATTGACTGGCGGTGTGGGAGTTACTTTCAATTCAATTTTTTCAAATCACATTTTAACATATGGTTTGGAGAGCTATTACGATGTAATTTCAAGTTCGCGCGATACACTCGATCACAGTAAGTTGGTTAACTCAAAAGGGCAATCACCTTTTCCGCCCAAATCGCGTTACCTTACATCAGCGCTGTTCACTCAGGATCAATATGAAAATGATATACTTGTTTTAATTGCCGGGCTTAGATATTCCCACTTTAATTTTTCAGCTTCACCGGAAACGCAGATAAAAAATATTTCTGTTAACTCTATAGATGCATCGTCAAGCGGATTATGCGGTAGTATGAATGTTTCTTTTAAAGTTATAAAAAACATTTTGAATATTTATGGCGGAATATCTCAGGGCTTCAGAGCGCCAAACGCAAATGATCTTTCGGCAATAGGACTCGTGTCAAATTTTGGCGTCGAAGTTCCAAATCCCGGACTCCATTCGGAAAAATCAATTAACTATGAAGCGGGAATAAAAGCTAATCTGTCAAATATTTCATTTTACTTTTCATCTTACTATATGCGTTTATATGACTATATAATTAGGGAAGAGGTAGGATCAATAGATGGGACTAAAATATTTATGAAATCAAATGCAGCAGAAGGCGAGCTAAAGGGTTTTAATTTTTCGGCTTCCTTTTTTCCGACAACGAACCTGTCACTTCGTTCCGCCGTTTCATACACTATCGGAGATAATTTGAGCGGCAATGAACCGCTAAGTAAAATACCACCGCTTAGAGGAGCAATTTCTCTCAACTATGATTTACCTGATTACTGGTTCCTCACTTCAATTGAATTTTCTCTGCCTCAAAAAAGATTATCGTCAAATGATATTAGCGATAGCCGAATAGGCGAAGGTGGAACAGCCGGATACTCGGTTTTGGATGTTCGCGGCGGTTATAAATTCGCAGGTTGGGGAGATTTTGTGTTATCGATTGAAAATGTTTTTGACAAGTTATACAAAATACACGGCTCGGGTATTTATTCTTCAGGTCGAAATTTTATTCTCTCATTAAATATTGATTTCAAATAAGAGGTTTACATGAAGCTAAAAACATTTCTCCTTTTTGCAATAATTATTTCATCGGCTGCGGCTCAAAAACTGAACGATTTATCTCTTGAGAAAGAAAGCCAGCTTGCGATGAGAAATGCCTTCGGCTGGCTTGAAGCTAATCAACAGGAAGACGGCTCGTGGGGGCACTATCCTGCAATTACTGCGCTTGTAGTTGCCTCTTATCTTAAAAGTCCTTTCAATTACGATGACATAAATTCTGTGCCCGTAATTAGAGGGATTCAATTTTTGTTAAAATCTCAGCAGCCCGACGGCGGTATTTATATTGATGATTTTAAAGCATACAATACAGCCATCGTGCTGATTGCATTGACTGCCGCAGATAATCCCGAATATACTGAAGCAATTAGAAGAGCGCGTGATTTTCTAATCACGCTGCAGATTGATGAAAATAAGGGATTAACAAGTTCGGATGCTCAGTATGGAGGAATTGGGTACGATGAAAATATGGAGTCCGATCTATCAAACTTAGAATGGTCGCTCGAAGCGTTGAAGGAATCGGAGAAATATCGAAAGGTTTCCGAATCAACCGGCGAACCGCTTGAATACAGTGGAACAAATATTAAGACAGCACAAATTGCTTCAACTTCTTCACGGGAATTATTTTGGGATAAAGCAATTCAGTATATACAAAGATGTCAGAATTTTAAAGAATCCAACGATCAAACCTGGGCTGGTACAGACGGCGGATTCATTTACAGCCCCAGCGAAAGCAAAGCGGGGGATTATACATCATACGGCAGTATGACTTACGCTGGCTTAAAAAGTTTTATATATGCCGACGTGAAAAAAGATGACAAGCGCGTTCAGGCAGCTTTCAATTGGGTAAAGAAAAATTATACTGTTGATAAAAATCCACAGATGGGGGAACAGGGTTTGTTTTATTATTATCATACGATGGCTAAGGCATTGGAGGTTTCTGATGTCGAAGTTATTACCGATGATGCCGGTATTGAACATAACTGGCGAAAGGACATAATTGAAAAATTATTAACAATACAAAACGGCGAAGGCTACTGGGTTAATATGAATAACCGGTGGTGGGAGAATAACAAAGAACTCGTTACCGCTTATTCGTTGTTAACTTTAACGTATGCCCTCGGCTATTAATTAACTATCAGGAGGTTCGAATGAAAAGGAATGTACTAATTGTTCTACTCATAACTATTGTATCTCTTCTATTTATGAGTAATGATTCTTTTGCACAGCAGAAGGATAAACTTTTACAGAGAGCAGACGAACTGCTCAGAAATTACCAGCCGCCCCCACCCGTTGAAACCGAACCGGCAATTTCACCAGAACAGGACAGGCTCAATCAATACCTTAAAGATCTTGATGAAGCAAGTGCGGTTCGTTTTGCGGATACTGTTGTTCGATTTAGTTCCGAATATTCATCGGTCAATTGGGCAGCATACCAAATACTTGGTCAACCTAATGTTTATCCAAGTTATGGAGATAACCCATTGGCATGGGCTCATTCTACACCAGACGGGCAGCGGGAATGGATTGAGCTAAAATTTAATAATCCCGGTCCAATTTCATCAATCGGAATTTATGAAACTTATAATCCGGGTGCAGTTGATACTATTTATGTTAAAAATCCTTTAAATGGTTTATGGGATATAGTGTGGTCGGGTACAGCAGCTTTTGCAGGTTCGCAAGCAAGAATTTTTATAGTTGACTTTCCCTTGACTGTTTACGCTGTAAGCGAAATTAGAATTGCAATAAATTCACCTGCAGTAGAAAGTTATAATGAGTACGATGCAGTTGCAATTTCACCAGTTTCACTAACTCCTCCATATTATGTTAATACGATGCCAAGTAACAGCTTCAGTTCAACATTCGCTAACGCTATGGCGGGTGTTCCTATTGCTGTTTGGGGAAATGTTCATAACGGCACTCCGCCATATAATTACAAACTTGAATATGGAGATGGCACGAGTGACAGCGGTGCAGTAGCTGATCCCCACTATATTGGCGCAGATCACATATATGCAACTGCTGCTCCTTATACAATGAGACTTACTGTTTGGGATAACGGAGGCAGAGTTGATTATGATGAATCGGTTATAAAAGTATATCCATTGCCAACACAGCAAATTCAGGTAAATATGGCAATTGAAAAAGGGCTGCTTTATCTTTATAAAAATCAATATGGCGATGGTCACTGGTACGATAGCTATGGAAACATAGGCGCAACCGGCGCCGCGCTTCTTGCTTTTGAAGAAAATGGTCATCTTCACACTAATGATTTTAATACAAACATATATGCAGAGTATATCGATCTAGGTCTTAATTATATATTCGCTAATTCCACACAACATGCAATTGATATGCAGTATGCCGGTAATCCCGATAGTGACGGTGATGGTTTCGGCGTTTATACTAATTACGATAATTATGCAAATGGAATAGGACTTCTTGCAATTATAGGCGCTCACGGAACAGCAGCCGGCGCAATGACAGATACAATTAATTCAGGAGTGTATATCGGTCAGACCTTCTATGATTTTATGATTGATGCTCTTGATCAGATAGCATACAGCCAAACTGATTCGGTTTCCGGTACACAGCGAGGAGGATGGCGATACAATATCAACACCCCAAACTATGGCTCTTCGGATAACTCGGCTGTGCAATGGTCCGCACTGGCAATGGAAGCCGCTGAAAAAAGCTGGGGAATGACGATACAACCATGGGTCAAAAATGAACTGCACTATTGGTTAGTTGCAAGTAACGACACAAGTGACGGAGGTTTTGGTTATCAATCTTACAATCAGTGGGATAACATTGCTAAAACCGCAGCCGGTATTGCTTCTTATGCACTTCTCGGTTGGACTTCAGATTCATTAAATATTCAAAAATCAATTAATTTTTTGAATGCCCACTGGTTGGATGCGTGGGACAATAACGGCTATTATGAACACCTTAGCGGAAATCTTTATGGAATGTATGCGGTTGCTAAGGGAATGCGTATACTTAATAATCGTGCTGGCGTTACTCACATCGGCGCGAGAAACTGGTATATTGAATATGTTAATCACTTGCTTACTCATTCTTCATGGCAGCAGCAGCCCGATGGCTCCTGGAATGCAAATACATGGAGTTCATCATATCCTGCATTATCGTCGGCGCTGGCAATACTTATACTAACGCAGGGTGTTGTTATAGCACCGCCCGTTGCAGTAATAGATCCGGTATCTGCCAAACCAACCAATTTTGCTTTTAAAGTTTACGGCGGCAATTCTTACCATCAAGATCCTAGTAAGTCAATCATAGAATGGAAATGGGACTGGGATGCTTCCAACGGATTAAATTGGGATTCCCCGGATGCGGTAGGCATCAACCCAACTAATCCTGGTTATACTTCAACAGGATTTTACACAATCACACTTCGCGTAAAAGACGATAGTCCGAGTCCACTTTATGATTTGGAATCTGTTATAGTTTCTGTGCAGGATACTTCTAATAATCCGCCTGTGGCAGTTGCAATTCCGCCGGGTGGCAGCGGAGTATATTCTGCAAGAGTTGGCGAACCAATTTTACTTGATGGAAGTTATTCTTATGACCCGGACCCCGGTGATTCTGTTGTTGCATACAGTTGGGACACTAACGGCGATGGCTTGTTCGGGGATGCTACTACGGATACGTTAACTGTTGTATTTATGAATGAGTACCAGGGACAGGTAGGACTGCGTGTTTTCGATACTCACGGTGATTCAAGCTCAAATATTGCATACATCTCCATCGTTGCTTCTCGCAAGGATCTATATGTTACACAATATACCGTTACGCCAACTAAAGTTAATCCGGGTGATACGGTTCACATTATTGCAATATTTAAGAACAACGATACTTCAAACACAAATGCCAATAATGTCTTAGTAAGATTCTATGACGATAATCCTCTTACTATAGGGAACAGAATAGGCGGTGATTATTTTGTCAATCTTCCGGTTAGTGTTTCAGACACTGTTAAAGCAGCTATTCGTATTCCTCTAAACCGACCTCATGGCGCGATGTACCTGTGGGTTTGGCTCGATGCAAATACGCAGTTTGCCGAATGGAACGAAGATAACAACTTTGATTCTGCGCGTGTTGCTGTGGGCATAATAAAGCATCCGGTTAATTTAGCGGCAGCAAGCCCGGGAATACAGAACATTATGTTAAACTGGATAGACCAGTCATTGAACGAATTGGGTTTCGTAATCGAAAGAAAATTAGGCGATACTCTTCAGGTTAAATTAGCATATTCGGCGCTTGACACAGTTACTGCAAATACTCAAACCTACACGGATAATACGGTGTTAGACGATACACGGTATAGTTATAGACTGTTCGCATATAACAGCTATACCACAAGCGATTATAGTAATCAAAGTTCGGCGCTTACTCCAATACCGGTTGAATTAATTTCTTTTAACGCGCTGGTTGAAAAAGATAGGAAGGTTAAAATTTCTTGGTCTACCGCAACCGAAACTAACAATAAGGGTTTTGATGTTGAAAGAAAGATGAATCAAGGCGCCTGGGAAAAAATAGGTTATGTGCCGGGAAAAGGAACAACTACTGAAATCTCTAAATATTATTTTTCGGATGAGCTTCAAAAGAAAGTTTACTCCGGAGAAATTCTTTATAGGTTAATACAAACTGATTTCAATGGTGTAATATCTTATTCCGATGAAATATCCGTAACGGTTAATTTCATTCCCACAGAATATGCATTGCATCCAAATTTCCCGAATCCATTTAATCCCTCCACAACAATAAGGTATGATTTACCGGAGCCAAGCCGCGTAAAACTCCTTGTATATAATGCTCTCGGCGAAGTTGTAACTGAGATTGTTAATGAAGTGCAGGAGGTGGGATATTATGAAAAAGTATGGAATGCATCAGATAAAGCTTCCGGGTTGTATATCCTCGTGATGCAGGCTGAAGGCACCAATGTAAGTAAAAATTTCAAATCTGCTAAGAAAATGTTGTTGATCAAATAACAACCTTCATAGAGCAGCAAAAAGTAAATTGAAAAAATAATTCATGCCGGCTATTAAAGGAATAGCCGGCATTTATTTTTTGTGAAAATCAGGTTCACAGAGATGATGATAAAACCTATTTTAGTAGTTCGTTTACTTCTTTCCACCAATCATTTTTAATTATTTGATACTTCGCTTTTTGTCGGGGTTCTAATAATCCTTCTATTTTCTTTTGCAAACTTTTTACCTGCGTTTCATCGGCAGTTTTATAATCGGCTAAGATTAAAGAGATTTCTTTTAATTGATTATCATTTAAAAGAATTTTTTGTTTTAGTTTGTCTGCTAATTTATCTATCGTTTCACTCATCGCTTTTTCTTGTGCAATGTTAACCGTAACAGCAAGAAAAAACATGAGGAGTATTAATTTAACTATACGGGAATACATACAACCTCCTAAGTGTTTGTATGGTTGTAAATCTATAGAGTATCTTCGGTAAAGTCAAGCTATCAAAAATGATACAACCACCTCATAAGATTTGCACAGTTCAATATATCCGAGAAAAAAAATAGATTGAAAACCTCCTTTGACGCTGAGGATAATTTTAAGTGCATAACGCCTGGAAGATTTAACCGTATTTTAGCATTAACTTTATTTTGCTATTTTTACCACTCAAAATTATAAACAATGTGAATTATAAGTATCCGATATTTGAAATAAAAAATTACAGAGATTAAAGATGACTTCATCTCCAGAAAATATTAATTGCATTTTGCTCAATAATAAAAAAATAGATTAAGATAAGGCAATTTAAAAAATGGCTGCACAATCAAAAGTTAGAAGGATAGGCGTGCTTACCGGCGGAGGTGATTGCCCCGGATTAAACGCAGTTATTCGCGGCGTAACTAAACCTGCTCAAGATTATGGTATGACCGTTTATGGAATAATAGACGGCTTTGAAGGCTTGGTTGAAGGAAGGGCAATTGAACTTAAAAATGAAGATGTATCCGGAATTTTAGCCCGCGGAGGAACAATATTAGGCTCTTCAAATAAAGCAGACCCATGGCACTATCCCGTTGAAAAAGACGGACAGATTGTAATTACGGATAAATCCAAAGAAGTAGTTAGGAATTACAATGCCTGGAATCTCGATGCTCTAATAGCTATTGGCGGCGACGGAACAATGCACATTTGTAATAAACTTCAACAACTTGGCGTTAACGTTATTGGTGTGCCAAAAACTATAGATAATGATCTTGATGCTACTGATCTTACTTTCGGACATGACTCAGCGGTTTTTGTTGTGTCTGAAGCACTTGACAGACTTCACACAACGGCTTCTTCGCATCATCGGGTTATTGTTGTAGAAGTTATGGGGCGCTACGCTGGCTGGATTGCGTTGAATGGTGGTTTGGCAGGCGGGGCAGACATTATACTCATTCCCGAATTTCCTTTTAGCTGGGAAAAAATTTATGATAAAATTCTCAAACGTCAATTGATGGGAAAAAAATTCAGTTTGGTTTGCGTAGCTGAAGGAGCAAAGCCGATTGATGGTGAAATGGTAATCAAAAGTTCCGATTTGAAACGCCACGATCCTAATCAACTTGGCGGAATTGCTGAAGTTGTAGCGAGAAAAATTGAAGAAAACACCGGGCGCGAAACAAGAGTAACCGTACTCGGTCACTTACAGCGAGGCGGCAGCCCGACGCCTTTTGATAGAATTCTTTCAACCAAATTTGGTGCATTTGCTATTGAGTTAGCAGCGCAAAAGAAATTTGGCAGGATGGTTGCATTAAAAGGAAGTGAAGTAAAAAACGTTAAAATTGAAGATGCAATCTCAAAACGAAAATTAGTAAAGCCCGATACTCAGGCTGTTTTTGCAGCCAGGGCTGTAGGGATATCGTTCGGCGTTTAAAAAAAGAAAAGTTCTATTTACCATCTTGCATTTAGAGATGTCGTAGCATATATTTGGCATCGCATTTTAAGAATTTTCTTAAAATTTTAATTTCGGGGTCGTAGTTCAGTTAGTTAGCACGTCCCGTAATTTCGGGAAGGACGCGACAGTACTTAAAATTTTGTTTTTTTTTCGGGGTCGTAGTTTAGTTAGTTAGCACGTCCCGTAATTTCGGGAAGGTCGCAGTCAGTCATAAAAATTTTATTTTTTAATTTCGGGGTCGTAGCTCAGTTAGTTAGCACGTCCCGACATTTCGGGAAGGTCGCGATAGTACTTAAAATTTTGTTTTTTTTTCGGGGTCGTAGTTCAGCTGGTTAGAACGCCTGCCTGTCACGCAGGAGGTCGAGGGTTCGAGTCCCTTCGGCCCCGCTTAGTAAAGCCTTGTAGCTTAAGAAGTTACAAGGCTTTGTTGTTTTAAAGAGAAGTAAAGGGTAACAAATTTTCCCGTATTTTTAAGTTGTAAGTTTCTTAAACCCAGATTTCTCCATAGCCAAAAATTTTTAATGACCGCCATTAGAAAAAAGTTGTGCTAAGTTGTTTGAAGTTAATAAGGTAAACTTTTAGTTTCTATTGAAATACTTCCTTTTTTTAGTAAGAAAAGCATACACGAAGATGGAATTAAAAATAGAGTTCACCGGCGAAGTTGTCCGTTAGCTAACGGATGAATTTTGAATGAAACGCAATCCCGCTTGCGGGAAAAATATCTTGACATAAAAAACAATCCCGCATGCGGGATAAAAATCAATACTATAAATGGGATTTTCCGGCTCATAAGAATTAGTTCCTTTTTCATCCTTTTGATTGATTGAAATGATCGATACTTCTTTATAAATTAATATTAAGAATATAAAACAAGCAAGAGTAAAATTTCTTGTTTAATTCGAAATTGTTATGATTAATTTCCGAAAAGAATAGTCCGATTTATTCTTTTTAGAACGGGTTATTTATTATTAATTAAAAAGGATTTGTTATGAATACACACATTGATGAGGGTGCAGTAAAAATAATTGAAATTATTGGAATTTCTTCAAAAAGTTTTGATGATGCAATTACTCAAGCACTAAGTAAAGCTTCAAAATCCGTAAAAGGAATTACCGGATTTGAAGTATTAAAACATATGGCAAGTGTAAAAGACGGGAAGATTAAACAGTACAAAGTAAATATTAAACTTGCATTTCCGGTTGTCTAATAATTTATAGGAGAAATTATGTCATTAAATATTAAAAATAGTTTTATATCATCTTTTTTATCAAGAGGCTTTATGAAACACTCAATTTATTTTCTGCTTGCTTTTCTGATATTACCATTTGCAACGATACTATCTCAAAGTAGTAATACTTTTATAGGTGCTGATGCTTGCGGTATGTGTCATAAAACCGAAAAGCAAGGGAGTCAATTTTCAATCTGGAAAAACAGTACACATTCAAAAGCATTTGAAACATTATTAACTGATACTGCAAATCAAATTGCTAAAGCAAAAGGATTCGATGAACCGGCTTCTAAAACTTGGGAATGTTTAAAGTGTCACGTAACCGGTTATAATCTTGATGCAACAATGTTAGGAAAAAAGTTCAAAGTTGAAGATGGTATTCAATGTGAAACTTGCCATGGTGCAGGTTCAGCATATAAAGATATGAAAGTAATGAAAGATAAAAATTTAGCAGTCGAAAAAGGATTAATTGTTCATGACAAACTTGAGAATTTTTGTATTAGTTGTCATAATAATGAAAGTCCGACTTTCACAAAGTTTGACTTTAATGAATCATGGGATAAAATCAAACATGATATTCCAAAAGCAAAATAATTTAATTTTATGTAATTAGTATTTATGTAAAATACCTAAATTTCTAAAACGGACATCGAACTAAAAAATATGGGTTCGTTCTTTTTTACGCAAACACTTTTTATTTATTGAATTTATTATTGCCCCGTTTTAAGCTGAATTTTTTCTTTAGGGCTGCTCTAAAAATCCGTTAACTAACGGATTACGGATAAACACTGCCAAACCGGATTTTTGAAGATAGCCAATTAAAGTTTTTAGAAATGCCCTTATGATATAGAAGATTTTCTTGGAGATTTTCCTTGTATTCCTAAATGAGTTAGATTACCGGATATTGATAATAATCCATAGGTTATTTCTCTAATTGACTGAGATTTAGATAGATGGCAGAATATCATTGAAACAAAATGTGTCCAACTATTTATTCTCTTATTGTGTTTGTCTGTTTGATATTCTGCTACCGTGCTGGAAAAAAGAGTTCTGTTTAAAAAATGTATTATTTGACTGAAAAGAGTTACACTTATCATTGATCCCCCGGTATTGTTTGATTGATTTTATTGAACAATCTAATTTATCAACTTTATTTGAGGGATTCTTTTTTATTCGTTTTGGGCAGATGTGTTACTGAACAAATTACCCAAACTCCTTGCAAATCAGATCAAATTGTTACTCTCAAATATCGCAGCCTCTTTGAATTCTTAACAAGCAATCTCTTTCCAACTTTCCAACCTGCTAACTCACGTTACGCAAAAAGGTAAAAACAGTTTATTAAATTTACTATAGAATAGCAAGATGTAGTTAAATGAATAAAGAAATGTTAGAAACATATTCGGATTATCTGCTAAGTTCATTTTCATATACAACAGCCACAGGTCTATCAATGTTGGTTGAAGGCGAAATAAGCCACGATAAAATAACACGATTTTTAAGAAGTGAAATCGTAGAACTTGAAAAACGAAGTTCATCACTTTCCAAATCAGAAGCAAAAGTATTAGTGGATTTAAGAAGTGCAGAAATAGAATACAGAGAATACGACAAGCTGATGAAAGATTTTGCAGACAAACAAACAGAGATTGATCCGGATGATGGAGTAAAAGTTAATTACGCAAAGTTTGGAGGAATAATCACGGAGATATAAAAACATTACTGGCGTGCAGAATAATTAGGTTATTCCCTAAGTTTTTGATTGCAAATATTAGGTTATAACCTTATTTTTACGCCAAATAAATAAGGATATATCCTAATGAAAGATGTAAATAAATTACTTATGATCGAGCAATTGGATAAAAAGCTTGCAAAATACGCTCAAATCGAAGCTGATTTAGTCCCACGGGGTGGTTGGATAAAAGCAATTCGGACATCTATGAATATCTCTCTGCTCCAACTTGCAAAAATATTAAAAAAGTCTTCACCGACGGTTAAAGAATTGGAAGAGCGTGAAGCAGAAAAGAATATTACACTTAAAAAGTTAGCTGAAGTTGGTGAGGCTTTGAACCTGAGATTAGTGTATGGTTTCGTTCCCAAAGATGGTACGCTTGAAAGGATTATTGAAAAGCGTGCCTACAGCATTGCGAAAGAAATAGTAATGAGAACTTCACACACTATGAAACTTGAAGACCAGGAAAACTCAGAAGAACGTTTAAGAAAAGCGATTAAAGACAGAGCAGAAAACATTAAAAACGAATTGCCGAAATATTTATGGGATTAGATCTCGATTATACAGATGGTCAAACTCCTCTTGATGAGGATGAAAAGGACGGATTGTTAATCCCAACAATTACAACTCGTGGTGATTTGGATGAGTTTGAACAGCTTGGCGTTGAAAAAACAAATGAATGGCTGCTTACGAAAAAGTTTAGTACAGATAAAATTCTATCTGAAGAGTTTGTTAGAGATTTACATAAACGAATGTTTGCAGATATCTGGAGATGGGCTGGCGAATTCAGAAAAACAGAAAAGAATATCGGAGTTGATCCGGTTACTATTCCAATTCAACTGAGAAATCTGCTTGATGATTGCGAATACTGGATTGATAATAAAGTTTTTGATGAAGATGAAATCGCTGTGAGATTAAGTCATCGAATGGTATCTATTCATCCTTTTGCAAACGGTAACGGAAGGAATTCGCGTTTAATGGCTGATGTTTTAGCAAATAAAGGATTTGGCAAACCATTCTTTACATGGGGAAGCGTTAATCTTACTAAACAAGGTGAAGCGAGAAACAAATATTTATATGCATTAAGAGCTGCTGATCAGCACGATTATCAACCTTTAATAGAATTTGCGAGATTATAAGAAATGCTTGTCGAAAAAGTTAAAAACTATTTTCAGAAATATCCGGAATTGAAAATTCTTTTTCTATTCGATTCTAAAAAAGAGTATTTAGAAGAAATATCTAAGTTGATCCCCCGGTATTGTTTGATTGATTTTATTGAACAATCTAATTTATCAACTTTATTTGAGGGATTCTTTTTTATTCGTTTTGGGCAGATGTGTTACTGAACAAATTACCCAAACTCCTGGTAAATCAGACCAAATTGTTACTCTCAAATATCGCAGCCTCTTTGAATTCTTAAAAAGCAATCTCTTTCTAACCTGCTAATTTTTACTCATTCATTTATGAACTTATTTTTTAATAAATTTACATCAAATTTATTTTTGTATATGATATTTATAAGATCTTTAATTTTTAAACAGTTCGAGGAAATAACATTTGGTTTTAGTACCAAAATCGGCGGCAGATCCGGAGCGCCATATTTCTTTAATTTATCTATGTCCGTAGGTGATGATAAAAACAAGGTTAAGCGAAACCGCAAATTATTTTTTAAGGCTGCTGGAATATCATCAACCAAAATTGTGTTTCAGAAGCAGGTGCACGGAAATAATATAACTTATGTTACAACTCCTGGTTTTTGCGGCGAATCTGATTCTATGATTACCGATAAAACTGATTTAGGGCTTGCTGTAAGCACCGGAGATTGTGTCGCTGTTTTTATTTATGATAGGAAGAATAAAGTAATTGCAGCTATACATTCTGGTTGGCGTGGAACCGAAAAAAAAATTGTTGAAAAGACACTTGAAAAGTTAAAGAATGAATTTAACTCTTCCCCCGAAAATTTGTTCGTTTATCTTGCACCGTCAATAAGTCAAAAAAATTATGAAGTTGGGGAAGAAGTTGCCTCACTTTTTGAAGAAAAGTATCTAAGACAGAAGGACAAAAAATTTTTACTGAACGTTGCGCAGGCAAATTATGATATGCTGATTAATTTCGAAATTCCTAAGGAAAATATTCAGCTTTCAAATTTGTGTTCATACGATGTTGATCATTTGCTTCATTCGTACCGGCGGGATGGGGCATACTCCGGCAGAGCGCTTGGTGTAATTGCTATGAAAGAGAAATATGCATAGTACAAAAGCAGTTGTCATTTCGGTTTATGTTTTGATTTGTATTATTTGGGGAACTACCTGGCTTGCAATTCGGGTAAGTTTAGAATCACTTACTCCTCTCTATTCCGCATCCTTTAGGTTTTTACTTGCAGGGCTTTTTATTTACTTATTGATGATGATGAAAGGAATAAAAATTCAGAAGGACTCGCTCTCAATAAAGTTATACATTCTGCAGGGTATTTTTGCATTTGCAATTCCGTTTTCACTTGTTTACTGGGCAGAACAGTTCGTGCCCTCTGGCTTAGCTTCGGTTTTGTTCGGTGTGTTCCCATTTTTTGTCGCCTTATTTTCTTATCTTTTTATCCCCGATGAACATATTGGCTTTTATAAAGTCACCGGTATATTGTTTGGTTTTATCGGTATATTAATAATTTTTGCAGATGATATCGGCGGTGACATTTCCTTGTACCTACTCGGAATGTTTGGCGTGGTAGCTTCGGGTATAATGCAGGCAGCAATGGCAGTTGTAATTAAAAAACATGGGCATCATTTAAATTCTTTATCGATGAATCTTATTCCAATGCTTATGGGGGCGGTTGTAATGCTTCTGTTTGGATTAATCTATGAAGACTTCTTGGCACTTCGTTTTGATTTTACTGCGGTGTGGACAGTTGTTTATCTGGGATTTTTTGGAAGTGTAGTTACATTTACTTCATACTATTGGCTGATGAAAAGAATAAACATTGTAATCCTCGCGTTGATGGCGTTTATAACTCCCATTGTGGCATTAATTGCGGGTTGGCTCTTTTACAATGAACAGCTATCTTTGTATGATTTTATAGGATGTTTATTTGTA
>Ga0100381_1002244_pt1 | contig 17433 bp, 15 predicted proteins | sample CryGeymeta201505_FD_80416 | JGI IMG/M metagenome (GOLD analysis project Ga0100381, IMG submission 80416) | Groundwater microbial communities from Crystal Geyser aquifers in Utah, USA - Crystal Geyser metaG 2015-05 | ecosystem: Environmental > Aquatic > Deep subsurface > Groundwater | place: USA...
GAACATGGAACCGGACTTGCGAAAAAACAATTTCTAGAAAGTGTTGCCGGCATCCCCGGAATAGAAATGATGAAAAAAATTAAGACTTCGATAGATGAGAATAATGTTATCAATCCGGGAAAAATATTTTCAATTAGCCCGCGGTGTGAGGGCTCACTTCCGCACCGGCAGGAACAAATAAAGGATTTTCATTGATGAGGGTTTTATTTCTCATTTTACTTTTTTCTTTTTCCACAATTTTATCGGCACAAAGCTACAGCGGCTCTTTTAATTATTATGTCGATTCGTTATTTACATGTTTGAATATCGATACCACGAATTATCCGGTTACAAACCTTTTAGCTGCTAATGTTGCCGACTGGCAATTGTACAAACCTAATGACTTCGATTCTGAGAATAGCTGTTATGGCGATATTCTGATTATGCCAAAAATGGAAATATTTTTGGATGCGGGAGAACTGGAATTTGTTCTGAACAGTGACAGTATTGATTTTCAATTTATGTTTCTTTCGGATAATAATATTAAAGGATCTTTGTACAGGATAGAAACTGATAGTACGATGAAAAGAATGAAACTTGAAAGAATTGGAACAGATATTAATGTGAATTTTGGAGAGGTTATTTCAAAATCATTTTATAATGAAGGATTACTTCGCTGTATGATTAACTTCGAGTGTAAAAAAATTCGAGATATAAATTCTGCGAGATTTTTTTACTACCACGATAAGAAAGTTATAAAAGAAATATTGATTACAGAAAAAGCCGGCGAAGTATTTATCCGGCAGTTTACGGAAGAATAGATGCAAGAATTCAAGCCGAGAAAAACTTTACTGGGCGTTCTGCCTGATGACGATGTGCTTTCTCAATGTATTCACTGCGGGATGTGCCTGGCAACGTGCCCGACGTACGATTTAACTAAACTAGAACGATCTTCTCCAAGAGGAAGAATACAATTAATAAAAGCTGTTGCCCGCGGCGAAATGGATTTATCAAAAATCTTCGCTGAAGAAATGAACTTTTGCCTCGATTGCCAGGCATGCGAAACTGCTTGCCCTGCTGGGGTAAAGTATGGTTTAATGGTTGAAGCCGCGCGTGTCGAAGTTGATAACAGCGATCATATTTCTCCGGTTGCCAAAGCAATTAAAAAGTTTGCGCTAAAAGTGGTCGTTGGTTCGAAACGTAATTTAAAAATATTTTCTAGATTGCTATATTTTTATCAGAACTGGGGATTAAAAAAGATTCTTCATACTACAGGAATTATAAATATCTTTGGCAAAAATCTCGCAGAAATAGATAACCTTGCCCCAAAAGTTTCAAGGAAATTTAGCGATTCATTTTTACCCGAACATTATCAACCAAAAAGTGAGACAAAATATAAAACGGCATTGCTCACCGGCTGTTTGATGAATGTGATGTTTGCCGATGTAAATAAGGACACCCACGAACTGCTTCAAAAAATTGGCTGCAAAATTTATACGCCAAAAGATCAAGTATGCTGCGGTTCTCTTCATGCACATAACGGCGATTTTGAAACTGCTCACAAACTAGCAAAACAATTGATTGATGTTTTCAGTAGGGAAGAATATGATTATTTGATTTCTAACTCTGCTGGCTGTGGAGCCTTCATGAAGGAATATGCACATATATTTAAAAATGATACTCAATATGCCGAACACGCAAAAAATCTCTCATCAAAAGTAAAAGACATCACAGAATTCCTTTCTGAAGAAAATCCCGAATTAATTTATAAGTCAGTAGAGCAAACCGCTACATATCATGATGCTTGTCATCTTGCACATACGCAAAAAATAGTTAATCAGCCGCGGGAAGTTTTAAATAGAGTACCCGGATTAAAAATGATCCCACTCGAAGAATCAACATGGTGCTGCGGAAGCGCTGGCACTTACAATATTATTCAACATGAAACTTCTATGAAAATATTAAACCGAAAGATGGAAAACATTCGTAACACCGGGGCTTCTACCGTAATTACTGGTAATCCCGGCTGCATCCGGCAGATTGAATATGGCGCTGAAAGATTTAATGTTCGAGCAGAAGTTGTGCATCCGGCAACATTACTTAATAGGATTGTTAAATGGAAAGAAACATAGCGCGGCAAGCCGCAATTAAAAATTAAAAATGTATAATGTACAATGTGAAATTAAAAATTGTAAACGCATAAATATTTTGACACAAAAAATCCGTTGACTAACGGATTAGCTAACGCAATTTTGAATCCGTTTGCAAACGGAAATTGAAAAATATTTTTGATTTCGCTGCCGTCTACTTTAGCAGACTGATGTGAATTTCTATTAATAAAAATTTTTGCATTAATAATTTAATTTTTTAATTTTGGCGCTGTTGTTTTAGATAATATTAAATACATCAGTTCAGTTTCTTTTGTGGTTTCGCTTAAGTAGCCACATAAATCCATTTCAATCATATAATAGATATAATAATTAACGGTGTTGCCGCCTCAGCATTTTCGTATAATATTTTCATACGTAAAGAAAGACGGTAATTTTATAGGTATATAATGAAAAATTCTCAACTGGATTATATTCTTAGGATAAGGCTTCCGATTACTATCTTCATTGTAATAACATCTTTTGCCTTAACATATTATATCTCCCGCCCTGAGAGAGACGGGATTGGTAATACTCCGGAACAGCCGATTCAATTTTCGCATAAGCTACACGCAGGTGATATGAAGATGGATTGCAAGTATTGTCACACTGGTGTTGATAAAACAAGACATGCAATGATTCCCGCCGTTGGTACTTGCATGAACTGCCACACAATTGCAAGAAAAGATAGACCACAAATTCAGTTACTTAAAACATATTATGATGAAGGAAAACTACTTCCGTGGAAGCGAGTGCACAAAGTACCGGATTATGCATATTTTAACCACAGCGTTCATGTTAATAAAGGAATTGACTGCACCGCATGCCATGGTGAAGTTACACAAATGGAGATAATTGGGCAGGTTAGTTCGTTTACTATGGGAAGTTGTCTTGATTGCCACAAAAATGTTCATGACAAATTGCCGGAGTTGAAGAGCATCAATAAAGGTCCTAATAATTGTTATGCATGTCATCGTTAATCGGAGAAAAATGTAAATGTTTGATAAACTTACGAACCAAAACAAAATTAAAAGAAGCAGCTTTTTTGCATCTACCGGCTTAGCCGCAACTGGTTTTTTTGTTGCAATTAGTTTACCATTTAAACTTTTTGGGAAAAACGGAATTTCGAAAAATGAAAAAGTTACTGTTCAAATCAATCCTGACGCCGTTAGTAGAAAAAAAATAGGTGAAACGAATGCCTGAGACGAAAGATGAAAAAGTAAACCAATCAGTCAAAGCCGATCCGAACTATTGGAGAAGTTTTGAAGAATTGCACAGAGATCCTAAAATGATTGAACAGAGCCATAATGAATTTCAGCAAAGCGTAACTGACGAATTTGATCCTAAAAAATTATCCTCATTCTCAAGAAGAAAATTTCTTGCTCTCCTTGGCGCTTCCGCTGCTCTTGCCGGAACCGGTTGCAACGATTATCCTGACAGGGGCGAGATAATTCCTTACAATATAAAACCAGATGAAGTTACGCCGGGCATTGCCAATTACTATGCTTCAACCGCGGCATGCGAACATGGCTGCGGAATTCTTGTTAGAACAAGAGAAGGCAGACCAATAAAAATTGACGGCAACCCCGACCATCCGGTCTCTAAAGGAAAAGTATGCACACAGGCTCAAGCCAGTATACTCGATTTGTATAATCCTGAACGATTAAAAAACCCGTTGAAGTTGGGTGGTTCCGGATTGTATGTAGAAATTTCATGGGAGAATGTTGATAAAGAAATTATTCAAATATTAAATAGTAGGGGGAGTAGGGAAGTAGCGGTTGTTTCGGGAAGAATTGTTTCGCCCACAGCAAAAAAGCTTTTTGATGAGTTCGCACAAAAATATAATGCGAAAATATACCCTTACGAATTGTTTAATGAATCCTTACGGAACCGGGCATGGCAAAAATCTTACGGCGGCGGTTTATATCCGCAGATAAAATGGGATGAAGCAAAAATAATAGTTAATCTTGAATCCGATTTTCTTGGAAGTGAAGGCAACAGAATTGAAAACGCAAGGTTATTTGCACAGGGCAGAGATGTGAATAATATTAATAACTTTAATCGCCTTTATGTAATAGAAGGCAACATGTCTTTAACTGGCCTGAATGCGGATTATCGCCTGAGGCTTCGTCCAGATGCACAGCATGAATTTGCATCAGCATTGTTGAAGGCTGTTAATGGAAGCATGAGTGAGTTAAATTCATTTTCGAAAAAATTTGATCTAAGCGAAGCTGCATTAAGATCATTAGTAAAAGACTTAAAGCAAAACTCCGGTAAAGCAATCGTATATGCAGGAAGTACGCTTAGCGAAGAAGTTCATTTTACCGTCAACGCAATAAACGAAGCTTTGGGTTCAACTTCCCTTTATAACCGCCAGGCAGTGGAACTGTATCCTTTAATTTCTTCCGGAGATTTGGTTTCACTTATTAATTCGATGAACAGCGGGCGCGTTGCCGCTGTTATTCATTTCGATTCAAATCCCGTTTATCATTTTCCTAAAGATCTAGGTTACGAATCCGCGCTTAAAAAAGTTACTGCAGTCATTTCCATGACGGAAACAAATAACGAATCTGCAGCTTTAAGTAATTATATTCTGCCAATTAATCATCCTCTCGAATCATGGGGCGATAATAAAACACGCGCAGGTTTTATCTCTTCACAGCAGCCTGTAATTGCGCCGCTTTTCAACACAAGACAAAAAGAGGCTATACTGCTCAACTGGGTTAACGGAGATGCAAAAAAGTATAATGACAAAATCTATCATGAATATTTAATGAACAACTGGCAAAGTTCGGTTTTTACACCAGTTTCTGCGGATTCAAACTTCAAACAATTTTGGTCAAATGCTTTGCATGACGGAGTTGTGATAACGAATGAATCTTCATCTTCTTCGCTGTCATTCAATTCTTCAGGTGAAACGAGTCCGAAGCTTGTTGATTTAAATTCTTTCGTTGTTGCTTTGAAACCGGCTTATTCAACCGTCGATGGCAGATACGCTGATAATGGCTGGCTTCAAGAGCTTCCACATCCTGTCTCCAAAATTACGTGGGATAATTACGCAGCCATCTCGCGCTTAACAGCCGATGAACTTGGAGTAAAAAACAACGATGTGATTGATATAAAAGCCGGCGGGGAAAGTTTTTCTATCCCGGTATTTATTCAACCCGGCTCAGCCGATAGAACTATCACGATTGAACTTGGTTACGGCAGAGAAAAATCCGGAGTTGTTGGCTCGGGCGTTGGCTTTAATGCAATTGTTTTGATGAGCGGTCAGAGCGGAACTTCACCATGGATTTTTAAAGCTTCAGTTTCCAAAGGTACAGGAAGTTACGAACTGGTTACCGCTCAGGAACATCATGTATTTGATGATGAACGCACAAAAGATGCAGCACAGAAGAGAGGAATAATTAGAGAAGGAACTGTTGAGGAATATAAAAAACATCCTCATTTTCTTCATAAAGAAGGGCACGAACTTTTCTCAATATACGGCAGCCAAACTAATATGGAATACACCGGTTTGAAATGGGGAATGGCGATTGATCTGAACAAATGCCTCGGCTGCGGCGATTGTGTTATTGCATGTAATTCGGAAAATAATATTCCGGTAGTGGGTAAAGATCAGGTTGCTAAAGGAAGAGAAATGCACTGGCTGCGAATCGACCGTTATTATTCCGGTTCGGAAAACGAACCGAAAGCAAGCACACAGCCGATGCTCTGCCAGCATTGCGACCACGCGCCTTGCGAAAATGTCTGCCCCGTAGTAGCTACAACTCATAGCCCCGATGGATTAAATCAGATGGTTTATAACCGATGCGTGGGCACGCGATACTGTTCAAACAACTGTCCTTATAAAGTTAGAAGATTTAACTTCTTTAATTTCAGAGATCATTTTAAAGATGGTTATCAGGAGGCAAACGTTTTTAATTTAATTTATAATCCCGAAGTAACAGTTCGTTCGCGCGGGGTTATGGAAAAATGTTCTTTCTGTATTCAAAGAATTATGGAAGCCCGTGAAGATGCAATTGAGCATAATCGCACAATTGTTGGAAGCGATGTTAAAACCGCCTGCCAGGAATCATGCCCAACATCAGCCATAAAATTTGGGGATGTTAATGATAAAGAAAGTGAATTTGCAAAATTTAGAAATCACCAACTCGGTTATTATGTGCTCGAAGAATTAAATGTGCGCCCAAATGTAACTTACATTGCAAAGCTAAGAAACACCCACTCGGAGGAAGCGTAAGTGAATATTGATTATACAATAGAAGCCCCGGTTGTTGAAGGGCGCCTAACACTTGGAGATATTGAAAGGCTTGTTGCAGCTCCCATGGAAAGCAAGCCTGATAAAAAATTTTATATAGCGTTAAGCATATCAGGAACGTTTCTTTTAATCGGCGCTGTCTTACTTGCAATGAGTTTTTACAAAGGAGTCGGGCTTTGGGGCAACAATCAACCGGTGGGTTGGGGTTTTCCAATCGTTAATTTTGTGTTCTGGGTTGGTATCGGGCATGCAGGAACATTAATCTCTGCGATCTTATTTTTACTCAGGCAAAAATGGAGAACCGGCATTGCTCGCTTTGCCGAGGCGATGACAATTTTTGCTGTGATGTGCGCTGGTGTTTTTCCAATTATTCATACCGGGCGTCCATGGCTTGCAGGTTATCTGATGCCGTATCCCAATCAGCATGGGTTGTGGGTTAATTTTACTTCTCCGCTTGTATGGGATGTGTTTGCCGTTTCAACCTATTTTACCGTATCACTCGTGTTTTGGTACATTGGATTGATTCCGGATTTTGCCGTAATGCGGGACAGAACAACTGCAAAAATAAGAAAGACAATTTATTCCATTTTTTCACTCGGTTGGAGAAACTCTCACCGCAATTGGCAGCATTATGAAAAAGCATACATGCTGCTTGCTGGCTTCGCAACTCCGCTGGTTTTATCGGTTCATACTATTGTTAGTTTCGACTTTGCAGTCTCAATAGTTCCCGGTTGGCACACAACAATATTTCCGCCTTACTTTGTGGCAGGCGCAATATTCTCAGGTTTTGCAATGGTAGTTACTGTTTTAATTTTTGTAAGAAAGATTTTCGATCTGGAAAAAATTATCACATTAAATCATCTTGAAAAAATGACCAAAGTTATTCTCGCTACAGGTTTGATGGTTGGTTACGCTTACGGGATGGAATTTTTTATTGCCTGGTACAGCGGCGTTCAAGTTGAACAATTTGTTTTCATCAACAGAGCATTTGGTCCCTATGCATGGGCATATTGGATTATGGTAAGCTGCAATGTGATTATCCCACAGTTATTTTGGATTAAAAAAATCCGGCGTTCAATTCCTGCAATGCTTGTAATAGTAATCCTTGTTAATGTAGGTATGTGGTTCGAAAGATTTGTAATCACCGTAACTTCGCTCCATAGGGATTTTCTCCCCTCAAGCTGGGGTTATTATACTCCTACAATTTATGACATTGGAATTTTACTCGGCAGTTTCGGACTCTTTTTTACGTTGGTAATTTTGTTTACAAAAGCGCTGCCGGTTGTTTCAATTTCCGAAATAAAAGCAGTTGCCGAAGGCGCACAGCCGAATCATGGAGGCGCACACTAATGAAAGAGAAAAAAGTTTACGGCTTAACCGCCCTGTTTGATACTCCGGATAGAATTATTGATGCTGTGAAAAAAATAAGCAGCGACGGTTACAAAAAGTTTGATGTGCATACTCCTTATCCACTCCACGGAATGGATGGCGCGATGAAATTAAAACCGAGCAAACTCGGGTATATTACACTCGTCTTCGGATTGAGCGGTGCGCTGTTTGCTCTGTTGTTTATGTTTTGGGCAATGTCGATCGATTATCCAATGGTGATAGGCGGAAAGCCATTCTTTGCTTTGCCGGCTTTCATACCAATAACATTCGAGTTGACGGTGCTGCTTGCAACTCTGTCTACAGTGATAGGAATGTTAACTTTCTTTTTCAGTTTCCCGAGCAATAATCATCCGCTGATAGGCTCAGATTATATGCGCTCAGTTTCGGCTGATAAGTTTGGAATTTCAATTGAGGCGGAAGATGAAAAATTTGACGATATTCAAATCCGCGCTTTGTTTAGCAAACTTGGAACAATTCAAATTGAAGAAATTTATTACCCCGATACTGAAACATTTCCGATGTTCCAAAAGAAATTCATTTTGTTCCTTTTAGTCATCGCTATTCTAACCGGCGGAACAACTTATTTTGTACTTAATAAACTTTTATTTATGCAGCCCTTCAACTGGATGATGACGCAGGATAAATTAATTCCACAAGAGAGAAGTGAATTTTTCAGTGACGGCTTTGGTATGAGAGTTCCGGTAGACGGAACTGTAGCTCGTGGTTTTCTTCCCTACGAATTTAAAGGCGAAGTTAATCCGGCTTCATTTCTTTCAAACCCGATTCTTCTCACAAAAAAATCGATACTGTTCGGACAACAAAAATTCCTAACGTTTTGCTCTCCATGTCATGGAAATTTCGGTGATGGTGACAGCCGTCTGCGCGGACAATTCCCCAATCCGCCAACTTTGCATTCAAATAGAGTTAAAGAAATGCCGGATGGTCAGATTTTTCACATCATTAATAATGGGCAAAATATTATGCCTTCTTACTCTTCGCAAACAACAGTAGAAGAAAGATGGGCTATTGTAAATTATATTCGGGTTCTTCAAAGAGCTAAGAATGCAACTCAATCGGATTTAGAAGAAATTAAAAAGGAGTCTGCAGCTAATGGCAAATAGAGTTTTAGAATATCAAAAAAAAGATTTGCCGCAGAACATGAGCAAACTTGGTTGGGCTTTATTTGCAATCGGCGCACTTGCAGGCGTTGCGGCTTTTTATGTAGACAACACAAGGGCGGCGTATAATTATTTAATTGCTTATATGTTTATCATGAGCGTCGGTGTCGGCTCATTATTCTTAATTGCTCTTGAGTATGTTGCCGGCGCTGATTGGAGCGTGCCATTTAGAAGATTGATGGAATTTTTTGCAGCGCTTGTTCCTTTAATGTTTATACTTATAATTCCACTTTTATTCAACTTGAACGAATTATTCCCCTGGATGAATAAAAAATTAGTTGAAGGGGATGCTATATTAACTGGCAAAGCGCCCTATTTAAATTCTACTTTTTTCATTATTCGTGTCTTTGGCATTTTACTTTTGTGGACGCTCTTCTTCTATCTGTTTACACGTAATTCAATGAATCAGGATTCAACGAAAGATCAGAAGTTCACAAAACGTAACATTATTATTTCGGCTATTTTTATACCGGTATTTGCAATTACATTAACCATGTCCTCTGTTGACTGGATGATGAGCCTTGAACCTCACTGGTTCTCAACCATTTTTGGAGTTTATTATTTTTCAGGAACTATGCTTGCCGCTCTTGCAACTTTAACTTTAGCAGTTATCTTCTTAAATGAAAAAGGCTATTTCGGAAAACTTTTAATTCCAGACCATCTGTACAGCCTTGGCGCGTTACAATTTGTTTTCATAAACTTTTGGGGATATATAGCGTTTTCACAATATCTCCTTATCTGGTATGCAGATTTACCCGAGGAAACTGTATGGTTCCTCCACCGCTGGAGCGGAAGCTGGGCATTTGTTTCAATATTTTTAATTATCGTTCATTTTGTTGTCCCTTATTCAATTTTACTTTCGCAGCCGGCTAAAATGGATGCTAAGAGATTAAAAATTGCAAGCATCTGGATTTTGTTTGCGCATATTCTTGATTTGTACTGGCTAATTATGCCTAACATGAATGAAGGCAAAAGTGGAGGCGCTGTATTTGGTTGGATTGAGATTGCCTTCCCGGTTGCGCTTGTAGGATTAATATTAGTTGTTTTTAATATTCGAGCAAGAAATAAAAACATTATTCCGGTTGGCGATCCGAAGATTGAACGCGGTTTGAATTTTAGATTATAGAGTAAATAAAAAGTGAAAAGCTTGCGCTGAGCTTGTCGAAGCGTAGAAAGAAGAAAGTGGAAAATTGTGATGAAAACTTTCTCTTTCTTTTTGTAGAACGGTTAAAGTTAGCATAATAATAAATCCGGTTACACAGGTTTTATAATGAATAATAATCCGATGAAAAAACAATTGCAAATATTACTTGATGATAAGACAAAGCTGTTTGGATTGCTTTATCCATACGTACTGATTATCGGGATAACCTTAGGAGCGTATTTTGTTTTGAGTTTGAATGATATCGCCAGGCAGAATGTACCTCCCAAAATAGTTGACACAACCGCTCAAGAGACTGATTTGAAATTAGTTGAAGCTAAATCAGTCCCTGCAGTAGATATTAAAACGGTTTCTCAGCCTTCCCAGGAATTGCTAAAACTCGGTAAAGAAACATTTCAAAAATTATGCGTTTCCTGCCACGGCGAAAACGGTGCAGGTATCGGACCCGCATCAACAGGACTAAACCCGGCGCCGCGTAATTTTACATCGGGCGATAATTGGAAGAACGGTTCATCCATAACAGGAATATTTACGACGCTCCAGGAAGGATTTGCAAACAGCGCCATGGTTGCTTATGATTATCTCACTACTAACGAAAAATTTGCATTAGCACATTATATTCGGAACGAGTTTGTGAAAAATGCGCCGGTTGAAACTGATGATGATATAGCAGCGTTAGACCAAACATACAATTTATCGGCAGGCACAGAAACTCCTGCACAAATACCGGTTGCAGCGGCAATGAACATGATGGATAAAGAACATTCTAACGAAGCAAGTATCTACACCAAACTTAAGCAGAAGATTAAAAATGAAACTGTAGAAGGTGCAATATTGTTTGATAGAGTAACCAACAATTATGTGAGCGTAATTTCTTTGCTTGTTAAATCAAATTCGTGGAGGAGTAGTCCATCATCGTTAAACAGTTTTTTGCAGAATAATGTTGGCAGGTTAGGTTTTAAAAGAACTGTGTTTAGCTTATCCGTGCAAGAGCTTGACACGTTGTATAATTATTTGAAAAATAACATTGTGCTGTAAAACGGAATTTTCAATTAGGAATTAAAAATTAAAAATTAAAAATTAAAAATTAAAAAATAGAAATTTGTTAATCGTTCGGATTCAATATCAATACAGCATGACAATATCAGAAAAGAATATTTATGTTTATTAGAAACATGCAGGTTTTATTTTTAATTCTTATGCTTGTGGTAAATTTATTTTCTGCCGCCCAAGATAAAATTGACGTTGGCATTGATGAGCAGTTGGGAAAGAAAATTCCTCTTGGTCTTACTTTTACTGATGAAAACAATAACCTGGTTTCGTTGAAGGAACTTGTAACAAAACCAACTGTTCTGGCTTTTGTTTATTACAACTGCCCGGCAATCTGCACTCCGCTTATGATTGAGTTAGCTGAAGTAACAGGTAAATCGGACTTAGTGCCCGGCGAAGATTACAATATCGTTACTTTAAGCATGGATGAAAGAGAAACTTACACTGATGCGGCGGGTAAAAAACAAGATATTGTTAGAGGATCGGAGCTGGAATACCCCGGCAGTTCATGGACGTTTTTAACCGGTGACAGCACAAGCATAAAGCAGCTTGCCGATGCAGCTGGATTTTATTTCCAAAGAAAAGGAGATCAATTTCTTCATACCGGCGCATTAATTTTTATTGATAAAACTGGAAAAATTACACGTTATCTTTTCCCGGGTTATTCTGATAAATATGGTTTTGCTATTCTCCCTTTTGATTTTAAAATGGCAATAAGCGAAACTGCACAAGGAAAAGAAATGCCGACAATATCGAGAGTCCTTCAGTATTGTTTTAGTTACGACCCGGAAGGGAAAACTTATGTTCTAAATGTAACCAGAATATCCGGCGCTGTGATAATAGTTTTTGCTGCAATATTTGTTATCTATTTAACTTTTTCCAAAAAGAAAAAGAAAATCTAAATTCGTAAATCGAGGTTTTATTTATGGTAAGTGATTTAGTGGATGTAAAAAATAATGGTTCGGAGCCGAGTTTTCTCAAGTACGCCGGGAAGGGGAGAGGATTAAAATCCTGGATATTCTCTGTTGACCACAAACGCATTGGAATTATGTATTTAATTTCAACGCTTTTGTTTTTTGCAGTGGGAGTTACTTTTGGATTTCTGATGAGGCTCGAACTTTTTGCCCCCGGCAGAACAATTATGGATCCTCAAACCTATAATTCAATTTTTACGCTTCATGGCGTAATTATGATTTTCCTTTTTATAATTCCCGGACTGCCTGCTGTGTTTGGTAATTTCTTTCTTCCAATTTTAATAGGCGCAAAGGATGTTGCTTTCCCGAGGATCAATCTCTTAAGCTGGTGGCTGTTAATACTCGGCGGATTAATGGCAGTAACTTCAATTTTACTTCCAGGCGGACCTGCAGACACAGGTTGGACATTTTACATCCCTTACAGCGTAAGAACCGGCACGAACGTTTCTTTAGCATTGATGGCTGCATTCGTTCTCGGCTTCTCTTCAATATTAACAGGAATAAATTTTGTTACTACCGTCCATCGCCTTAGAGCGCCTGGAATGACTTGGTTTAAAATGCCTCTTTTCGTTTGGTCATTATATGCAACTGCATGGATACAAGTGCTTGCAACGCCAATTATTGGCATTACGCTTTTACTTGTGGCAGTTGAAAGATGGTTTGGCGTGGGAATATTTGATCCTGCGCTTGGAGGTGATCCGGTACTATTTCAACATCTGTTCTGGATTTATTCACACCCGGCTGTTTATATAATGATACTACCGGCGATGGGTGTGGTTTCTGAAGTGATTCCTGTATTTGCACGGCGAACGATTTTTGGATACAAGTTCATCGCATATTCAAGTATGGCTATTGCTGTTTTCGGATCGCTTGTGTGGGCACATCACATGTTCACTGCTGGAATGAGCGACACAGGACAATTTGTATTTTCTCTACTCACATTTTTAGTCGCGATACCAAGCGCAATAAAAGTCTTTAACTGGACAGCAACTTTATATAAAGGTTCAATTGAGCTTCATCCTGCAATGTTGTTTGCTCTCGGTTTTATTTTTCTTTTTTCGATTGGCGGTTTAACCGGTTTATTTCAGGGTACACTGTCAGTCAGCATTCAAACGCATGATACATCTTTTATAGTTGCTCATTTTCATTATGTGATGTTTGGCGGCACAGGTTTTGGAATTTTTGCAGCGCTGCATTACTGGTGGCCTAAAATGTTCGGCAAACTTTACAATCTGAAAGCAGCAAAAATCTCTTTCTGGTTTTTATTCATCGGATTTAATGTTCTCTACTTCCCAATGTTTGTAATGGGATGGCTCGGAATGCCAAGAAGATATTACGATTATCTTCCGGAGTTTACAACTTATCACCGGCTGTCAACGATTGGTTCCTGGATTTTAATCACAGGTCTCATTATTATGTTCTGGAATCTTTTATACGCAGTCAAAAGAGGGAAAGTAACTCACGAGAAAAATTTGTGGGGCGGCGAAACTCTCGAATGGTCGGTCGATACACCTCCGACACTTGAAAACTTTAATGAAATTCCTACAGTTACTGCAGGTCCTTATGAATACAAGAATAATGAAATTGAAAATAAAAAAGTTGAGGATGTAGTTTGAGCAATAGTCCGTTAGCAGTGCATGCGGATCATGCACATAGAGATGACATTGGTTCGCGTATGGGAATGTGGCTCTTCCTTTTCACCGAGTTAATTTTGTTTGGAGGTATGTTTTTCCTCTATTCGGTTTATCGGTTTACAAATCAGGAAGCTTTTCATATTGCGGCTAAAGAGTTGAATACGCTTGTAGGAACGTTCAACACTGCAATTCTTTTAACAAGCAGTTTAACCATTGTTCTTTCAATAGTGGCAATTCAAAAAAATAACAGGAAACTTTCAATCTACTTTCAGTTGATTACAGTTGCTCTCGCACTTGGATTTCTTGTTAACAAATTTTTCGAGTGGTCTGCTAAATTTCATCATGGAATATATCCTGGCGGTGAAGAGCTGCTTGCAAAAAGCAAAGGCGAGATTTTGTTCTTCGGGCTTTATTATGTGATGACCGGACTGCACGGGCTTCACGTAATTATTGGAATGGTTCTAATTAGTTGGATGACGGTTTACACAGCCAAAGGTATAGTTAATAAAGATAATTATGTTAAACTTGAAACCGCCGGATTGTACTGGCATCTTGTTGATATTATCTGGATTTTCCTCTTTCCATTATTCTATCTTATAACATGAGGATGAGATGATAGAAAAAAATCAAATGAGCGAAGAACATTCGCATAGCTACGGAATTTATATTTTAGTTTGGCTTGGGCTTATGACTTTAACTGCTGTTACTGTAGCCGTTGCCGGAATAAATTTCGGGGCTTTAACAGTTGCAACCGCTTTATTAGTAGCTTCGATAAAATCTTTTTTAGTGCTTAAAATATTTATGCACTTAAATGTGGAACAAAAAGTTTTTAAAATATTCGTCGGTGCGGCGCTCTTCTTTATCATTGTTTCTTTTGTTCTCTTATTTGCTGATTATTCTTTTTTATAGGTTTTAAATTATGTTTGATGGCGCATCAAATTTTGCTGATTCTGTTGATACTGCTTTTTTAATTGTATTGGTTATTTCTGTATTCTTTCTTGTCTTGATCACTGCCATGATGATATTCTTTGTCATCAAGTACAACAGAAAAAGAAACCCGGTTGCAAAAAATATTCACGGAAGCATTCCTTTAGAAATTACATGGACTGTAATTCCTACTTTGCTTACGCTTGTTATGTTTTGGTATGGCTGGACGGGTTACAAAGAAATGGTTAACATACCTGAAGATGCAATGAAGATTGATGTTACGGCGCAAATGTGGAAATGGACTTTTAAATACGCAAACGGTGTTGAAACCGATACTCTTTTCGTTCCGGCAAATACTCCGGTTGAAGTTTTTCTACATTCAAGAGATGTAAGCCATGCTTTTTTTGTGCCGGCTTTCAGAGTAAAAAAAGATGTTATTCCCGGACGTACGAATAAAGCCTGGTTTATTGCCAAACCCGGTTCTTATGATTTAGCATGTGCGGAGTATTGCGGATTAAATCACTCCGGGATGTACACAAGAGTTGTAGCTATTCCAATAGCCGAATTCAATATCTTGCTTGAAAATAAATTAAAAATTTCCGGCGGAAAGTAGTTGACAGTTCTCAGTCGGCAGACGGCTTAAATTTTTAGCAGGCTTTTCGGTGGATTTTTGAAAAAGAATTTTTGAGATGTTGATGATAAAAAGCAAAGAGTTCAGAAATAATAAAATGAAATCTTTGTGCTAAGTGATAATAATTATTTGGTACAGATACATTCCAATGTTGATTGGATGAATGTAAAAACAGAAGAAAAACTCTAACATTATTTTGATAGAAAAAATTAAAATATTAACCGAACTTACAAAGTTGAGGATCACGTCCTTTGTAACAATAACAACCGCACTCGGTTTTATTAGTTATTCCGGTCAACTTTCTTTTACCTTAATTCCTACATTAATTGGGATACTGCTTCTTGCATGCGGTTCGGCTGCCATAAACCATTATCAGGAGCGCGATACAGATGCTTTAATGGAACGGACAAAAAATCGTCCTATTCCTTCCAGGAAAATTACTCCCGGTGATGCGCTTTCAGTTTCAATATTTCTTGTTGTTACGGGAAGTTTAATTCTTTTCATTGGCGCAGGCTGGCTGCCGATGATTTTGGGTTTGATTAATTTGATTTGGTACAATGGAATTTATACTCCATTAAAAAAGATTAATCCCCTTGCAATTATACCGGGTTCTATTGTTGGCGCTATTCCGCCTGCAGTAGGTTGGGTAGCTGCCGGTGGTTCGCTGCTCGATCCTCAACTTACAATTATTGCTTTTTTCTTTTTTATATGGCAGATACCTCACTTTTGGCTTTTACTGCTTGTGCTCGATAAAGATTATGAACGCGCTGGTTTTCCAACATTAACAAAAATATTTAATCATCAACAGCTTGCACGCATTACTTTTATTTGGATTATCGCAACTGTCGTTAGCTGCTTTTTAATTCCTTTATTCGGAATAGTAGAATCTCACTGGATTAACCTTGGACTGTTCGCTTCAGGAGTTTGGCTGTGCTGGGATTCTGTAAAATTATTACAACAAGCAGAAGGTAAGATATCATTCAGATTTGCATTTATGCACATTAACTATTTCGCACTGTTTGTCGTTCTTCTTCTGTCGATAGACAAACTTGTAATTTAACAAAACTTAAACGAGAGAAAGTTAAATGGATTTTCTTGATAATTTAGTGCTTCCTCAATCTTCGGAACATATAATGCTTCTACATTATATGTTAATTCTCATTATGTTTTTATTCATCCCGTTTGTAAGTATCGTGTTTGGTGGAACAGCAATTTCTCTTTTTTATAAAAGAAAGGGAACGAAACCGGGCAACGAATTACATCTTCGTTTTGCAAGGGATGTGATTGAAACATTAACCCTGACAAAAGGAATCGGCGTTGTGCTTGGCATAGTGCCGGTCTTAGCGGCTCTGCTGATTTACGCACAACTTCTGCATACGACAAAAGCGCCTACTACAATTTTTATATTTATTTCTCTATTACTAATTAGTGTTGGCATGATTCTGATTTACGTATTTCGGTATTCACAATCTTTCAGAGAAATATTCGAAACGGTTAAAGAATTGAAATACGGAGATGATGAAGTAAATCACAAAATTTCTCAGTATCGGGAGGGTAATTATTCTTTAGGTATGAAGAGCGGCAGATGGGGTTTTATATTTTTATTTTTAGCTGTATGGGCTTTTGTTACCGGAACAACTTCGGCAACTTTTTCAGATGTTTGGGGAAACCAAAGTTTAATTTCACTTCCATTTTCATGGCAGGTTCTTTCCCGTCTAATATTTTTTGTTGTGGCGGCATTTGCACTAACAGGAGCGTCAATTATCTTCGGTTTTTTCTACTGGGAAGGCGGTAAAAAAATAAAAGATGATGAATATAGAGAGTTTGTTAAAAAGAATGCTTTAACAATTGCATTCATCGGCGCTATAATTCTACCCTTATTTTTAGCAATCAATATATTTGTACTTCCCCCGGTTGCTCTTTCGAAGTCTGTTTTTGCTTACGGATTAGGGGCGCTGCTTTTAATTTTTGTTGTTTACCATCTTTTATACAGTATAACGAAACTAAAATCCTTCAACTATGGCGGCGCGTTATTTTTTGTGATGATGCTCGTTGTATTCTCATTTATTATGCATGATCAGTTAGCGATGGCAAATGCAAC
>Ga0100381_1002245_pt1 | contig 17425 bp, 14 predicted proteins | sample CryGeymeta201505_FD_80416 | JGI IMG/M metagenome (GOLD analysis project Ga0100381, IMG submission 80416) | Groundwater microbial communities from Crystal Geyser aquifers in Utah, USA - Crystal Geyser metaG 2015-05 | ecosystem: Environmental > Aquatic > Deep subsurface > Groundwater | place: USA...
AATAAAATATCAAACAAAGCAGATGTAAATATATCCGTAAAAGATGGAACTGGAATAGATAAACTGATAAAAAAACTAAAAGAAAAATCATTAGGTAGTAATTCATATACAGAAAAATCGGCAGTAATAAATAACATTAGACATTTTGATGCTTTGTCAAAAGCAAAAAATGATTTACTTGAAGCAATAGTATCATTAAATAATAATTTATCTGGTGAATTTATATCGGTAAATTTAAGAGGGGCAGAAGATTCTTTGGATGAAATTATTGGGAAAGTAACAACAGATGATATTCTTAATAATATCTTTCATAAATTTTGCATTGGAAAGTGATTTTAAAGCAATTGTTTCACGTGAAACAATTTTATTTTTAATATACAAAGTTTGGTGAGCCAAATTTATTCTAGTTTTAATTCAACAAAAAAACAATAAAAAGTTTCACGTGAAACTTTTTAACAAGAAGAAAATGAAAGGAAATATATATTAAATGAAAAAATACGATGTAGTAGTTGTTGGTGGTGGGCATGCAGGGATTGAGGCTGCTAGAGCATCAGCTAAAATGGGAGTTTCTACATTAATAATTACAATGAACAAAAATGCGTTTGGAAGAATGTCTTGCAACCCAGCAATTGGTGGAAGTGCAAAAGGACATCTTGTGCACGAAGTTGATGTTCTGGGTGGAATGATGGGAATTGTTGCTGATAATACAGGAATTCAATTTAGAATATTAAATAAATCAAAAGGACCGGCAGTTTGGGCGGGAAGGTGTCAATCTGATAGAGATTTATACGAAAAAGAAGCTACACGAATAGTAAATTCAGTTTCCTTATTGGATGTTCTTGAGGATTTGGTTGTTGAAGTATTTGAAGAAAACAAACAAATAGTTAGTGTGAAAACTGCTTCAGGTGAAGAAATAAAATGTAGCTCTGCTATTATTACTGCAGGGACTTTTCTAAGTGGATTAATGTATACCGGATTTACTTCAACGCCTGGTGGAAGGTTTGGTGAAAAGGCTTCAATTGGTTTAACTGAGTCTATTGTAGCTTTGGGTTTTGAATCGGGTAAATTAAAAACTGGAACACCTCCAAGATTAGATTCTAATACAATTGATTATTCTGTTTTGGCAGAGCAACCTGGAGATGAAATACCAGAACCATTCTCAATATTTACCGATAAATCAAAATTTCCTTTTCAAAAGCAAATTGCTTGTCATATTACATATACAAACGAAAAAGTACATTCAGTTTTGCAAAAAGGCTTTAATGAATCGCCAATGTTTACCGGATTAATACATGGAGTGGGACCAAGATATTGCCCATCAATTGAGGATAAAATTGTTCGCTTTAGTGATAAACCTCAACATCAATTATTTTTAGAGCCAGAAGGATTAAATTCTGATGAAATTTATCTAAATGGATTTTCTTCTTCTTTAACTGCCGAAATTCAATTAGAAGCCCTCCATTTAATAAAAGGTTTAGAAAATGTAAAAATGAATCGCCCTGCCTATGCAGTTGAATACGATTATTTTCCTCCATATCAAGTTGATTTAACTTTAGAAACAAAAAAGACAAAAGGTCTTTATTTTGCTGGACAAATTAACGGTACATCGGGTTATGAAGAAGCAGCCGCACAAGGCTTAATTGCCGGAATTAATGCTGCTTTGAAAATTCAAAAAAGAAATGAATTTATTTTGGAAAGAAGTGAATCTTATATTGGAGTTTTAATTGATGATCTTGTTGGAAAATCCACCGAAGAGCCTTATAGAATGTTTACTTCCCGTGCCGAGCATCGTTTAATACTTAGACAAGATAATGCAGATAGAAGATTGCTTAAATATGGTTACGAATTTGGTTTAATCCCCAAAGATAAGTATGATGATTTGAATAAAAGAGAACTTCTAATAGTTGCTGGGAAAGAATTACTAAACGAAATTAAATATAAACCAAGTGACGTTTTAGACTATTTTGAAGAAATTGGTTCGTCAAAATTGGATAATATGGAAACAGCAACTAAAATTACAAAACGACCGGAAATAAAATTAAAAGAATTATTAAATAGAGATACAAAAACTCATAACCCTTTGCTAAATAAGTTGTTAGAAGACGATAAAGTTCTTGAACAAATTGAAATAGAGCTAAAATTTGAAGGATATATAGCTCGTCAATATGAAATGATTGAAAAAATGGCAAAATTAGAAAAGGTTAAAATTCCACTTGACTTCAATTTCAAAAAAATTGTGCAAATTTCTGCCGAAGGAAGAGAAAAATTGGATAAAATAAAACCAAGAACAATTGGACAAGCTTCAAGAATTTCGGGGGTTACACCTTCGGATATATCTGTTTTATTAGTATATTTACATAATTAATTAAAATTTTTGAGGAATTCTTGGCTAAAGAACAACAATATTTAATTCAACTAAAAAAAATCTTTTGGGAAAATGATATACACCCAAGTGAAGATAAGTTAGAAAGAATGGCAAAATATGCCGAATTAATAGTTAACAAAAATAAAATTGTAAATCTAATTTCAAGAAAAGACGAAGAGAATATAATTGAAAACCACATCTTTATTTCTGCATTTATTTCGAGCTATATACCAGAAAGAGTTACAAAATTTTTAGATATTGGCACTGGTGCTGGATTGCCAGGAATTCCACTTGCAATTATGAATCCATTTTTGAAAGGAGTTTTGGTAGATTCAACCAAAAAGAAAATTGATGCGGTGTCCGATTTTGTTAAAGCTCTAAAATTGAGCAAAATAAAAACTATTAATAGTCGAGTTGAAAGTCCAGAATTTATTGAAGAATATTCCCAAAAATTTGACTTAATAGTTAGCCGAGCTACAGTACCATTGGTTATTTTGTTTAGATATTCACTGCCTTTAATAAAAGATAAAGCGTATATTATGGCATTAAAAGGTGGCGATTTAACAGAAGAATTTAAAATAGCTAAAATTAAATATGGGTCATATATAAAAAGAAATACAACTTTTGAATTAGCTTATAAACCTTCCAATCTCAGAAACGAAAACGAAAAAAAATTAGTTTTAATGGAGTTAATTAAGTGACAGAAGAAAAAATTTTATTTGATGAAATAAGCAAATTATCAACAGAACAAATTAATTTAAATTCCAAAAATATTGATTTACAAACTACTACCGAAATATTAACAATAATTAACCAAGAAGATAAAAAGGTTGCTTTAGCTGTGGAAAATGAAATTCCTTATATTGCACAGGCAGTTGATACAATTGTTTATGCCTTGAAAAATGGTGGAAAGTTGTTTTATTTTGGAGCTGGTACAAGTGGAAGACTTGGAGTTGTAGATGCATCGGAATGCCCACCAACATTTGGGGCACCTTATGATTTGGTAAATGGTTATATAGCAGGTGGAAAAGAAGCAATGTTTGTTGCGCAAGAAGGTGCCGAGGATTTTGAAACTAATGGTGAAATAGATGTAGTTTCTGCGGGTGTAACTTCCAAAGATGTTGTTTGTGGAATAGCTGCAAGTCGCCGAACTCCTTATGTAATTGGTGCAGTTAAAAAAGCAAAAGAAATTGGAGCAAAAACACTTTACATTACAGCAACTCCAAGAGATACATTTAATATTACTGAAGTAGATATTGCAATTTGTGCAAATGTGGGCCCAGAAGTAGTTATGGGTTCAACAAGAATGAAAAGTGGAACAGCACAAAAATTAGTTTTAAATATGTTAACAACTACAGCGTTTGTTCGTCTTGGAAAGACATACGAAAATATGATGATTGACCTTCAACAAACAAATAAAAAGTTGGTTGAGCGATCAAAAAGAATTGTTATGATTATAACATGTGTTAATTATAAAGAAGCTACAAAATTTCTTGAAATTACAAATGGACATGTTAAAACAGCACTGGTTATGATACTTGCAAATATTGGATTAGAAGAAGCAAAATTAAGACTAAAAAAGGCAGATGGCTTTGTAAGAAAAGCTATTGAAAATTAAAAAAACCCATTAATAAAATTTCTAAATTATTTTATTAATGGGTTTTTTTTATAAAATTACATGCTTTTTACGGGAGTAACTTTAGCTGATTCCATAATTACTTCATAAAAATATCCTGCACCAAAATCCTTATTAAGAGCAATAGTTCCTTTAACCACAACTACATCGCCAAGCTTAACATCTTCATTTGTAGTAACGGTTAAGTCAATTGTTTTGTCACTGCTTGAACCATCTTGAATATGAAGCCAATTTTTACCCATTATTTGAGTGTTAAGTTTTGTAACTTTTCCTTTTAAAATAACGGATTTGTTTTTATAAGAATCACGATTTTTATATAATTCTGCAATACTTATTCCATCTTTGGGAGCAGCAATTGGAGTATCAATTTGAATTTTTTCTGCATTTTGCTTGTTTCCCTTTTTAACTTCGGGCTGTTTTGATATAGTTGGTTGATTACTAACACTTGAAACAAATTCTATTTTATCAAAAGTTCTTCCTATTTCTTTGCTCTCAAAATTTTCCATTATTAAAGCTTCGTCATAATAAAGAACTTCACCAACCTTAGTTTCACGTTTAGAAATTGCAATCCAATTTTCAGCACCTTTTTCAGCAACTTTTAAATATGTATATGTTTTTCCATCAACAACTTCTACAACGGTAACTTTTTTACCTGTATAAACTGCTTCATTTTCAACTTGTTTTACTTCTTCTTTTTTACAAGCCATAAAAGCAAGCATAATTGTAGCAACTAAAATTAATTTTTTAAATCTCATTATAAATCCTTTCTATTATTAAATTTTTTGTTTGTTAAATATAATAAAATAGAAAGTATTTTAGAATGCAATTCTTTTGGGAAAAGCTACAAAATGCCAATTAGCTGTTTGGCTTAGTTTGTAAATTAAAGTTTCCGCCAAAGTTAACAAGTGTGGCATTGCTGTTCCACCCCAAAAGATGACAGGTAAATCCGAACTTCGAATTTAAAATAATACTATTAGGTATTTTTAAAAATTTTATTTACATTTTAATAGTAATTGTTTTTTTTTAAATTTTTAGGAGATCAAATTATGAAACGCTTGTTCGTTTTTTCTATCTTTTTCTCTTTTTTGTTTTCGAGTTTTATATACTCACAAAATAGAGTTTTAAGAGCAATTAAAGTTACAGATGCACCTGTTATTGATGGTGTTGTTGATCAAGTATGGGATTCCGCTACGGAATTGAATGTTCAATTAGGAGAAACATATGATGTTCATAATCCAGCGAGTATAACGGATTGTAACGGCTGCCACAGCTATAACAGTACTTACACACTAAAATTGAAAGCTGTCTATACAACTGATCGTATTTATATGTTAGCAAAATGGACTGACTCAACAGCTAGTTTAACGCGTAATGGTTCCTGGGACTTTTCTACTGGAAGTTGGACAAAACCAAATAGTGAACAATCAGAAGATAGAATTGCGTTGTTCTTCCCTATAGGCCAAATAACAGGAAATCCTTGGAATACTGGTGGCTGCATGGCAAAATGCCACATGTACTATCCTACTGACACTGATCCACATGTAAGTTCCCATGGAATAATAGATGACGCTTGGTTCGAAAGTGGAAAAGCTGATATGTGGCATAGCAAAGCCGGACGTGGAGCTGCATATCTTTCTGCTTCTGGTTCAAACTTAACTGTAAATTCAACAACTCATGAAGTTACGAACGGTTTGTTTTCAATGACAGGATTTATTGACGATAAGTGGGTTGGTGTATGGGCTCATGATTCAATAAACGGAGAAGATGGCGGTCGTTACGGAGATGCTGGTGGTAGCGGGTACTCGCATAATCGTATTGGTGACAAATCGCGTCCTAAATATATGGAAACAGCTCCATCAGATTTCGCGGATGCTATGGTGTTAACAGATATAGAAATTACTAATGGAGAATGTGTCGGAGATGCCACTACAGGAGTTAGTGATGCAGATGCGAATACTTACTGGGCAAATTATGCCACATTAAGCGCAATCATTCCTGAAAGAATACTAAAAGCTCCAATAGGTAGCCGCGGTGACATAGATTTTGGTGCTGTTTGGAATAACAATGAATGGACAGCTGAATTTTCACGGGTATTAAAAAATAATAATGATGACGATGTTCAATTTGATTTAAATCAAAAATATACTTTTGGATCAGCAACATTTGAAAACTCAAGACACGGATTTGAACATAGAGTTTCAAAAATGGATACACTTATTTTTGATAACGCAGTAAAAGTTGATGATTTTTCTGAAAACATACCTAATTCTTTCAAATTATTACAAAATTATCCAAATCCATTTAATCCATCAACAGTAATCGAATATCAAATAACAAAACCCATGAACGTAAGCATAAATATTTACGATGTTCGTGGTAAGCTAATTAAAGAGCTTTTAAATGAAGAAAAAAGCAGTGGTAATTATTCTATTGTATGGAATGGTAAAAACAACTCTGGAAACTTAGTCGCTGCTGGAACATATTTCTATCAGATACAAAGTGGTGAAACTATTAAAGTAATGAAAATGATTTTGCTTAAATAGCAATGCTTAATAAAACAAATAACCCGACTGCTATTTAGCAGCCGGGTTGTATAAGTTTTTACAAAGAGGAATTATTAATTATGATTAATCTTAAAGATTTTAATGAAATCATTGTGGTAAAGTCCAACCTCCATTATGCTATTCTTAAAAATATCAAATAACAATTAGAAAGCAAATTACAACAAAATTTATTTTTTATTTAACCAATCTAATAAAGCATTCATAAATGTTATTGGATGTGGCGGACACCCGGGGATAAAAATATCAATCTTATTTTCATTTATAAATTTGCGGCTAATTTGGTCAGAATCCTTGAATATTCCTCCAGATATTGCACAAGCCCCAACCAAAATTATCACTTTAGGATTTGGAACAGCTTCATAAGCAATTGAAATTGCATTTGCCATGTTTTTTGTTATTGGACCAGAAATCACAATTCCATCTGCATGGCGAGGAGAAGCTACAAATTCAATTCCATATCTGCCTAAATCAAAATTAACATTGCTTAATGCGTTTAATTCTAATTCGCAACCATTACAACCACCAGCTGATATTTGCCTTAATTTTAACGATTTTCCAAAATATTTTTGAATTTTTTTAGATGCTGTGTTTGGGCTAATTGATTTTATGTTTTTTGTTACAATCAATTTTTCGCGAGTGTCTGTTGCAGTATGAAAATTATTAGTAAAATGAATAATATTTTCTGGGCAAGTTTCTTCACATTGGGGACAAAAAACGCATAGTCCTAAATTAATTTTTATTGGATTTAACTGAATTGCATTGGTTGGACAAACATCAATACATTTATTGCAGTTTTCTAAACAAGGTTTATCTTCAATGTTTGGCATACCTCTAAAAAGTGGTAATCCTAATGCAGTTTTAACATTGTGAATTATTGGATCATCTTGAAGAATTCTTAATTTAAATGTGTTGTTCATTTTAGTTTATCGTTAAAATTATTTTATAAATCATGTCCCGAATAGGATAAATCGAAACTTTTATTACATAATGGAAAATCAGAAATTGCGGTATTACGCAAAGTTAAACTTAAACCGTACCAATTATTAAATGAAGGGTCTTTAATTTTATATTGTGTTAAATTTCCATTTTCATCAGTAGTTGCAATGTGAACAATTTCGCCTCGCCAACCTTCAACCATTGAAACAACAGATGTATTAGGCGATAAATTTCCTACTTCTGAAGTTATGGTTCCTTGATTTAAGTTTTCAAGTTGGTCAAAAATAAATCTTAATGCTTCGTCAATTTCAATTGCTCTAGCACGCGTACGCGCAAAAACATCGCCAGTTGATAAGGTAATCATTGAAACAGGGTTATATTTATATGCGCTATATGGAAAATTGATTCTAACATCTTCTTCCAATGCAGAAGAGCGGGCTGCCAGGCCAACTAAGCCAATACTTTTTGCAAAATTTTCATTTATTATTCCAGTTTCTTCAAATCTTGATAAAGAACCAACGGATGAGAACAATGATTCATTTATATACTTTATATCATTTTGAATTTTAGTAAGATTAGTAACAATTACATTTTTTATTTGGTTAGAAATATCAAAACGCACACCACCATAAACAAACAATCCTCGTCCAAATCTCGAGCCCGAAATTTCAGCTAAACTATTAATAGCAAGCGTGCGCAATCTTCCATAAGAAGCAGACGGCAATGCAAATCCTATATCGTTAGCAATTCCACTAAGACCTGAAAGATGCATTGCTATTCTTTCTAATTCTGAAACAATAGTTCTAATTATTTGTGTTCTTAAACTTGTTTTTGTGTTTGTTAAGCTTTCAATTATGCTACAATGGGCAAAAGTATGTCCAATTGTAGTATCCCCGGCAATTGATTCGGCTAAAATTATTCGTTGATTTGGATTAGAATTAAGAAACAGATTTTCAATACCTCTGTGTTGATATCCCAAATTTATTTCAAGATTATAAACAAGTTCGCCATGACATTGAAATCTAAAATGTCCAGGCTCAATAATTCCGGCGTGAATTGGTCCAACGGCAACTTCGTGAACTTCTTCCCCTTCTAATTTAAAAAAATTATAGGGTCTGTTGTTTAAAATTGTATTTTGTTTTCTTACGGGTCTTAGCCAAGGATGATTTAGTGGTAAATAGCCATAATTTTCTGAAAGTTCGCATTCAAAATAGTTTGTATGCGGAAACTCATTAGCCCAACTTTCAAAAGTTAATTCACTATTTTCAAAATTACAACCAACAACAAAAATATTTGAGGATTCTGAGTTAACTAAAACAGCTATTAATTTTTGAGGAATATTTTTTTGAATTGGTGTAAGTGCAATCATTCTGCTTCCGTTTTTCATCAAATTCAAAACAGAATTTCTAAATTCATCTTTTTCCAAAAAGATAATAGAATTTAAATCGAAAGACTGATTATTTTGAACAGAAATCCATTTCATATTGTTATTCCAAAATCTTGTGCTATTTTAATAATATTTTGATATAAAACATCTGGTGCAGTTACTGCTATTATTGTAAGTAAAAGCAATAATGAAATGGCAACAAAATGTGTTAAATTAAATTTTTCTAAATGATAATCATTTTTTTCATTTTCATTGTTTTTATAAAGCATATTAAAAATAGATTTTCCCATATTTATAAAAATAAAAAGCAAAAAAAACATAACTAATACAAGCAAATAAGGTTTGTCAGAAAATAAAATTCCTTCAAAAATTTTAATTTCACTAAAAAAGATACCAAGTGGTGGAATTCCAGAAATAGCCAGAAAAGCAAGCATAAAAAGCCAACCCGTTTTTGGCATAATGTTTATTACTGACCTAACTTTGGTTACTTCGCGTGTTTTATATTTACTGTGAATATTACCAGCCATAAGGAAGAGAACTATTTTGGTTATTGAATTAAAAATTGCGTGGTACATTGCACCAACAAAAGCAAGCCCACCAATTCCTAATCCTAAAGTTATAATGCCAAGATGTTCAACACTTGAATAAGCAATCATTCGTTTATAATTTTTTACGTTAAACATGTAAACGAAAACAAAAAACAAAGAAAGCATTCCCCCAATAATAAGTATGGTTCTTGCAAATTGGAAAGAAGAGGTTGGTGAAATAATTTGATAAATACGCATAACACCAATTAAAGCAGTTAAACGAAGCGAACCAGACATTAGAGCGGCAATTGGACTTGGAGCATTACTTGTTGCATCAACATCACCAGAGTGCATAGGGGCAACGCCTATTTTTGTGCTTAACCCAACAAAAATGAAAATAAAACTTGCCTTTAACCAAATGGGATTTAATTGCTTTGAGTAAGTGATAAAATTGCTAAAAAATAATTGTTCGCCTTCCAGTGGTGTTCCTTGTGCCGAAAGGGTTAATAACATTATTCCAACAAAAGCAAAAGCAATGCCCACAGAAACCAAGAACAAGTATTTCCACATAGCTTCAAGTGCTTCTTCATTTCTATAAAAATAAATTAGTGGTGAAACACTTAAAGTTGTTGCTTCGGTTGCTACCCAATACATTCCAAAATGATTACTAAGTATTGCAGCAGAATTTGATGCTAAGTAAAAATTAAGAAGTAGAAAATAATATTTTTTTGCTTCTTCAGCTTTGGTCATTACTGGTCTTTGCAAATATGAATAAGAGATAAGTACTACCCAAAAATAAACATTAGAAAGTATTAAGAGAAAAAGTTTGCTAAGCGAATCAGAGCTGAAAAAAGTAGGTAAATCTGTTTTATAAAATCCAAGAAAAACTATTAGCGATAAACCAAGATGTAACATTGCAATTATTAGTGAAATACCATATTGTTTTTTTATATCTTTAACAGAATAACAGAGCCCGGCCGAAAGAATTGGGAGCAATATAAAAATAAAAAAATCGAGCATTAGTCTTTTAACCTCCCAAGATGAGAAACCTCAAAACCTTTAAATGTGCTACTAATTCTATTTAAAGTAATTCCCATTAAAAAAACTACAACAAAAACGTCAAGTAATACTCCAAGTTCAATCATCATAGGAAGTTCGGAAGCAACGGAAGTGCTAAACAAAAATATTCCATTTTCCATTATTAAAAATCCACAAACATGAATAATCAATTTTTTTCTAAACATTATTATATAAATACCAATAACAATTGATGAAAATCCAGAGGCAAATGGAATTACGTTAACAACAGTATTTTTTGCAAGCAGACTTGAAGCCATAAAAATTATAATGATAGTTAAAATAACAATTGGCAATAAAATCATTTGTTGAATTGTAGGTTCAATTCGTCTTTTAATATCAAGGTCTCTTATTATTTTTTTAATATATCGAGGAATAGCAATTACTTTTACAATTAAAAGAGTTAAAGGAAGGATTATTCCATAAATTGAGAAATTATGAATAAATGGAATTATTAGTAAAATGGATAATATTATTCCCTGCACTTGTAAAACCGAAACGTAAGCTTTTACACGCGATGTAATAATAACATAGAATAGTGAAAGACTGAAAAATATACTTAAAACATTTTCCATTACAAACTCATTTGGTAAAAGTAAAGATTAATAAATTTAATATTCCAATTGCAGTAGCAAATAATAAATATAAAGGAATACTTTTCATTTTGGTTCTTGAAGTAATTGTTTCAACAATTGCCAAGGCAAAAGCTAAAGCAGCACTTCCAGAAATAAAAATTAACAAACCAAGTAGAAAATTTTGTTGACTAAATGGATAGAAAAAAGAAATTTCAAGAATAGCATAAAGGAATAATTTAATATAACTGGAATATTGATAAATAAATAAATCAATTCCCGAATTATCAAGAATCATAACTTCATGAATCATAGTAAGTTCAAGATGTGTATTTGGGTCATCAACAGGCATTCTAGAGCATTCTGTTACGGCGAGCATAAAAACAGAAATTGAGCAAATTATTATAAATACTTCATAAGAAATATTTATAAGTTCTATTGAATAATAAATGTCAAAAAGGGAAGTAAATCCACTAACAAAAGCAATGCTTCCAATTGTAAAGAAGAAAATTGGCTCGGCAAACAAAGCAAAAGTTGCTTCACGGGCAGCACCCATTCCTTCAAATGAACTTCCAATATCCATTGCAGCTAAAATTTGGAAAAACCTTGATAAACCTAAAATATATGCAAATAAAATTATATCGCCATTAAAGCTAATTAACGGTTTTAGAAAACCTACTGGAAGCATTGCTGCTGCAATTATTAAAGCAACAAGATTAATCAACGGCGTTATACGACTTATAAATGATGAGGAGAAAGCATTAATAGTTTCTTTCTTAAAAAGTCTATGCAATTCGTAATAAGGTTGTAAAATTGGTGCACCAATTCTTCCTGTTAAAATTGCTTTTTGCTTATTTACTAATCCCGAAAATAATGGAGATAACCCCAAAATTATGATTAGCAAAATAATTCCTTGTAAAATATTTATGTCCATAAAAATGCAATTAAACTATAAATTGAAATAATAATTAAAATAAATGCTATATAATATCTAATATCTGATTGACTTAAAATTTGTAATTTTCCAACTGAAGTAGTTAAAAACCTAAATAATGGAATTACAATATTGCTATCCATAAAATCTTTAGAATGACTTTCAAATTTAGATTGTAATGGGAATACAGTTTCAGAAATTTCAAAATTTTTATGATAAACCAACGCAGATTGTGGAATTGTATTTAGTTCATCGGCAAATGATGAAGCGGTATATTGCATTCTTGGATTTAAATTTTCAAATCCGCAACCCCAAGCATTCGATTTTCTGCGTCCATATTTTTTTTCAATTTTTACTTTTATTAGATACAAAGCAAAAACTCCAATTGCCAAAAAAGTAAAAATAAAAGTAAAATAGAGCCAATCAATATCTAATAAGGCTGAAGAAGGAACTCCATTTATAAAACTGTTTGAAATAACGTTATTTATAACTATTACAAAAGGTTGAGGATAAAATCCAATTACAATGCAAAGTAGAGCAAAAATTCCGAGTGAAATATAATCGAGAAAAGAAGTTTTAAAATTTTTTACTTCCCTTCTTTCAGTTCCTAAAAACATTATGGAATTTACTTTTGTAAAACAAGCAACCGCAAGCCCACCAACAAAAGCTAAACCAACTACAAACATTAGCATTAAAATTGGATAATAATCTTTTAATTCGTTAGCAGTTTTGAAAAATCCAGAATAAATAATAAACTCTGAAATAAATCCATTAAGAGGGGGAACTCCACTAATTGCAACTGAGCCAATTAGGAATAGCAAACTAATATATTTTGCGCGGTGAACAATGCCCCCCATTAATTCTATATTTCGAGTTCCAATATTTTGATATACTACTCCACTGCCAATAAACAAAAGACTTTTAAATATTGCATGATTTAAAGTATGCAAAAGTGCACCACCAAATCCTAAAACTTCTACAGCCGGTAAATTATTAGCTGAACCTATAAAACCAATTCCTATTCCAATTCCAATAATTCCAATGTTTTCAACTGAATGATAAGCGAGCAGTTTTTTTATATCGTGTTGTGCAAGTGCGTACCAAACTCCTAAAATTGCACTTACAATACTTATAACAAGCAATAACCATCCACACCATTCTGGAACTGGTTTAATAAAAAGATATGTTCTAAAAATTCCATAAATGCCCAATTTTATTAAAACGCCGGATAAAAAAGCACTAAGAACCGTAGGTGCAATAGGATGAGCTTGAGGCAGCCAAAAATGAAAAGGCATAAAACCAGCTTTAATTCCAAACCCAATTAAAGATAAGATAAAAATTATAGTTGCAATATTTCCATCTGAAAATAGAATATGATAGTCGCTAAAAAACCAACTACTTGTATGATTATGGATAATAAAAAACATTATATAAAGCATAAAAATTAATACGTGAGACACAGCAAAATAGTAAAAACTACCACGTTGAACTTCTTCCTTTTCTCGTTCAAAAACCATTCCAAGATAACTTGAAAGGCTCATTATTTCCCACATTACCAAGAAAAATATTGCATGATTTGCAATAACAATAACCTGAGTTGAAATCATTAAGACTATATAAAAGACCAAAAAGTTTTTAATACGTCTCTTTTTTTCAATATAATGTTCAAGGTATTTAATGTTGTAAATAGTTGTAGGAATTGCAATTAGCTGAATAATAAATAGAAAATATAGGCTTAATCCGTCAAGCCTAATAAAATTAGCAAAACTACTTTTAACTAATATTTGATTTGAAGTGAAAAGGGTTGATGATAGAGTTGATATTAAACCAATTGATAGTCCAATTAAAAGAACTATGTTTGAAAATAACAATGAGGATTTTTCATTTTTATAAAAAACAAAAGGAATTGCAAAAAGTTGAATAATAAATGCAATTATTAATAAAGATTGGTCTGTTTCAATTAAACTGTTCATTGTATTAAGTTTCGTTTATTCTCAATTTTTTTAATAATATCAAGAATTTCAATACATTTTAGTTGGTTTTCTAATGCAAATCTAAATGTTTCGTTGGACAACAAAAAACTTAAATGTGCAATTAAACTAAGATGTTGTTTAATAGTTTGAGAAATTAGCAAAATAACAGTATGAACCTTTTTGCCATCAATTGATTTTAACTCAAGTGGAGTTTTGGGGAAGAAAAAATTAATTATTGGTTTATCTTTACCAACCATAATTGGAACATGTGGATGAGGCAGGCTAATTCCGTTACCTATTGCAGTGCTCATCATCAATTCTCTGCTTTTTAATAACTGAATTATGATTTCTTTATCAACAGTTGAATCAAAATCAATTTGTGAAACCATTTGCTCAATATAAGCGGATTCACTAAATGGACAATTATAATGGAATGAATCTTTGTTTAGCAAAGTACCTATTGATTCAATATGATATTCACTAAATTTTGCATTACTTGAAACATTTATTGGCAAACTTTTGCCTAATGCCCATTCTATTATTTGTTGTTTATTAAAAACAATTTTATCTTGAAGATTTTGAAAAGGGATATCTTCCTTTTTTACTAAATGCTGAATTTCCTTTTCGGGTTTCATAAGTAAATGTGATATGTCTAATATATTTAATTCCATTCTTACTTTTTATTATCTTTTATTTTATAAATTAACATTAATTAAGTAATTTCAAATCAATTTTCTAAATCTTTTTTTACAGTAGGCACAAAATTTTTGGGTCTTCCCAATTTAGGCAAGCCCAAAATTTCTCTTGAACGATCAAGCGCATCATCAATATTTCCATAAATATTTTCTTCACCAAAGAGATCTAATATTTTTGCTTTAGTCATTGCCAACAAAGGTTGTGTATGAACTCCGGATAATATTAAGTGAGTATTGTATTTTTTTGCATCTTGATAAAAATCCTTAAGTGTTTGCAAACCAGTTGCATCAATTGCTGGAACATTTCGCATACGGATAATTCTAACTTTTGGTGGGGATTCAATTTTAAGCATTTGATCTTTGAATTTTTTTGCAGCACCAAAGAAGAATGGTCCATTTATTTCAAACACTTCTACTTCATCTGGAATTTGTTTTTTACTAATTGCATTTGGATCATCTTTTTCGTCTTCATCAACAAGCTCTCTAGTAACAACACTAACATTAGATACTTCAGCCATTCGTTTCATAAATAGTAAAACAGATAAAACCATTCCAATTTCAATAGCAATTGTTAAATCGAATATAACAGTTAAAAAGAAAGTTGTTAGCAAAACAATAACATCACTTTTAGGGCTTTTTAAAACTGACCTAAATGAGTGCCATTCACTCATATTATAAGCAACAATTATAAGTATTGCTGCAAGCGTTGCCATAGGAATTAGTTTAGCATAACTTCCAAAAAACAACATAATAAGCAACAATGTAATTGCATGTATAATTCCAGCTACTGGAGTTCTACCGCCATTTTTAACATTGGTTGCTGTTCTTGCTATTGCTCCTGTTGCTGGTATTCCTCCAAAAATTGGTGTAACAATATTGGCTACTCCAAGTGCAACTAATTCCATGTTACTTCTGTGTTTTCCTCCAATCATACCATCAGCTACCACTGCCGAAAGAAGCGATTCAATTGCAGCAAGTATAGCTATTACAGTTGCAGGACCAATTAAATTTTTAATAACTCCCAAATTTATTTCAGACCAGCTTAAAATTGAAACATTTGATTGAATTTCACCAAATTTACTTCCTATTGTATCCACTGGAAAATCAAAAATTAAAACTAATAATGTTGTTACAATTATTGCAACTAACGAACCTGGAATGCGGTGGGTAACTTTTGGCCAAAAAATCATGATTAGTAACGATAAAACAGCTATTCCAAATACATAATAATTTATTGTTGAAAAAACCTCAAAATAGGCAATCCATTTTTCGTGAAATTCTGCCGGAACTCTTTCCATTGTTAAACCAAAAAAATCTTTAATCTGTGTGGAAAAAATTAACAAAGCTATTCCACTTGTAAAACCAACTATAACTGGATAAGGAATAAATTTAATTAACGAGCCAAACCGGGCTAAACCCATTACTACCAATATTATTCCAGCCATAATTGTGGCAATAGCTAAGCCAGTTGTTCCATAATTTTGAATAATTCCGTAAACAATAATAATGAAAGCACCTGTTGGTCCACCAATTTGCACACGACTTCCACCAAGCGACGAGATAATAAATCCAGCAATAATAGCTGTAATTATTCCTTTATCTGGTGTAACACCACTTGCTATACCAAAAGCAATTGCAAGTGGAAGAGCAACAATACCTACAATTACCCCTGCAGTGGCATCTGCAATAAACTGTTTTTTTGTGTAATTTTTTAATGTGGTAAATAATTTTGGTTTTATGATTGGCATTTGGAAATCTTTAATAATTATTAAAATTTGAAATACAAAATTATTGAAATAGCTACTTCAAAACAAATGAATTATAATAATGTTTTTATGTTAGTTCTATCACAAAACATAGTTAAAATTAAAAAGTAATTAAATTGAGTTTTGATTTTCAATTTGATATCTTACTAAAAATGAGTTTATCGTAAATAATATAAAGCATTAAATATTCAAAATTTTGGAAGGAAACAAAATTATTTAACGTGACTAATTAAAAATTATTAGTAGTGAGTTAAATGAAAAAGGTATATTCACACAGCATTTTGTTTTTTTTTGTTTTATTCTTACTCAACAAAGTATTATTGCTCAAGTTGATACTGTTTCCATTTATAATTTAGATTTTTCCAAATTATCCAAATTAAAAATTATATCTACCTCAAAAGTAGTTCAAAACATAATTGAAATTCCTTCCACAATATTTGTAATTACTGATTCTGAAATTATGGAAAATGGTTATTTTACACTTGAAGAAGCTTTATCTTTTTTGCCAGGTTTTCAGTTCAGAAATATTCAAGGAATTAATAGTTATGTATTTCAACGTGGTATTCCTAACCAAAACAACTTAACTTTAGTTTTAGTTGACGGTATGCAAATTAATGAACTTAATTCGGGTGGATTTTATGCTGGTGGACAATATTGTAAAGCCTGCGATGGAAATGGACTTTTGAAATACATAAATTAGTATACCCAAAAGGAGATTTACATTGAGTAATTCATTTATAAATGTATATTCTTATGGACTGTTGCTGTTTGCCATTGTAAAATTTAAATTCGATCAGATGTTGCTGAGCTTGAGCCACCTTGAGAAGTTATGTTTAAAAAGTGAAATTACGTATAGTAGCAAAAACAGACAAAAGGAAATAGTAGAAAAAATAAGCATCCCTTTTTAAATTAAGATTGCAAATAACCATTAATAAAAGAAAGGATGCTATTATGAACCCAAAAGATAAGCTAGCAGATTTTAGAAGTCAAGAA
>Ga0100381_1002318_pt1 | contig 17169 bp, 22 predicted proteins | sample CryGeymeta201505_FD_80416 | JGI IMG/M metagenome (GOLD analysis project Ga0100381, IMG submission 80416) | Groundwater microbial communities from Crystal Geyser aquifers in Utah, USA - Crystal Geyser metaG 2015-05 | ecosystem: Environmental > Aquatic > Deep subsurface > Groundwater | place: USA...
ATCCCCTCTGAAGTCAGACAATGATTGAACCCCCAAAATACCCTTAAATTATCACTCTAATTATTGATTTTGCCTAAATAACTTCAGTCTAGGGAGCTCAGGACTATGACTGGAAGATTTAAGTTAATTATTTATTATAGTATTCACTAACAGCTACCTGCATGAGTTATTTCCAGAAAGGCCAACGTCCCCTCATTGAAATAGACAATAACCGTCAAACTAAGTAATTGACTCCTAACAATGTTTCGACAGCCTAATTCAGAAGTACCCCCATTCTAAGATAGAAAACACCGACTCCCGTCAATCGTATCTCAAGGCTTTCAAAAAGTACTACATTGACAAACTAATCAATCAGAAAAGCTCGTCACCCTGTAGAAATACTGCAGACAAATAAAATAGATTTCCGATGCCTAGTCAGACAAGCCCTCACAAGAAATCAAAAAAAGATTAGGGAAGGGAATCGTCCAAACTGAACAGAAGTAAAATGGTCGCTCTGGTCAATAATAACGAGAATCAAATTGAGGAGGTTCTTTACAACTCGTTGAGTCAGCTTGAAAGGGAAATGCTGGGAGCCAGCAGCGGGACTGATTTAGCCAGATAGAATAAAATTCTCAGAGGATCCATCCAGAAGCTGAAGGTCATTCTGAAGTAAAAATTAGAGGTCGCCCTCAAGAAAAATAAAGAAGAACTGACCATGATGTTTGATGAGTATTCCTCGATGATCAGAAAACTTCTCGATGACAAGTAAAGCCTCACCAACAGACTGGAGCGAATGCGACTGAAGGAGGAAGAGTCTCTGCAAAGCATGGAAGCTGAGTATGAAAACAAGATCAGGATAATCGTGGAAGATAACAACGCTCAGATCACGAGCACTAAGAATCAGATCGAGGAGTTTCTTGATATCATTGTGCAGTATGAAGAGTAGGCAGCTCAGGAAAAGTAAGAGGTGGAGAAAATGAGAGAAAAAGTAGTCGAGCTGCAAATGTAAAACGATCAGCTACAACAGGAAAGAGAAAACACATTGAATCACACCCAAAGAGGAAACGGAGATACTGCACACTATGTCATCAAGATATAAAACCTTCTCAGTATGATAGAAAAACTTCAAGAAGAAAATGGTCAGCTCAACCAATTTCTCAAGAGCTGCAAGTGTTCTCGAATCAAATCGAAAACAAACTCCAACCAATCTCTATCATAGTAAACCTCGGAAGACCTTGTGCAGAGATATGAGAAACAGTTGGTCGAAAGTTAAAAATAGTTGATCAGAGAGTAGATGGCCTTTAGATAGGCTCTTCGCCGAAAGGATCAATGCATCGAGCGTTTGGAGTTGGTCATCGACTAAATGAGGAGATCAAGATACGAAAGTGTAGACAGGATCACATAGTAAACCTTGGCAAGACAATCCAAGTGATTTATTTTCAAATGTATATTGCAAAAATAAACATATCAACTGACAAGCGAAGGATGCAGCAATCTGATGTTCTTCTCTTTGAGAAGGTTGAGTACCTAAGAGTGAGGAATCGGCTGTTGCAAGTTGATCAGGTAGAGTTGTTTGCAGTACGGTAGTTGCTTCAGACTGTATTGAGCGAAGTCTCCATGCTGTCTCGAATTGTCAAAAAGCATGAGTTTATTGAATAAAATGATAAATCCAGGGTAGAACTCGTCAATGGTATTGGAGAAACAAAGAGATTTTCCGAGTTTAAAAAAGTATTGTTGAAACACTTCCTTGTATTCAGTTTCCTCCCAAAGGCATATGCTCAGAGCCATCCACAGTGGAAGATTTTTTTACTGCCAAAGCTCAATATTTGCCAAAAAGCTCACCATTGGTTTATTGTTGAGTGAACTCCAGTATTTAATCAAATCGATAGAAGGCAGGTATGGTAAGATGTTCTTCACTACTTCAAGATTGAGAAGACGCCGTTGGATGAGTGAAGAAGCTATAAAATGTTTCAGGAGTGATGGAGGGGTTTACTTGGTCAGAAAAGATATCAGAATTGCCATGATTTATGGCTTTATCTTTTAAAGTTAAGAGAAAAAAGCGAGCTAAAATGCGTCCAAAAGGAGAAAATGAAGGAATAATTGTTGAATGCCTGTTTTACCCGAGTCACATTATTTTTGATATATTTTAAAATGCTCCTTCAGGTATCGCTCTAACCGAAGTTCTTCTTCTTTCGATAGCTATTCCTTGAGTTCAGCAGCTGCTCCTTCAGAATTATCAAGAAATTGTAAATACAGTTTGAGTACAGCTTTTGCTTTATGAGGGCAATTGTTTTGTACAAATGTCCAGAGCCAAAAAATCACTTCAGAAATTGTGGTTGGTGTTAAAGATCTGGCGCTGTCGAGAAGTTGCAGATAACAGTTAATACACTACTCAAGATTTTGTTTCATGATGAAGGTAGTTTCAATGTAAATGCACCATGAGCCTACATCTAGCTACGAATTAGAGAGGAGTGGCTCCAGTTGAGAGAGGATTTCTTGCTCTGACAATCCAAGCCTGCTCCTTAGATCTTAACTTTGAAGGTAACAACAACTGATGAAAGTTAAATACTGGTTGATATTTTGATTGGACTGAGGTATTTTTCCTCTTAATTTTTTGAGAATTCTTCTGAAATACTATAACTTCAACCACCTGCTTTCCTTGAGAACTTCTGAAGAATGTTATGGGTCCCAATATCTCTGCCACCAATAAACTTCTGAGCTCGGAGGTAATTTTTTTTCTCCTTTTATAAGAGCAGTCAAGCATGATTCTATTGTTTTCAAGCTGAACTGAGAATATATGCCTTGGAAGCCAAAAACCAAAGGAAGTTCTAAGTGCTCAGCCAGCAAATCTATCAGCGTCACAAGGGACTAAGTATCTGTATAGAGTTGCAGGGCAAAATTGATATCTTCAATCAAAACATACGACTCAGGTCTTTCTTCGATGATGAGTTTGTCATGAATAGGATGTGAAGGTCTCCAGGCTGCTTCAGTTAAAGCCTACTCCTACTGGAAAATATTTGAGTAAATTGCCTTAATTTTTTTGGGGCAATCGCCTATAAAAAAATTATGATTGCTGACAGTTGGATTGTTCCATCCATGTGAGAGGTCTAAATCGCCCAGTCGATAAGTGTGAGGATCTTACCAGTATTAGCCAAAGAGCCTTACTTTTTCTTCATGATTTGTAAGCCTAGTCACCTCATCAGGCATAAAGAAGTTGAAGTCAATCAGTGCCATTAGTATCCCTGTTGCTAGCTATCCATAGCCTTGCAGTTTAAAGAGGTTAACCTCCTGCTTGAGCAACTAGAGACCGGCCTTTCTAATTATCCAAAGCTGCATTGCAGATCGACAGTTGTCAGTCACCATTTTTAGATTTTTTGTTGTATCTTCAAATATTTTTCTGCAGTATTCATGAGAAAAGATTGTAAACTGATTCAGCTGCAGATACAGATAGCTCCTCCATAACTTGCCTACATGTGGGTGGGCCTAAATCAATTGCTTGCATATTCCTATAAGCTATGCTGTATCGCGATGTTTTTGCTGAAGTTTACTGAGTTTCAGAAGGCCCAGCTACTCATGCATAGGATTCAACTGTAAAGCTTTCTCGATAATACTCAGTTGTCTTTCTATTACAGCTGTGTTGTTTCTACTACCTGAAGGCAAATTCCAAAGAGAGGGCTGAATATTGATAAACTCCAGCCACAGAGCGATATCTTTTGGATTTTGATTAAGCCGGCTATTGTACTCTTTGGTGACCCTCATTAACTTCTATTCGGCACAACTCTGAGTAAAGGTTTCAGCTTGCCCCAGGCGAATTCGAGACAGTGTATTATCAGATGACCGCTGATATGGTAAAGGTTGAGGTTGTGAATCATTATATCCTTGAAACTGATGATACCTGTGTCTGCTAATTTCATCAGGATATGGATGAGTCTGATTCTGGTTTATTTTTTTGGAAATATGCTGGACAATTTATTTCTATTTTTTGTGCTTTCCTCCGATGATATGCTAAAAGCTATGATATTTTTATCTTTACAATGGCAGTCTGCGATACTGAGGGATCTATTTGTCCATCAGTCCATGATGGTACAGCTATTTTTGAGGAAATTCAATACGGTCGATCTCAAGCAAGCCCTATCCTATCTTTTGACTCAGTTGTAACTGTCCACTTGTGTCTAAATTAAAGTAGGCTTTACTTTTTGCCTCGATTTGTCTCTGGTAAATGGCCAGCAGCGAAGAACCTTTGTCTTTGTGTTGAAATGGAACCATACTTTTTTCATCAATCAGATCCTGAGAGTCAATATCGATAATTTTCTTATTTTTGCCCTTCTATTTCTTGTGCTGTTTTTTCTCCTTCTTCTCATTCTTGTCCTTGTGGTGCTTCTTATGCTTCTCTTTCTTGACTTTCTTCTCTTTTTTGTTCTCCTTTAGCTGAGGAGTTTAGTCGGAGTCAATTGAGATATGCTCTTCTGATTATTCAGAAGGAGTCTCCATCTTAATGCGAGCCTCTCCAATTTGAAACAAATGATCAAGCCCTTCTTAACTTGATTATTCGATTGTGATGGTTGGCTTGATTGTATGCCCGAAATTAAAATGCTTTTCCATCTCGATTTGTCCTCCTCTTTTATGTAAAATATGTAAAAAAAATACAGATCAAACTATACATTATCAATCAAGAAGTTTGTCCTTCGGCCTGTATTGCTCGGATCTATTGAAGATACTCCTGTAGCTGATATTTAAGCTGTGGTCGAACTTATATCTTCTTCTGTATGATTTAAAGACCTTTGAGGGATTACTTCAAGTTTCTGACGCATTTTTTCACCAGCTACAACTCCTTCAAAATTATCTTTCTCTGCTTCTTATCCTGTTTCGATTCAACTACCGCTGCTTCTTCCTGGTGAAAAACTTGTGACTTAGGGTCTTCGTCCACCGAACAGGAAAGATTTGGCTGTTTGTCTTGGATCTATAAATTGGGCTCTTGCATCTGATTATCAGGCTATTTTTCCTCGCCTTCTTCTGGGGGCTCCTCTCCATCTTCAAGCTCGTACCCCGCTTGTTTCTTTTATGGTATCGCTGGAAGTTCAATATTTTGTTTGGGATCTTATGCTACAGGTTCTGGTGGAGATTCGACAACTTCAGCTGGTTTGGAAACTACTACAGTTGGCTCTGCCTCCTATCTGACAACTGATGACTCCACCTTCTCTTCAGCTGCTGCTTTATCTTACTGTACCTCAGTGTAAAGTTGAGGAGGAACACTTTAGACATTATTTTCAGGCTTTGGGACCTCTGGCTCTGCTTTGCTTGGTTAAACTGGTTATTATGTGGGCGGTTTCACTTCTTTATCTTTTTGCTGTTGTTTCTACAGCATTTTCCTCTTCATCTCCAACAGTTTGTTATTCATCTATAAAAATAATTATGGATTTGCCGCATAAAGCGCATCATTAATATTGAAGGCAGATTGTAATAGTTAAATGACTGAGGTGGAATAGCAAGAAATCGAAGAGCCCCAGCCTAGCAACAACGAACCCCAACAAGCCACAGATCAGATGCCCCTCAAAGATTAATTTTCCTCTGATCTGTCCGAAATCGATCTTGGATAGTATGGAGATCGACAAGAATAACAACAACCAGGGCAGAAACCCTAGTTCATGAAACCTAAGAAAAAACGCATTATGAAGGGCTACAGATGGAAGCTGAAATGGGTCAGTCAAGCCAACATAGTCTGTGGTTCAGGACCAATCTGGCTAAAAAAGTGGGTCAAAGTCAAAGATGTTCCCAGAGATGATGAAAAATAGGGCGAGAATGAAAATGAAGAGAGCGACAGAGACAAAGGAGCATTGTAGCTGGCTCATGCAATCATACAGGGACAAATGAGCAACAGCTGATAATGGTGATTAAAATATGTTATTCTATCAAAGTTCCTCCTTTGCCTCAATTGGTGCCTCTTCCTGTTTCTCCTCATTTGCCTCATGAGCCTCCTCCTTTACTTTTTTTACTTTTACTTTTGATTTGTCTTTCTTTCCTTTCTTCTTCTGTTTCTTACTGACATCAATCTCCTCAGAATTTTCAGGAACCTATGAAGCCTCGGGTGTTTCGTCATCAGCCTCGACTTCGACACTGCCATCAGCAGATCCAAATAGTTTATGCTTGAGAGGAAGAGGACTGACGATAGTAAACTTGTAGTCAGGATTCTTATCATTGATGGACTCGATTTCGGTTGCAAGGTGAGCGTCAAGTTATCCTGAAATGGCAATGACCCAATGCTTATTAATAAGAGCTTCATCTTAAAAGTCAACAAATTTGGCAAGTTTTGCTTTAAGTTGTTTCAAGGGTGGATTTTCATGAAGAGTTTGAACTGTCTTGTAACCCTTGGGAATTTCCAGACTTTTCTTTCCCTTCTTCTTGCTCTTAGTTTCGAAATTTTTCCTGACAACTGCAGCTCCTTGACCATGCAAGGTATAGCATACATAGTCAGCTAATTTGAAAGCCTAACTGACATCACCTGAGGTAATTGAACCACTGTCCTTGAGATGAATATTGGAGATCTAAAGATTTTTGACTTCCTCTATGCTTGTTTTTCTTTCTGCCAATGTTTCAAAGGAAGCATTCCATGGCTGCTGATGTAGAGTTTCATGACCAAAGATGAAGGCAATCGGAAATAAGGCTACTCCGAATGCAACAATGAGGACTATTATTTTTACCAAGACATCCACTCCTTTGTTGACCTTACTGAACAGACTCATATCGAGACTATATCTTTCAAATTAATAAGTTTTATTCGCTAAAAATATGAATCATTTGCTTGTACTACGAGGACTGCGCTTGATCGATCTTTCTAAAGAATCTATCGTGTCTAACTTGTCCTTGGTCTGCATGTACACTTCATAAATGCCTTTCAACACATCTCCCCTGCATTCCTCTATCTTTTCAGGTACTATCCCGCCTTCTTAGCAGAGCTGCTCAAGCACCATCTTCATGTGGGTCTGATCGATAGTCTGAATGTAGTCGTTGAAGGCTTACACAAATTATTGCTGTTGATTGTGCTAATCGAGCCTGTCGAATAAATTTGTGATGACTGGCTCTTCGTTATTGATGCACTCCTTGACTAGATCTTTTTTTGTGAAACCTTTATAGCGGGTGGCGACTATCTGATCAATGAATCCGCATCTATCTTTTTTCTTTTCCTCCTCTTCGCAAGCATTGTAGCCTCCAGATGCTGCCAGATGTTTGAGCACTTCTCGCTTTGAGCGTGTCAGCTCCTGAAGTTATTGGATGAAGCTATCAAAAGGTATCGATATATCGCTATACATTTGAAGAACAGCTGTGTCGCCAGCCCTGATAAATTTCTAAAGAGAGATTCGCTCCTCTCCTGAAACTATGTAATCCTCGAACAGGAACAGAATGATGAGCTGAAGCTATGTTTCAAGAGTAAACTGTACAACTTCCGAATGATCGATTTCATAGAGATTGTTCAGGTAGTAATTGTAGTCGATAGCGTAGATATTGTCAACAAACTCGTCGATGTTTCTGTCAAGGAGATAGAGTTCGAATGCACCGAGAGTGTTGAGGTCAGACCAGGTGTAAAGGTAAAATCCTATTTTGAGTTGTTTCTCATTGATTATGCGTTGCTTGTAGAGATAGTAGAGCAATCCATGGAAATTCTAGAGCTTGGTCATTTTCATTCTCAACCTTTAGTCAGTCAAGGTGCGCTATCTGATCCTTTCATAACGACTTTCAACAACCTTTATGTATTTTCTGAATATGACAAAAATTACTTCACGGTCTTGGTGGGCAGTTTATCAAGGACTTTGGATTTTTCAGGATTCCTTATGAAATTTTATATCATGAAGGCATCGTTCTTGAGGATTAAATCTTGAATGGCTGCTTTTTCAGGCTCAGTGAACTATCTGTTGAACTCAGCAGTCCTGTAGTTGTGAAGAGATATAGTCTCAAGGGTCTTGAAGTGGAATAATTTAGCAATCTTGACATGCTCAATCCTCAGTTTAGCACTCTCCCTGAAAGGACTGAACGACTCCTCCAAAGATGACTCTTGCTCATTATCGCAGTCAAGTAATTTTATGGTGAAGGCTCCCTTCCCTCTATCATTTTCCTTGGCAATTGAAGAATAATTGACCTGGCTACCTGGAGGTGATTGAGAAAGACTACTTGGCAGCTGTGGATGGCTCTGAGGCTTGAGCAATTGAATTTAGATTGCATGAGGGTGCAGAGATGGCGTTTATTGACGAGTTAAGACTTATTTATTGCCTCTGCGAAGAGTCTCAAGGAATTCAGAAAGATCACCAAATTTGAAAAGTTTCAGCAATGAATTGAAAACAAAACTTTTGCGATTTTATTGATTATCATAAACAAACTGCCTTTCGCCTTCTGAAAATTATTTTAGCTTTCCGTCAAGAACCTCCTTGATGAAAACCTAAGATAAAATATTGATTACTTTCACTAGCTTGATGTTGAGCTGTTCACAACTAGCAGATTTAAGGTTGAGTCCTTGCAAAAAGTTCAGGAGATTCGAGTCACTATTTTTTATTAAGGCTGAAAGAACAGCTTTTTCTATTCTTGTAAGAGCTGAGCCCTCAGTGAACCATTCAGGTTGGAAAAGGTCATTTTCGAATGAAATCTCGTTTGTGATGTGGGATTTGCTGGGGCTTTATTGTTTGGGATTTGTGAATATTTTCCTGGCTTTTACTTACTTGTCTGGAGTTATCGGCTTGACCTTGATGAGCTCTGTTGTCCTGTTGGGTTTTCCACCAAAATCAGACAATTTTTCAGGTGAGGTTTCAATTTTATGGTCAAATGAGCGTTGCTCTTGAACATGAATAAGGTTCTTGGGTCTTTTGGGCTAGTCCCGTTCGAAACTGACCTCTCCAACCTTGACAAGTTTCTTGATGTAGTTAAGAATCTCATCAGCAGCCGTAATTTGTTCGGGAAACTCTCTTTAGTGGATCATCCTTCTGCCTCTGAACAGAGAAAATACAAGCACCTATCCCAACAAAGCTGACGTTGTATGCATTTTTATCGGGTGCAAGGCGTAAAAAAACTCTATTTTGTCAAACTCGAAGACAAGTTCTCGAAGGATCTTTTTCCCCAGGAAGGAGGCCTTTTTACGATTGTTGAAGAAAATAATTCCGAAGAGGCGATTGTTCTTGCTGCCTGATATCTCTGCCATGAACAGCTGAAAGTCATCAATGTAAAACTTGCTATCAAGCAACTCCTTTTCACTGGGTGGGTTCTTTCTCCCGGACACCTTGCTCATGTTTTTTTGACTGCAGACCTCGCTTCTGGACCTATCGTCATCACTGTCGTCATCCAGAACGATTTAATAGTTCTTGGAGGGTGCGGATAGTCTGAGGACTTATTCGAGAGAGAGTTGGTCATCATTACTTTTGAGGTACTTGATTTATGACTGCAGATTGAGGGCTTTTTTGAGGAGGACTTTGAGGGTAGTAGCTTTGGTTTTAGCTGAGAGTACGAACTCCCTTCTGAGTTTGTGATGGCTGAAGATCACAGTGTTCATCTTCAATCTAAATATAACACTAAGAATATCTGCCAGCAACTATCAATCCGCTAGCAACTATCAATCCGCCAGACAACTGTCCTGATAGTCCTCGCTGTAAATCAAAAATATCACTTCCGACCGTTCTTGTTCAGCTTCTTGGCCTCCACCAGCTTATTGCCCTGGCCTTTCTACCCTTTCTCGCCTATCACCTTCTCCTCCTTACTCATCTTCCCTTTTGCTCCCAAACTCAAGCACTGATATACAAAAATATGTACCTTCATCTGCTCAGTCAGCTCAGCCTAGTTTAGACTCTCCTTTACTTCCTTCCAGAGTGGTGAGCTTTCACCTTGAGCCTTTAGTTACTCCTCGACTTCTAGCAGGAAAAATTGCTGAGGCCCCAATATTGATCCAGGTCTACAAAGTCGAATCCATGCTATCAGGTCAGGTGCATGGAAGTGATAATGTTTGATGGCGTATGCTGCAATCAATGAGCCAGTCCGACCAAGTCCGGCTTTACAATGCACAGCTATCGCTCCAGGTTATTTCTCAGCAATGCTCATGAACTCATTTATGATATTTTTGGGAGGACATGTTCCGTCAGGAAAGTACAGTTCATAATGTCTGATCCCTCGCTGTTTGAACTCATTGCTATCATAGGTTTGGTTGTTCAGGCGAATAACTGCTGTTACTCCCATTTTTTTGAAGATAGGCACATAGTCCTTGGGCGTGAAGTTGGGACCCTGAATACATAATGACATACGCCTTCTTCGTCTCGTGGCTTATCGTAAGGCGAACTAAGGGCCACAAATTTTCCAGGAATGATCCAATTAATATCGCCGTTTTAAATTTTTTCGTAGTGCTCATACTAAGCGATGTCAAATTTTCTATAGTCGAACCAATTGAGTCTGATCGCATACTGCAGCCCTCTGAGGCAATCAAGAATCTGCATGAAAACGATAAGTACTGTGCATTTATAACTACATTGCCCGTATCCAGCATCTCGATAGGGCCGAAACTCGACTTGCTTGAAGGGCTCATAAGCCTCCTACGCTGTTTTGTTGAGCACGACCACCTAAATAAGAAGATCATTACTAGGTAGGCGCAGATGAGGAGGGCTGAGTTGGTGCACTTTGTGTAGTGTGGAGAGGTGTAGTGGTAGAAAGTGTTACTAGAATAGCTCTCGTCGTTTAGGAACTTGTAAACTTCATTGATGTACTTCCATATTTTGGCTAGGTTGAGGGGTCCGAAGTCTTAGAAAAAACCTTCGTAGACCAGGTCCTGGATCTCGAACAAAGTACTTGATCGATATTGAAGAAGAAGGCGTTGGGGATGTCCTTGGGAGGTGTGTGATCAGCCAGGAAGAAGAACTTGTCTGCATAGGGGCATCAGTACTCGGTATCACCTTAATCAGAGTACGGGGAATGCACTTCTCCGACATATATAATCCAATTATACATTTCCACAAATCCAGCTGAGCACACAAAGCCCCCCTCTACTCATTGTTGGCTGCTCCAAGTCCATTCAAACACTAATCAAAGGTGTCCTCCAATGAGATTTAACTTTTTACCGATAACGAAATAAAAAAAATTGATGTTTAGGTGATCAAATCTCTTGAAGTTTGACTCAATAAGATGACAATAATTATTATGATATATTGCATATGAGGAATACATAAAGGAAGAGGTAAATATTTTTGAAGAGCTCTATACACCCGTCTTTTGAAGTCCATTTGGCTCAGTATCTCATCAATAAAATTGCAGCTGATGATTTGCTACAAATGGACATATACCAGAGAACAGTATAAATAAACTAAAATAAAGAGACTCGGTGCTCATGCTCTTATATAAGTCCAGTTAGCACACAGAGCCACAATAGCAAAGAATTGGGCAAATTACAACTTTTTCAGGAAAGAAAATTCCTCCCATTCTACCTTTAAGAAGGTCATTGGATCAGAATGTATGATAGTTAGAAGTGAGTGTTATAGGGTATGTGATCAATTCATGAGGTAGACCCCTAAGGATCCCTCTTTTTGTTCAGTCCTCTTCTAGAGGATCAACATCAGTTTTACATTGAGATTTGTTGTTTTCAGCAGGTCAGAAGACTACACAATGTCGCTGACTGCATTGTTGTGGTAAATGCCCCCGATCTTCTCGCACTGTGGGTACGAGTAGATGGAGACGAAACCCGTCAGAGCACCCACGAACAACAATCCGTGGACGAACTCGAACAGGTGAATTGTATTTTTTGGGTTATCATTGACACAAGACATCTAAACCAGAGGCTTGATGGTGAAGTCAGCTAGATTGATTTCGAGGATGGCGGAGTGGGTCCTGTTGTGGTTCCAGGTCAGAACAACAGCTTGCGGAACATTTTCTTTGATCGTGTATCTCACCTGAAATACCTTGGACTGAGTATAGTTTTTGTTACGTAATTCTCTCCCAGCAACACATGCTTGTAGTCTAGGTTGTTCCCTATGAAAAACAACAGACGTCCATCAGAAGTTCCCACTGCGATGATCTTGGTACCCTGCACATCGCTGATGTCGATGAAGTACAGCTCGAGCTTGGCGTTCTGAGGATTGAAGCAACTTTTGAGCTTTTCAGTTGACTCGTTGTGAACTTGGATGGTGTCGCCAGTTATTGCCCACACCTTAAGCTCTCCAGCCATTGAGGTAGACAACACAACCTCTGGACTAAAATGTGCCATCCCTGTGATTTTGCCCTGATGAGCAGAAAGAGCCATATAATTTTTCTGGGCTTGTAAATTGTAAAATCCGATATCCTGATACATTCCTTGAAGGTTGTCACGTCCATAGTAAATGAACTCTCCTTTGTGGTCGTAGTATGAGTATTTTGCTGTCTCAGCGTCAGGCAACCTCCAGTTGTACATGTCAGTGAGGGCTTGGGTTTCGAGGTTGTACTCAAAAAAGTTGACATCGTTGTTGTTGCGCATACCGTAAAAATCTTTAGCGCCGTTTCTAAATTTTGTCAATTTGCTGACTGGATGAACAGGAACGTTGCGATTCAGCATCAATCTGCGAAGTTGGTCCGGGTTACCTGAAACCACAAAGCTATGTTTTCTGTTACACTTCTCTCCAAATTTGCAATCAATACCCAGTTGAAAATTCCGACACAACATATTGGCCACATTGTCATCACCTTTTGGGCCTCTGTTGCCTTGTGGATTATTGTCTCTGTTGAAAGGAGGTTTGTAATAGGGCTGATTTGGTTGATTGGGTTGATTGGGCTGATTGTACTTTGGATTTTGGTAGTCCTGCTGATAGCTGTAGGGCTGCTCGTTTGGAGGATAGTTGGGATTTTTGTTGTAATTTGGTTTATTGGGACCTCGGGGGTGGTGCTGGAATGCTCCAGGAGGTTGAGGATTGGGCACTTCTCCAGGAGGATGGTAGTAGGTGCAGTTTCCTTGGGCTAAGTTTCGGCAGTTGGCACCGAATCTGCATGGTCTTTGTCCTTGCATAAATAATGAATAATATTGAAAATCTCATCTAACTCATTATAATATACCTATCGCTATATTACATTAACGCATATGAGCAAAACCAGCCTCGGACAACGCAACAACATCATCAAGCGCTAACAATCATCCGCCTATAAACAAGCCAACAGTTCATTTCGACCCGCTCCTATCGAACGCTTCGTCCAGCCGAACCTCAACCTTCCATAGTAAATATAAACCTTCCTCTTCATGAAAGACAAACGTATATTTCCATTTATTCAGTCGCTCGCCTCTAAAGAGAACATCAGTACTACACCTGCGAACCAGGAGATACCTTCAAATCGATTAAGGACAACTATGGGATTTACATTTTTGCCAACGGAGATCGATACATGGGGGAGTGGAAAGAAGGCAGCATGGACGGAATGGGGATGTATATCTTTTCTGATGTGGGAGAGTTCCGAGGGTTGGTCTATTTGGGAGATTTTCTGGGAGGGCTGTTCCATGGCATTGGAAAGTTGGCTTATTTTCAGGATAATCTAGGTAAAATGGTATACTACGGCTCATGGGCAGAAGGCAAAAAGACTAACCTCGGCGTGCACTTCTACGAGCACCCTCACACCTACTACATCGGCTAATGGAACAACGACCTCAGACATGGCGAAGGAAAACTGATATTTCCTGAAGGATAATTCAAGGGCATGTGGTCAGCCGGTGAAAGAAACGGCCTGGGATCGCTTATAAAGCGGAAGAAAGGAGGATCAACAATGTGGGAAGGCAACTGGCTGCATGAGGAGCTACCTATGGGTATTATCGTATATTATGACGATAAAAATGTTGAAGTGGGTAGGTATGAGGGAGAGATAAGAGACGGCAAGAAACATGGAGTAGGAGTATACAAATGGAAAGGAGCAGCCTATTAGGGATAATTCTTTGAGGATTACATCCGAGGACGGGGAAAATTCATCATCGGACGAATCTAACTAAAAGGAGAGGAGTTCAATCTTCACTATGACCTCTTAGCTGGACCTGAAATAGCTGGATAGGTTATTTTTGACAACGGAGACAAGTTCGATGGCTACCTGGCTATCAGAGATGGAAGAGTGATCCTGATTCGTGGCAAATACGACTTCAATTACCCTAAGGACAGAGCCGAAGGGGAGTTTATCGACACCGGCTCTGATAAATTAAGAGGTTCGTTCACTTATTTCTGGGCCAACGGCTAGCAAGAAAGGTTCAATACTTGATAGCTTTTCCTCTTAAACAATGATAAGAATAGATAATGAGTTTCAACGTTCATCGAAGGAATCGCTCTCTAGGAGGACAAGTCAATCATAGTCACCACAAAGAAGGCCGCTCTCTCAAAAAGATGAACTCACATCTTCCGCTAGAGTCTGTCTTCAGCTAGGCCAAACAGATCTATCAGGCGCAGGGAGACCTCCAGGAAGCCATCCGTCTTTTTTCACAGTTTTTAGCGGTTAACTGTCGACACAACGAAGCTCTCTATTTGTGCGGAGTGTCGGAACTGAAAATAGGACAAGTGGAGAAGGCTCTTTCTCATTTTTTTGAAATAGGAGATGAGTACCATAACAAACCCAATGCTATGCTGTTGGCTGCCATGGCCCTCAATAAGCTAGGTACCACCGTATTAAGATAGGTAGGGTCGCAGAGAGTCTAGAAATTGTCAACGATTGCATCAACCGCTTTTAAGGATTTGAGGAAGCCATTTGCTTCCGAGGTAAACTATATCTTTCTCTTAAGTACTATCATAGGGCTGAGATTGATTTCAAAAGCTTAGCCTCCAATCCTGATGCTTCCTTCCTTGCCCATCATTCCTTGGGTGATTGTTATAGAGCTCAAGGAAAACCAGATAAAGCGATAGGTCCCTACATCAGAGCTATTGAACTGCTGGGCAAGCAGGAAGGTACTGAAGGATTACTCAAAGAGATGTCTTTGAAGCTAGGTATTTGTCTGTATCAAATTGAAAGGTTCCAGGAAAGTTTGAAATTTTTGGATGAAGCTGGCAAGGGAGAAGGTGAGAAATGTTGTGAATACTACTATTACTTGGGATGCTGCGAACTCAAGCTAGAAAAAAGAGAAGAAGGTCTGCTGCATTTGGAGTATTGTCTCAGAGTGCAAGGAAATCCTCATTTGATGAAAAAGGCCTACAAACAGCTTCTTGAGGGTTACCTTAAAAACTACCAGTTTTATGAAGCCCTCAACGTCGTTAAACTAGGAGACATATGCAAGATTAGACCTGAAGGATGGGGGAATGTCGTTTAGGCCTTTATGCTGATCATCAAAGCCAACTATGAAGAGGGAGTCGCCATTCTGACAAATCTCACAAACGACATAAAAAAGACAGAAAATACCAGGAAAGAAAGAGAGTCGAAGATTAAGAGAGGTTAATCGCAACCGAAACCTCGCTACCATGATACCAATGAGTTGAGAAGAGGTCTGGTGCTAGGAAGTCCCAAATCAAACAAGAGATAAATCAAGCCTCGATATTTTTCAACAAAATCAGTCAGCAAAGTAGTCCCTAAGATTGAATCGACCCGTGTCAGGACTAAAATTGCCATAAAGACCAAACAAGACCAGGCTCGAGTCCAAACATAATATGTCTAAAGAGATCAAATCACCTAAATTTACCAAGCCCGCTAAAAAGAGTTCATGTATCCTTTGGTTCTCCTCTTCAAAGCTTATGCATAATTTTTCACCAACAACTATTTTGCCTGTCTCGACACCTACGATGAATACTAAAATTTCATCAAAGACCTCTTCGGCAGAGAGTCTGATGTCTCATACAACAAAGCTCTTTGCTAGGGCCTTCTGATGGCCGAAAATGACATGCACGACGACGCACTGGCCAAATATGGCAACTGCATAGACATATACTTCTAAAAACTTCAAAGTATCCCAATTGAGCCTTTACTGTACAAAATAGTGCTCATGGCAAAAATGGCATTGCTTCATGACCAAGCATAAAAAAATGACATTTTAGAGCAAACGCTGGATTTTATGCATAACTATCAAGGATCAATAGGAGAACATTCCCTGTCTTTATATTTTCGCGGGCTGATCTGCTACCTCCTCGGTAGGACACAAGAAAGCAAAGAGTGGTTGGATAAGGGGCTGAAGACTGCTGAGGATTGCTCATGGAAGTGGCTTTGGATCAAGGGAGCCATCGAACTTGAACTTGGACATTACTACTAGGCAGTGAAGGAGTTCAGCGCAGGGCTGATTCTATAAAGCAACAGTCAGCTATATTTAGGTCGCAGCATTGCGTTTCTCCTTATGAGCACCCAGAAGAAAGGAACTGGGGAGAAGACTATCAAAACAGCAAAAATGAACAAATCTCTCGGTTTGAGGGAGTAGGAGAAGAAAGGATATTAGTATAAATAGTCTAATAGAGCAAAAAGTGACATACTGGTCTAGAACAGTTTTGAAGACCTCCAAAAATATATAGAGATGGCTACCGACCAATAATAGATCTCACTGTGGGTCTCAAAAATACTCTTCTCAAATGGTGCCTATGACTAAGCCATTCGTTCGATCAACAAGTTGACCAACAAAACCCCTGAAATAGACTAAATGTGTGAATGCATCGCCATATACGAGGGAGACTTCGAAGAAGGAGGTCTAGCTGGTGCTCTCATTCAGAATGCCTTCTAAGGGCGCTATCTGACACCTCACTAGGAAACCAAATTAGCAAGTGAAGGCTTTATAAGATAGGAAGACCCTTCGATCCTCTTTGACAAGGACTATCAAAAATGGTTGGTGCTGTTGCATTTTTACGTGCGGGAGCAGTACCACATGATGCTGAAGGTACTCCAAAGGTAGCTATTTGGATGTTAGGACAGCATCACGAAATCTCTTCTGCGATACAATGTGGCGATTGTATATCTGCTTATGAATGAAAAAAGCAAAGCAGTCAATGCTCTTCGCTCGCTTTCCAAGGACAAAGAGAAAGGAGTGGTCATAGATGTCATGGAAAAGTTGCAGGAGGTTAGGTTCGACTAGGATGAGTGTCTGCCAGATTTAAGAGCATAATTTGCTATCAACTGTTCCAAATTGCTGTCCAACTATCTGCCCTACAAATCTGTCTATCTCAATGAAGTTCGAATATTTCTCAGACCGAGCATTCCTTTTCCAGATTTTTCAAAGCCTTCACTTGAACTGCCAATCACGATAGACTTCATCATGGAGGAGCTGAATATCAATTC
>Ga0100381_1002321_pt1 | contig 17159 bp, 12 predicted proteins | sample CryGeymeta201505_FD_80416 | JGI IMG/M metagenome (GOLD analysis project Ga0100381, IMG submission 80416) | Groundwater microbial communities from Crystal Geyser aquifers in Utah, USA - Crystal Geyser metaG 2015-05 | ecosystem: Environmental > Aquatic > Deep subsurface > Groundwater | place: USA...
CCGGCCTGACCAGATCGCCCGAGACGACATCGTCCTCGAAGTCATAGGTGGTGGCGTCGCCGCCCCCACCCCCGCTGCCGGCCGTTCCCGCCGTGTCCTGCGCGGAGGCGAAGCTCGGCGCGAGCGGTAGGGCCATGCCCGCGGTCAGCGAGAGCACGATCATCATCTTCGTCATTGGCTTGGTCATCTCGAACCTCTTGGCGGCCGAACTGTCGGGTCGAAAGGGTAGCGTCAAGGCTGGGCCGTGGTCAACGCCGCCCCCACGAGGAGTACGACTATCGCACGGTGATGTAAGAAAGTTCGCACTCGAGGAGGCCGCCGCAGGGCCACGACGTGGCCCATGCGGTGACCCATGGGGCTAGTTGCCCTGGGGTGCGGGAGCGGTCCCGCCACCGGGAGCGGGCGGCGCTTGTCGTTGTTGCTGGGCGTCGGCCTCGCGCTGCATCTGCTCGGCCTCGCGCTGCATCTGCTCGCCCTCGCGGAGAGCGTCGATCGTCTGCTGGATGATCTGCAGGCGACCTGGACGACAGGCGTTGGCCCGCGCAGCACGCCGACGACGCTGGGCGGCGGTGCCGCGCTGGGACCTCTCCTCACGGCAATGGTGGGTGACCTGTTCCAGTGCATCGGCGTAGCGGGTGTTGTTGCCCGCCTTGGCCACGAACTGGTCGAAGTAGCCCTTGGCGCGCAGCAGATCGGGCTCCGCGCCGCTCAGGTAGTTGTGAAAGAGCACGCCGAGGTTGAAGTAGGCCTCGGGACGGTTCCCGTCGAGCTCGATGGCGTGCTCGTAATGCGCCTGCGCTTGGTCGTAATGCTCGAGTCCACGCTGCGCCGCCCCGAGCCCGATCACGGCGTCGTAGTCCCTGGGCCGCAGCGCCACGGCGCGCGCGAAGGATCGCCGTGCATCCTCGTAGCCACGGAAGCTCAAGGTGATCTCGGCGAAGTTCATGTGCGCCTCGAACATGTTGTCGTCCAAGGCGACGGCACGCTCGAAGAGCCGAAGGGCCTCGATGATGTCGCCCTTGCGCATCTTCGCTAGCCCCCAGGTGTTGTAGATGGGCGCGTAGTCGTGGTTGATCAGCTGGGCCTGGCGGCAAACGACCTCCGCCAGATCGAGGGAGGACTGGCGCACTTGGCGATCGTTCGTCCGCGCCTGATCCAGATAGAGCAGCGCCATCTCGCTGAACGCGGGCAGGTAGCTCGAGTCGATGGCCAACCCGCGGCGCAGATTGCTCAACGCCTCGGCGAGGTTGGCCGCACCGCCAGCCCGCCTCTGCACGATGGCCAGGTTCACGTAGCCCGAGGTGCACTGGGGATCGTCGTGAATGGCGCGTTGGAAGGCACCCTGGGCGCCCGCCGTGTTGCCGCTCTGCAGATCGAGCAGCCCGATGGCCACCCGAGCTCGGCACAGCTGGGCGTTCGCCTGCAGGGCCTGGTTGTAGTAGCGACGGGACTTGTCGGTGTCGTGACAGCGATCGGCGCTGAGCCCCGCCATGTAGAGAGCCTCGGCGAAGTGTCCGCCTTGAGCCTCGTTGGCCTGCTCGAAATGCGAGATCGAGTCGTCGCACGCCTGCTGGTTCCAGCCGCGGGTCTCGTAGCCGTTGAAGGCCGCGACGCCGGCGGTCCAGCGGTCGTGCGCCTCCTCGGTCACGCCCTCACCACCGGCCGTGTGAATGGCACGGCCGCTGGCGTCGGTCGCCGAGAGGGTCGTGCTCCCGCCCCCCGAGCCTCCGGAGCCACCTCCACAGGCCGTGAGACCGAAAAAGGCGATGGCCAAGGACGCTCCGAGGGCACCTCGCTGCGTTGCCAAGGGGCTATGGATGAACTTCTTCATGACGCACCTCCGGCAGGGCTTGCGGCATCTGTGGCCGGCTCCGTGTCCTCGTCATCGCCTGTGCTCAGTTCGACGGCGCCAGGATCACCCAAGGGCGCGTTCATGTAGCTCGGCGCACCGCGCAGCTCTGCGGCGACCGGGTACTGCCTCGGGTTGAGTCGGTTCAGCTCGCTCTCGCAGATGGTCGAGTACTCGTTGAACCAACGCACGTTCGTGGCTGTCCGCAGACAGAACTCGAACTTGCTGATGGCCTGAACCCGGACTGGCTCGAGAGGACCGTCGAAGGCGTCTACGTAGATGTCGTAGAGCTCCGGGTCCGCCTCGATCTCCTCCGGGACCGGCGCGTCCTGCACGGCATCGATGATGCTGATGTACATCTGGCCGATGCGTGCCGCGGCAGCGATCTGCCACGGGGGCGACTCCAAGGTCACAGCGTCCGTGACGGGCACGCGCAGCGCCGCGACCTTGTTGTACTCGGTTTCCGTGGCCTGCAGCGCAGTCTGCTTGGCCTGGATCCAAGCCATGAACTCGGTCTGCGCCCACTGGTTCACCCGGTCGAGGCTTCGACCGCCGCTATAGCGCGGGAAGTGAATGGTCTGGAACTCCGCGAACTTGTACTCGGCCAAGTAGAAGAGCGACTGCGCCGTCGAATCGACCGCCTCTCGAAGCCAGGCGACCTTCTCTCCCTGGGTGCCATCGAGGGCGTTGATGGCCTCGGGAGTTCCCTCCCAGGCGTGGGCCGCGGCTTCGAAGAAGCGCTTGGCGTCGTCCTTCCGATCCAGGCTCCAGTAGGCCATGGCGATCTTCAGGTTGGCGCTGATCAGCTGGTGCGGCAGCGCCGTGCGACGGTAGTCGCGCAGGTAGCGCTTGTAGTGGTCGATCACCCTCGACCAGCTCTCCGCGCGCTCGTAGATGGATCCGAGAGCGAAGACGACCTCGGATGTCTGACGCGGCAGAGAGCGCTTGTAGTTGCGAGCGAAGAGCGCGACGTCCGCCTCTGCCTTGTCCGGCTGGTTCAACCCCAGCCGGAAGAAGACGGCGTTCTGAAGCGCCTCGGAGGCGATGGCGCAGGTGCCGCCTTCGCGTTCGGCGTCGGTGCAACCGTGGCCGTCCTCGCCGGGGAAGCGGCGAGCGAACTGCTCGTAGTAGTCCGCCGCCTGTTCATAGAAGGCCAAGGCGTGGAAGTTCGCGCCCACCAGGTAGACGGCGCGTTTGGCCCACTCGCTGTCCGCGTAGCGCGTGATGAGCACCTTGCGCACCTGGATCGCGCGACCGAGGAGATGAGCCGCCTCGAAGTTGAGCGCCGCGTTGTAGAGCACCTCGTCGAGACGTCCGCACTCCTGGAAGCGGCGGAAGATGCGCACGTAGGTCGAAGCCGCGCGCTTGTAGTTCTGCTGCTCCTGGAGGCCCTCCGCCTCCTTTCGAAGCACGTCACATCGAAGCTGTTGCAGCGTGCCGCACAGCGTCTCGTGATCCGCGAGTTTCTCAGCCGTGGAACAGTAGGCGGCGAAGAGCGGCTCGATGTTGTCCTTGATCTCGAGGATGCAGCTCAAGCGATGGGGTTCGCGCATGGCGCCCATCACGTTCAAGGAATCGAGGTAGAGGTTCGCCGCGTACTCGGCGAGATCGCTGTCCGTGTTGTTAAGCGCGATGTCGCGGAACAGGACGGCGGCCTCCTCGTAGTGGTTCGACTCGTAGTAGATGCGAGCCTCGCGATACTTGATCGTCGCGAGATCCTCGCTGTCCGGCACGAAGCAGCGGTAGCGACGGAAGGCATTGATCATGCCCTGCTCGAGCGCGGTGAAATCACGCTGACGGTACTGCGCCTGCGGATCTTCAGGCTCGGCGGCTCGCCGACCGCGTCGACCGCGTCTGCCCGACGAAGCACTGCCACGGACGTCCCGCTCCCGCCCCTGGTACTGCTGCTGGTACAGGTTGTTGTAGCAAATCACCGAAGCGTAGGCGGCGTCCGAGGTGAACTCGCCCTGCGGATTCATCTCCACGACGGTGTCGTAGGCAGGTCCACATCGGGCCCAGTCCTCCATCTTCCACAAGAGCTCCGCGTAGTAGTAGGAGACCTTGTAGGCCGTGGGCCAATCGCGCCTGTCGATGTCCGGATACTCGAGGTCGCCCATGTCGGGGAACTTCGAGAGCAGGAGCTGATAGAGCCCCGACGCCAGAGTCATCGTGCCGCGATCGTTGGTACCCGGCTGGGTGTCCGTGCCGATCGCCTCTCGGTGCCAAGCCGTGGCCAACCAGGCCAAGGTCTGCGCCGTCTCGGCCTTGCATTGAAGTAGCGCGTCGGCGGCATGCCCGCTTGCGGCGGTGTAGGCGTCATAGACGTCGACCAGGCGTTGGAGCTCGCGGCTCTGCTCTGCCTTGGGTCGCGACGAGATCACCGCGTTGGTGACGCGTGCCTGCCAGTAACAGAGCTTGTCGCTGTTCGCGTTCTCGCTCATCAGGCTGTGGTAGACGCCGATCGCCTCCGGCCATTGACCTGTGTCGAAGTAGAGTTCGCCGAGATGTTCGAGCATCTCGATGGCTTCGGCGTCATTGCTTGCGTAGCGTCTGAAGAACTCGAGCGCTCGGCCGGGTGTACCGACTTGCGCGTAAGGTAGAATCAATTCTCGCCGCGCTTGTCGCGCCAGGTTGGCCGCGTCCGTGGCGTCAGGATTCTGGGTCGCGAATTCGACCACTTCGACGAATTTCTGCAGGGCGCCGCGGAAGTCCTGTTGGTTGTAGGCTGCCCACGCGGTCTTGTAGAGCGCGTAGCCGTAGACACGGTTCTGCTCCGGTGGGAACTCCGTGACTTTTTCGTAGAAGCGCTGCGCCGCTGCCATGTCGCCGTCTTGGAAGAAGAACTCGGCGAAGGAGAGGTAGGCGTTCGGGATGAACCGGCTCTGGGGATAGCCCTTGATCAGGCGGTGATAGACCTGCCGGGCGCGGTCGCGCTGCTGCAGCTCGTCCAGGGCGAACGCCAGCGAGAAGAGCACCTCGTCCATGCGCCGATAGTCCGGATGGTCACGCACCAAGATGGCGTAGGTCTGGATCGCCTGCTGGCGCGACTCGTCGAGCGCGGCCTGGGCCGTCCGCTGACTGCCACGCGCCTGCGTGCAGTTCTGCGCGTTCTTCTGGACGCGGCAGGCTTGATAGATCGGATCGTCGAAGGAGCGCACCCGCGCGGTGAGCGACTGCTGCATCTCGAAGTAGGTCTCCGCGAGGCGCAGGAGGATGTCCGGGCGCTGCGGGTTGTTCGCCCGGGTGTTCTGCACCAGACGACGGAGAATCTGCACCTCGCGCTGGAGGATGGTGAACGCGCGGGCTTGGGTCTGCTCGCGGTTCTGCGCCGTGCTCGAGTCGATCGTGATCGAGGGTCCGGTCGGCCCTTGCTTCTTGGTCTCCTTGGTCTGCACCTCCGCGGTCCGCAGATGGGACGCGGGTGCCGTGCCCGTGGACGCGGCTGCGTGAGCAGGAGCGTTGCTCGGGCACTGGGCCACCGACTGGCTGGCGCGCGGCGAGATGCAGACGCCGTTGTCGACGGCTGGCGCGCTCGCTCCACGTTGGCCCGCGGCCGCCGTGGCGGGCTGGTCCGCGTCGTCGTCCGCGTCGTCGTCCGCGTCGTCGTCCGCGGCCGGCGTGGCCGGCGCGGCCTGGCGATGTGCCGGGCGCGCCCGGCGGCCTCGATGACGGCGCTGAGCGTCGGCGACCGAGGCGCTGCCGAGGCAGATGATCATGAGCACGCTCAGCGTGCTCAGCAGATCGCGCAACGAGAATCGTCTGCTTCCCATCTTCCTCACCTCCCACACTGGTTCGTGACTTGCTGGCGGTAGAAGCCCAGCTCATCGCGCCAGTACTCCCCGTTGAAGGGCCAGAGCTGGTGCTCCTCGTCGACCTGCACGTCGCCGCGGCCGGTGCGGCGCGCAGCCGTCATCTGCTGCTGCGTCTCCTGGTCGAGCGTGCCGCGCTGGAAGGTCGCGATCTCCAGTTCGAGAGTGTCGACCTGGTTCGAGAGATCCTGAAGCTCGTCGATCAGGCGCGTGTAGCGACCGCGCGCGAGATCACCTGTCTGGTCGACGGCGAAGCTCTTGGCGACCGCGATGTCCTGCAGGATGCGGGCACCCAGGGACGAGTTGCGGAACTCCGCGGGATCCTGCGCGAGGCGCGCCTCTTCGGAATCCAGCAGCTCCACGTATTCGAGGTTTCGGAGCAACGTGCGATCGGACAGGGCGGTGGACACGATGCCGCGAATCTGTGGCGAGAGGTTCGCCTCGCCGGAGCGCACGCGCTTGAGGAACTCGAAGAACTGCGTGTTGTCCTGGAAGCTCCCCAGGGTCTGCTCGAGCTCCGTGCGGACGGGATCGTAGCGCTCGTGGAACTGACCGACCATCGCCTGGGCGTTCTCGATCTGGCAGTTCACGAAGAAGGTCACGCCCTTGAGGACCAGCGCCTCCGGGTAGTAGGAGTCGGCGAAATAGGGCGAGAAGAGGGTGTGGATGTTGCCCAAGGCGCGCGAGTACTCGTCCGCGAGGAAGAAGGCCCAGGAGGACTCGAACAGGCCGTCGAGCCAATACTCGCTGCCCTGATCGACCTGGCTCCAGGCCTCGACCGCCTGACCGAGGATTCGACCGTCGATACTGCGTTCGCCCGTCTCGCTGTCCGTGTGGTTCGCGGCCGTGTAATAGACGCGCGCGAGGGAGATCCAGGCGAGGTTCTGCATGCGACCTTCGTCTTCCACACCCGAGATGTCGCCGGACTCGATGCCATCGACGATGGCGCGGAAGGCCGCGATCGCGGGACGCGCCTGGCGCATGCGAATGTAGGCGATTCCCTCGAAGAACTTGGCCTTGACGTAGAAGTTCGAGCCGGTCTCGACGCGGCCGAAGAGGTCGATGGCTTGCTGGAACTCGCCCTGCCCGTACTTGAAGCGGCCCATCATGTAGACGAGCTGGTTGAAGAGCTCACTCGTCTCGGCCGTGTTGAACTGATCGAGCTGGTCGACGCCGTAGCGACCGACCTTCTCGATGATGCCGGCCGGCTCAGGCAGCTGCGAGGCGAGCTGGGCCAGCCATTGCAGGGTCTGGGCGAAGTAGAGGTGGCCCTGTCCCTGCTGACCGATCTCGTCGAAGAGCGCGAGCGCGGACTGGTAGTAGTGCAGGTGGTAGAGGCACTTGCCCAGGAAGAACTGCGCCTTCTGCACATTCGCCGGCGCGTCCTGGCTCTCGCCCTCGACCACGCGCTGGAACTGCACGGCGGCCGCCGGGTAGTTCTCCTGCTGGTAGAGCCGGAGCGCGTTCGCCAGAGCCTCGGACGGCGGACCCTCGGCGGGAGGCGCGGGAGGCTGCCCCGTCTCGTCGATGCTGAAGTCCATGTCCTGCGCGCTCGCGCTCGCCGGTGCGAGCAGCGCGCTCACCAGGAGTCCGGCAGCGATGGCGAAAAGCCCGATCGGGGCGAAGGAACTCCTGAAGAGTTGGGAAAAGAGAACCGTCATCGGAAGATGGTCGCGGCTCATGGTCTGACTCCTCATGGGGCTGTCGCCCATCGTGTCTGAAGGCATCGTGTCGGAAGAAACTGGAGACATGGTGACTGAAAACATGGTCACTTCTGGCGGCTGGTGACTGCGGAAGACCGCGACTACTGGAAGACCGTGATTGGGAGGCAAGTGAATGTGGAAGAAGTCGTCACTTGGGGGTGGCGGGCATCGGATTGGCGGCCGTGAGGGCTCGATCCGCGCGCCAGGAATGCTCGGCGCTGCCAGGAAAACTCAAGAAAAACGATAGCTTGCGACCCAATTTAGCCGCGATAATAGGGAGGCCTGTGCGGGAATGTCAAGCGTCCTCTGGAGCCGGGCCCACGGCGCCCTCGAGAAGGCCACGCCACGAACCGAAGTTGAACGCTCTGGCTTGACACCCGGGCACGGCCCTGAGTAGGTTCGCGCGTCGTGGAAATTCCCCGAGTTGGGATCGACATCGAGTAGAACCCTCTGGTGGGAAGTTCTTTGGACCCCGCTCGAGGGGTGCCCATCTCAGGGATGCTCACTCAAACTGCTCGGTTCTTGGCCCGCGCCACCGACTCTTTTTGGAACCTCATGGTGAACGACATGCAGCGTGTAATCCACCTCGTAGCTCTTGCCTCCCTCCTCGCTCTGCCGACGCTCGCGTCCGGCTGTGCGTCGAGCAGCGTGGGTGACCCCTGCGATCCAGAGAACGTTCCGTCGGGCGGCTTCAACGCCTCCGAGGCGTATCTGGAGACCAGCTCCGTCCAGTGTCGGACGCGCGTTTGCATGGTGTATCACCTGGCTGGCGACACCAGCCATCCCAGCTGCGATCCGCTCACGGATCCGAGCTGCCCGTCGCCCGTCGACGTCGAGCAGCGTGTGTACTGCACCTGCCGCTGCGACGCGCCGGCCGGCTCCAACACGCCCACCTGTGGCTGCCCCGGCGGCTACACCTGCGCCCCCGTGCTTCAGCTCGGCGGCGATGGCATCCGCGGCAGCTACTGCGTGAAGACGGACACCGTCGAGTAACGAGTGCTCGGCGGACGACTCCGCTGCGGACGATCTGAGGCCGAGAGGTAGCGTCGCACGTGGCCGGAGGAGAACGGCGGACTGGAGGCGACGAGCCCGATCGCAAGCCGCGCGACCGGCGGCAGGAGACGGGGAGACTGGGCGAAGAGGCTGTGACGGCCTGGCTCGAGCGGCGCCGATACCGGATCGTGGCGCGCAACGTCCGGGTCGGGAGGCTCGAGCTGGACATCATCGCCCAGCTCGGCGGACTGCTCGTCTTCTGTGAGGTGCGCTCACGGCGCTCCGCGAGGCTCGTTCACCCCGCGGAGACCTTCGACCACGCCAAGCGCCAGCGCATTCGCCGCGCGGCAGCCCTCTGGCTCGAGCGCGAGCAGCCGAGGCGCAGCGGGGTCCGCTTCGACGCGGCCACGGTGGTGTTCGACGGCCCCGGCGACAGCGCGCGCATCGAGTACTACGAAGACGCCTTCTAGCAGGCGTCTCGGTGCGTGCGAGCGGGTTGGCGCTCTCAGTCGAGCGTGGCCTGCATGCGATCGCGGACGGTCACGATGGACGCGAGCGCTTCGTCTTCGATGCCGTGCTCGCGCGCGGCCGTCAGCGCGGCGTCCAGCGCGGCGACCTCTTTCGCTTGGGCGTCCCGCAGGGACTGCACCATGTCCGCGAAGGCCTCGAACAGCTCCTGCAGCTCGTCACCCTTGCGCAAGCCTCCGGCGACCTTGAGCTTGCCCTCCGCGACCTCGCGCAGGAGACGACGCATCTTGTAGGCCGGCCCCACGAGCTTGTGGGTCACGATGATGCCGGTGAAGCCGAGCGCCAGCGCCAGAATGACGATTCCGCCGATGATCGAGGCCAGGACCTTCTGGTCGAGCGCACGCGCGAAGCCCTCGAGATCGCTCGCGACTTCGGGATCCAGATCGGGCTGCATGGCCATCTGGATGGTCAACGCCTCGGTCTGCCCCTTGGAGTAGTCGTAGGCGAAATAGCCCAGGACGGAGGCGATGACGATCGACACGCCCACCACCATGCCCGTGTACTTCAGCTGGAAGCGCGGATCGAGCAAGTAGTTGCGCATATGCCGCTTGATCGGCGGCTTAGGCTGGGTCGAGATGTCGGCGTTCGCCCCCATAATCTACTCCTCGAACCGCCACACGACGGCCCTAAGCCACGATCCTACGGTGTGCCCCGCGGGAGGTCCAACTTGCGGCCATCGGCCCAGGGCGAAGCTGCTGCATTCGGCCGTCATCGCGAGGCGCTGCCCCCCGAAGCCGCGAGGGCTTGTGGCAGACGACGCAGTGCACTCCGCAAGGCGGCCTCGATGGCCACGCGACGATCCGAGGCTCCGCCACCACCCTGCACCGTGGCCGCGCCGCTGAGCATGGCGCGCATGTCACGCCCCGGATAGGTGCCCACGATCACCGACACCGTCACGCGCAAACCGCGGGGGCCGTCTTCGACCTGGGTGATCGCGCTGTCGACGAAGTAGCCCGCCAGATGACGTTGCCGGATCGTGCGCGTCGCCGCGGCGCTGCTCTCTCCATCCGGCGCCAACGCGACTCCGCTGACGGAGGCCACCTCCCGGGCGACGAATTCGTGAGCCGCTCGTAGCGTGGCGGCGTCGACGCTCGGCACGCGAGAGCCGGGTGTCCCCACACCGACATAGTAGACCGCCGGACCGGCGGCCGCCGGTGGAGCCGTGGATCCATTGGACGCGCCGTCCGTGGGCGTGTGGCGCGGGCGACTCCGCGCGACGCGCTCGAGGGTCTCCATGGCGGCGGCGATGGCGCGTTGCGCGCCCGAGTCGGAGTCACGGCCGTGAGCCCGCAGCGCGCCCAGGGCGGAGGGATCGGCCAGGCGCTGCAAGCTGGCGGCGGCCGCCGTACGCACGGCGGGATGCGCGTCACCCAGCGCTTGCGACAGCGCGGTCACCACGGACGGTTCGCCCTCGATGCGCCCCAGGGAGAGCGCCGCTTGCGCTCGAACACGAAACGTATCCGACGTGGAGAGCAGGCGAATCAGATAGTCCGTGCGCCCGTCGGCCAGAGCCGTCGACGGGGCCAGCACCATGGTCGCGACGCCGAGCGTCAGCAGCAGCGGAAGCGCGACGGTCAGGGTCGCGTAGAGGTGGCGCGCCGAGGCGAAGATCGCGTGCACGGGGCCCAGGCCTCGCACCATCTTCCCCGGTTGCCGTCGCCTGCACATCTCTCGCGACCTCCACATCTCTCGCCAACTCGGCGACTTGGCCCGTTGGACGCCGGAGCGGGCGAATCCTTCACCTCGCCTCGCGAGTATCGCAGGCGCCCGCCTGTCACTCAATGGTGCAGAGCGATGACCTCGCAGATGCTCCGTGGTCTTGCTTCTCTGCCTCGTGCCGGGCACGGTCTCCCGCATGCGAACGCCGTCGTCCCGCGCGGCGAGGATCTGCGCCCTGGCGATGGTCATCGCCGCCAGCGCCACCGCGAAGGGCGCCTGGGCCGAACCGACCTTGCGGGTGCGCGCCGAGACGCGCCTGGAAATGGGCGCCACGGCCACGGCGAGCGGCGTCGAGGTTCAGCTCACGCTGCGTGACGATCTGGGCGCCTCGATCGCGCACGCCAGCGTCGAGCTCAGCCTGCGCGGCCCGGAGGACACGGGCCCTACCCGCGTGGTCCGCACGGGCGACGACGGCCGCTTCGTGGCGACCCTGCGCGCGCCAGCGAACGTCACGGAGATCATCGCGCACTACCCGGGAGACGCCACCTACGCAGCCACCGAGGCTCAGCGCAGCATCGATCCCGCGCAGTCCGACACTCGTCTGGATCTCAGCCTGCCCGGGGGGACCGATCTCGATCTCGATCGAGCGGTCCATCCGTTCCGTGTGCACGCGAGCTCCGCAGCCGGCGCCGCCGGACTCCATGTGGAGATCTTCGACGAACTCGATCGCTCTCTGGCGCGCGGCGTCACGGATGGGGAAGGCGACTTCCAAGGAGCGCTCGCGGCGTCGACCCTGGGCCCACCGGGAGCGGGTCGCCTTCGAGCCCGGAGCGCGGGCGACGCGCGTCGCGCGGACGCGCAGGTGGAGTTGCCCGTGATCCGCACTCGCAGGATCTCCCTGACGTTGACCCTCCAGCCGAGGAAGGTGGAAGAGGATGGGGAGATCCGGCTCACCGGCCGACTCTTCGACTCCGCGGGCGGACTCGGTCGGCGCGCGGTCGGCATCTTTGGCGCGGGAGCCCATTGGGGCTCCAGGCTCACCGACGAAGTTGGGAACTACGACCTGAGACTCCCGGTACCCGCCGACACGCACGGCCGCCTCGTGGTGGAGGCTCGCTACGAGAGCGAGGGTCCCGGCCGCCCTGACGCGGTCTCCGCGCCGACTCGGCTGACGGTCGAGGCGCACACCTCGTGGGCCTGGCTGAGTCTGGCCCTACCCCTTGCAGCGTTGCTGCTGCTCGTGGTCTGGGGGACTCGCCCCCGCCGCGCCCGCAACGGGCGACGACGGGTCGCTCCCGTCGAGGGCACGCCCGCCTCCGTCGTCGTGGCCGGCAAAGCGCAGGGCCGTCGCCGCCAGTTCAACATCTTGGCCGGGCGAGTCGAAGACAGTCGCGACGGTCGGCCCTTGGCGAACGCGAGCGTGCGCGTGCGCCGCGGAGACGAGGTCGTGGCGGAGAGTCGAACCTCGGATTCGGGCGGCTTCCAGCACGCGGACCTTCCGCGAGCCACGCTGACGCTCGAAGTGGACGCACCCGGCTACGAGTTGTCGACCGCCGCCATCGTGGTTCCCCATCGAGGCGAGTGGAGCCAGACGAAGGTTCGACTGCGAAGCCTGCGCTGGCGGGTGGCCGAGGCGTTCGAGCCCGTGGCGGCGGAGATCCTCGGCTCGGCGGAGCGCGCGGCCACGCACACGCATCGCGAGGCGGCGGCGCTCAGCGTCGGAAGCCTGGCACCCGAGGTGAACGATCTCGCACAGGCCGTCGAGCGCGTGGCCTACGGCGCGGACGTGCCGGAACGGGTTCATGCGCAGGAGCTCGCCGAGCGCTCTGGGTCGGTCGCGCGAAGCCTACGACAGGTCCCTTCGAAGCCCGACGCGGATAGTTAGCCGCCAAACCGGACCGGGCCGGGTGACGTCCTCGTTGACGAAGAGACACAGCCGTTTCTATAGTCCGCGCGGCCGCACGGTTGGGGCCACGCACTCCCCGAGCGAGGATCGATGTCGCCTACACTCATCATCGTCATTGCCGTCGTCGTCGCCCTGGGGGTCGGCTTCATGCTGCTGCGCAAGCGGCCTCCGAGCCTGCCTTCCGACGCAGGCGACGCCCAGCCGCCGAAGCCGCTCGAGTCGGGCCAGCAAGACAAGGGCGCCGAGCAACCGGCCGCGAAGCCCGCTGCTGCGCTGGCCAAACCGGCCGCGAAGCCCGCCGCCCCCGAGCCGCGCCCCGAAGCACAGCCGGAGCCCGAGCCCGAGCCCGAGGTCGACATCGAGCCGGAAGCGGCCACCAAGCCCGCGCCGCGAGCGACGGAGGCGCGCAAGGCTCCAGCGCACAAGGCTCCAGCGCACAAGGCTCCAGCGCACAAGGCTCCAGCGCACAAGGCTCCAGCGCACAAGGCAGCCTCCCAGGAGGAGGTGGCGGCGCTCAAGAAGGGCCTCGCGTCCACTCGTGGCGGCTTCATCTCACGGCTGGCGCGGCTCTTCGGCGGAAAGCGCGAGATCGATCCGGCGCTCCTCGACGAAGTGGAGGAGGTGCTGATCACCGCCGACATCGGCGTTCAGACCACACAGCGCATCCTCGATTCCCTGCGCGACAGGCTGGCCAAGAACGAGCTCAGCGACGAGGACGCGGTATGGGCGGCGATCCAAGCCGAGGCCGAAGCCATCCTGGATCGCGACCACGCAGCGCCGGCGCCACACGCGGGACCCACGGTCATCCTCGTGGTGGGTGTCAACGGAGTCGGCAAGACGACCACCATCGGCAAGCTGACGCAGCGCTTCACCAACGACGGCAAGAAGGTCCTGCTCGCCGCCGGGGACACGTTCCGCGCCGCCGCCGTGCTTCAGCTCGAGGTCTGGGGGCGCCGCACGGGCGCCGAGGTGGTCAAGGGCAAGGATCGGGCGGACCCCGGCTCGGTCATCTTCGACGCCATCAAACGTGGACAGGACGAGGGATACGATCTGGTGATCGCCGACACGGCCGGTCGTCTCCACACCAAGACGCCGCTGATGGACGAGCTGCAGAAGGTGGGGCGTACGGTCGAAAAGGCGCTCGGTCGCCCGGCCGACGAGGTCCTCTTGGTCCTCGACGCCACCACGGGTCAGAACGCGATCCAGCAGACGGAGCTCTTCAAGAAAGCTTTGCCGCTCTCGGGAATCGTCCTCACCAAGCTCGATGGCTCGGCCAAGGGCGGTGTGGTGCTTGAAATTGTTGACCAGCATGGCCTGCCCATCGACTACCTTGGCGTTGGAGAGAAGGTCGAAGACCTGCGGGAGTTCGACGCCGCGAGCTTCGCCGCGGCGCTCTTCGACCGACCCGAAGACGTGTCCGACGCAGGCTAAGCGTTGATTGCTTGACGAAGTGCATGATATAGTCCGGCTCGCTCTACCCAATGGAATGAATTTCTCTGTAATTCCATGGGCTTGCCGACGATGCGGTTACTGCCTCCTGGCGGACCTCACTCGAAAAGGTGAATGATGAAGAAGTCCTTTTCAGCGCTCCTGGTCCTCATGGCCGTGGTGCTCCTGCCCCTGGCCGGAGGGACGCCATGGGTCCAGGTGGCCCGCGCCCAGATGGATTTCAGCCTCGACGAGGCCGAAACCGACACGCCTCCCGCAGACGATGCCCAGTCGGACTCGGGCGCAGACATGACCTTCGACGAGGGCCAAGCCGAAGGGGGCGAAGGCGCCGACTTCGGGGGCGGTGGCGGTGACGTCATCGGCCAGCTCGCGGCGGAAGACGAGGGTGCCCAAGGGGCCACCGGAGACGCGGCGCCCCGCGCGACCGCCTCACAGGAGGAGGTCTATGCGGTGCAGCAGGTCTACGCCCTGCGCATCAACCGCGTGGAGCTTCTTCCCTCGTTCGCGTTCACCGTCAACGACCCTTACGTCAGCCACACGGCGTTGGGACTCGGTCTGAACTACTGGTTCACCAACGTCCTCGCCGTCGGCGTCAACTTCCTCTGGTACCAGGGGCTGTCGAGCGAGTCGGATCTGAACTTCTTCGTTCGCCGCTCGACCCGCCTCGCCGTTCCCATCACGGAGTGGCAGATGGGGGCGCACCTGAACTTCACCTACGTTCCCCTCTACGGGAAGTTCTCGGCGTTCAACCAGTTCATCTTCCAGTGGGACGCCTACATCGTCGGTGGCGTGGGCCTGATGCGCACGCGACCCGTTCCGGTCATCGACCCCGAGATCCGCCAGTTCAGCTACCAGATGCGGGTCGCGTTCAACGTGGGCATGGGCCTGCGGGTCTTCCTCTCGCGCTTCTTGACCTTCTTCACCGAGTTCCGCGACTACGCCTACCTCGAGAAGTTCGAGAACCTCGAGGTGGCCTTGGGCGGCCAGCGCACTGAAGCGAGCACCTGGTTCGCAAGCGGATCCACCCTGGTGAACAACACGACCGTCCAGGTCGGCTTCACGCTCTTCTTCCCGTTCACCTTCGAATATCACCTCCCCAAGTGATGCGAGGAGCAAGCACCATGAATCTTCGCACCATGAATCTTCGCACCATGAACTCTCGACGAATGCTCCCCACCCTTCCCGCCACGTCCGTGCTGGCGTGTGTGCTGGTGGCGTGCCTGACGCTAGCGGCCAGCCCGGCCCTGCCCAGTCATGCCTCCGCACAGGATGTGCAGGTCACCGGCCCGCTCGCGGGCGCTCCCGCGGTGCGACGCATGCGCATCTACCGCGAAGGCCGCCTGCAGCTTCAGCCTGGCTTCGCCATCACCCTGCAGGATCAATTCGACAAGGCGATGGTCTTCACGCTGCAGGCCCAATATCACATCACCGACTGGCTCGGTGTGGGTGTGTGGGGTGGCTACGCGGGCGTGCACCTGAACACGGATCTCACGAAGCAGATCAAGGCTCAAGGCGTCACGACGGATCGAAACCGCCTCAGCCTGCCTGATCGCGCGAACTTCGATCAGCAGATCGGTCAGATGCAGTGGATGGCAGCGCTCCAATTGACCTTCGTGCCCCTGCGCGGAAAGTTGGCGCTCTTCCAGAAGCTCTTCGTCGACGCGGACTTCCACATCTTCCTGGGCGCTGCCTTCGTGGGGCTCGAAGAGCGAGCCGACGTCTCCAGCACGGGCTGCAATGTGGCGTGTCTGAACGACAGCCAGACCTTGCGCTCCTCACGCGTGGCGATCGCGCCGACCTTCGGCGCCGGTCTGACCATGTACCTTAACGACTACCTGGGCCTCTCGGTCGAGTGGCGCGGCATCCTCTTCGCCTGGAATCGCTCGGGCACGGATGAGTCGGGCTCACCGAACGGCGACTTCCCCGACGGGGAGATCAACTCGAGCGACCGGTTCCTGTCGTTGAACCACATGTTCCAGATCGGCCTGACGTTCTATCTGCCGACCGAGGCGCACATCAGCGAGTAGCCTGCCTTCGAGGCAGCCGGGGCCTCGAGCCCATCGAGCAAGACGCGCCCGCTGGCATCCGCCGCCGGGCGCGTCGACGCGTCAGCTGCCGCATCGACAAGCGCGTGCCGCCGCCCGATGGCGCGGGTCTCGGGCGGCACGGCGACAGCTGACACTCGGGTCGCCAGGCGCTCGCCGCGGCGCCAGGCGCGGGGTCTCGAGCGCCATGGCGGCGGTCGACGGCACGGGGACCTCGGGCAGTTGCTGCCGCCATGGGCGCGGCTTGTCAGGCGCGGGATGGGCCGCGGGGCTTACCACGCGCGTCGATCGCGTAGCCGGTCGGCAGCTGCTTGCGCACGTCCGCCGCCGCTTCGCCCAGCTCCCACCCCGCCTGGATGAAACCATCCAGGATGCGGGCACGGACTCGCATGCTCTCCTCGGCCACCAAGACCTGGAGCAGGCGCTCTCGGTGCATCTCCGCGTCAGCCTGCGCGAGCACGGCGCCCACCGCGTTGAAGCGCGCGGTCTCGTTCACGTCGTCCACGAAACGAAGCGCGGCGTCGGTGATGCGCGGATCGACGGTGTCCTCCAAGATCGCCAGCACCTGGTTCTTCTTCTGAGGATCGCGCTCGTAGTCCGTGTCCATGTCGTCGAGCAGCTCGAGCAGCACGCCGACGACGGCCTCCGGCTCGAGCAGCGCGCGCAGCATGCGCAGGCACCAGGAGAGCGTGTCGTTCTTGCGCAGGAAGTTGCGGATGGGATCCAGGGCCGGCTCGCCGACGGCGATGATCGCCTCGCACGCCGCTTCCTTCTCCTCCTGATCCGTGATCGAGGGGTCGGACGTGTAGGTGAAACGCTGCAGCAGCGCCTCGACGGCAGCCGCGTTGCCCATCTCGCGCAGAGTCTTGATGGACTCCCAGCGGTCCTGCGCCTGAGCGCGCTTGTTGCCGAGCCGAGCGGCGTGTTTCTGGATAGCCTGCTCGGGGGAGCGGCCGAAAAGACCGAAGAATGCCATGTTCAAGACTCGCCGAGCGCGTGAGCATGCGCCCGGACGCGGCTTACCAGAAGCGCCTGGGACGGTCGAGCGCTGGCGACACGCGGCGGGCGCCCGCAGCCGCTGCGATGCGAACCGCAGCGTCCCATGGTGGCGCACGGGTTCAGCGGCGCACGGGTTCAGCGGCGCACGGGTTCAGCGGCGCACGGGTTCAGCGGCGCACGGGTTCAGCGGCGCACGGGTGCAGCGGCGCGCGGGTTCAG
>Ga0100381_1002331_pt1 | contig 17103 bp, 16 predicted proteins | sample CryGeymeta201505_FD_80416 | JGI IMG/M metagenome (GOLD analysis project Ga0100381, IMG submission 80416) | Groundwater microbial communities from Crystal Geyser aquifers in Utah, USA - Crystal Geyser metaG 2015-05 | ecosystem: Environmental > Aquatic > Deep subsurface > Groundwater | place: USA...
ATTGCTTATCGATTATCAAAATACGGATATTTACTTTTTGTACCGATTTCCAGAATGGGTTTTAATGGTATCAATGGGCATAAATTCAATAGGAGCATATTTTGGGGCACAGCTAATTCTTGGGAAAATTAAATGGGGAATGGCCCTGCTAACATCATTGGGCTGTGTAATTCTTTCCCCTGTTATTCATTTTATTTTAACAATTTGAACAGAATAACGAAGCTTGATATTCATCTTAATGCACAGCGGAAATGTCTCAAAGAATAATCCTCTCCATAGTTTCAATAGCCATGCTTGTATTCAGCTTGCAGAATAGAGACAGGAAATCCATACTGCTAACATTTGGGTTGACATTGCCAATCCTGATTTCATGGACTGGAATACCCGTCTTAATGAATATGGCTTTTCTATTCTCCCTCGGCATGGCCTTGCTAGTTGCTATTTTCAGTATGACCAACCGTGATCTGACTAGCTTAGATAAAATTAGTGCCATTACAATTGGCATTTGGTCTGCCACACTTCTGTTTGGTTCTTATATGCATTGGCCTTATGCAGGAGAGATGATCCTGAGCACCATCATTCCCTTAAGTCTTTATTTGATTTTGCTCAGCAAAGGACTCTTTGATAAAAATGAATTCCCTTACTTGACCATACTCGCTAGTGAATTATTTCTGCGGCTTCTCACATTTTGGGAGTGAATGACCCACATAGTGCACAGCAAGATATGGTCTGACAATCTGCTGTCTAAAAGTCTGTAAATCTCAAACTAGCTCAATCTCAACCTCATCCTCATCCTCAACCTTTTCCCTACCTTTGCACCCTATGTTGTCTTCCTCAAAAACGGATATCCGCTCACTTACTCTCGATCAGCTTGTTGAACAACTTACAGGTATGGGAGAAAAGACCTTCCGCGCCAAGCAAGTTTATGAATGGCTTTGGAAGAAGTCTGCACATTCATTTGACGAGATGACCAACCTCAGCAAGGAACTTCGTGCTTTATTAGAAGAGAAATATGAAATCCATGCCGTAAGCATCGACTCCCAACAGGTAAGTAAAGATCGAACCATCAAATTTGGTTTTCGTCTTTATGATGGCCATTTGGTGGAGGGAGTATTGATTCCTTCGAAAGATCGAATGACAGCCTGTGTTTCCTCGCAAGTAGGCTGTAGTTTGAGCTGTAAGTTCTGTGCTACCGGATTCATGGAGCGTAAAAGAAACCTTACAGGCGATGAAATCTATGACCAAGTTGTATTAATTAGTCGTGCTGCCATGGAATATTACCAAGTGCCGCTTTCTAATATCGTATACATGGGTATGGGTGAACCGCTTTTAAATTATTCGGGCATGATGTACTCGGTAGACCGGATTACGTCTCCTGATGGATTAGGAATGAGTCCACAAAGAATTACCGTATCCACTGCCGGAGTGGCCAAGATGATTAAAAAATTAGGGGATGATGGAGTGCGATTCAATCTTGCACTTTCACTCCATGCCGCGAATGATGATAAACGGAATGAAATCATGCCTATTAATGAGTCCAATAACTTGGATGCCTTGGCTGAGGCCTTGGATTATTTCTATCAAAAAACAGGAACCCGGGTCACCTTTGAATACATCGTTTTCAATAATGTCAACGACTCAATCGATGATGCCGCTGAACTCTATCGTTTCTGGAAACGCGTACCGAGTAAGATCAATATCATCGAATACAATCCCATCGAATTTGCCGATTTCGTCAATACTTCAGATGAGAAGTTAGATGCGTTCATCGCCTACCTCGAGAAGAAGAAAGTAATCGTAAACGTGCGAAGGAGTCGCGGTAAAGACATCGATGCGGCATGTGGTCAGCTGGCCATTAAAAACTAGTTGAGGAGTGATGAATGAGGAGTGATGAGAAAAATTGGGCTAAGTCAGACTATCGTCTGACGTCCGCCAACTATTTACCCCAAAGCTCCGGAGCCTTCCGCCACTCTGCCAAACTCGCAGCATCAGCTTGTTCAACATAACCGGTATTAACGGCCGTTTCAATGAGTGCATTATAGTCGCTGAGGGCAAACCAAGGGCAAGAAGCTGCCTTGAAATTCTCTTCGGCAAGTGGGAAACCATAGGTGAAGATGGCTGCAAGTCCAATTACTTCAAGTCCCATTTCGCGCAAAACTTCAACGGCTTTTAGGCTACTCTTTCCAGTGGAGATCAAGTCTTCGAGAACTACTACTTTACAGCCTTTTGGTAAATCTCCTTCAAGCTGATTTTGACGACCATGGCTTTTTGGTTCCGGACGAACATAGGCAGCAGGAAGATTCATCACGTCAGCAACAAGAGCTCCTTGAGGAATACCAGCTGTAGCCACTCCAACGATGGCTTCGGCTTCTGGATACATGGCCGAAATTTTTGCCGCCAAGGCATTTTTTATATCCGTACGAATTTGAGGGAAAGACAGACTAACGCGGTTATCACAGTAGATCGGGCTTTTCCATCCAGAGGCCCAAGTGAAAGGATCATTAGGTTGAAGCTTAATCGCTTTGATTTGAAGCAGATATTCCGCTATTTTCGCGGCATCGATTGGTTCTTGCATAACGCGGCAAATGTATAAAATATTCATCAACGAGTACCCTCTTGTTATCACCGCAAATGAGCAAGATTTTTATGGAAGCGGTAATTTTCGGATTGTAGACGATAACCCGGATAGCATCGCTAATGCGGTGGAGACCTTAGAAAAATCAGAGAGGAACATCGGAGATTTCGGCTTAATGGTGATGACTGAAGACGAAGATTCGGCATTCAAAAAATTTGCAAAACCATATCAACGCATTTCAGCCGCTGGCGGACTAGTTTATAATGAAAAGGAAGAATTACTCCTCATATACCGCCAAGGGAAATGGGACCTTCCGAAAGGGAAAGTTGACAAAGGAGAAACCATTGAAGAGGCTGCGATTAGGGAAGTTGAAGAAGAATGTGCCATAGAAAAATTGAGCCTCGGCAATCCCATTCAAAAAACCTTTCATACCTATTTTCAAGATCAGCAACGTGTCCTCAAAACAACCCATTGGTTTCATATGATCGCCCTTGAATATGGTAAAATGGCACCACAGCTCGAAGAAAATATCACGGACCTTCAATGGTTCGATCCGAATACACTCGATATCGAGGTGCTGAATACCTACACTTCGATACGGGAATTACTGCGCGAATCTTTGTCTCCGAACGAGTAGGATTTTGACTCGGAGTAAAAAATGGACTCCACCTACGCTCCCGATAGCGATCGTGATGCTCCGGCGCGCACAGTCAGCGACGGTGGAACTCATCACAAGGCTACTCAAATTAGTAATCGTTGAGACGCAACCATGACCTACAACAGAGCCTCTATCGACTATCAGCCCTTATGCTCCACCCGCACTTCTTCGGGAACCAAACTCTTATAGTCTCCTCCTTTGATAATTACATCTCGAACAATCTTAGAGCTGATCGGAGTGAAGGCAGGGGTTGACATGATAAAAACCGTTTCGATTTCGGCATTTAGCGATTTGTTTACCTGCGAGATTTGAAATTCATACTCGAAGTCTGTAACGGAACGCAAACCGCGAAGGATACATTGAGCGCCCTTGTAGCGAGCGAAGTCAACGGTAAGTCCGGGATAATGGTCTACAGAAATTTTTGGTTCATCCTTAAAGATTTCGCGAATCCAGTTCAAACGCGTTTCCAAATCAAAAAGATGGGTTTTATCATTATTTCGCCCGACACCTATGATGATCTCATCAAATAATGGGAGGGCTCTTTTGACAATATCAACGTGACCAATTGTAATAGGATCAAATGTTCCAGGGAATACAGCTTTTTTCATTGCTCAGGCTTTTGCCCAAAAGTAGCCGTTTTTTCATAAATACTAAAGGCCGATTGACCATAAACGCGATAATCAATGCGCATTGACTCGGTGGTTTTTACCTGAATGGCATGCTCAAGAATAAAAATACCTCCTGTATCTAGTATGGCGCTGCTTAATACATGATCAATAAAATCAGGAAGCCCAGGTAAAGCATAGGGTGGATCCGCAAAAATGAGGTCGTAGGATTGGCTGGCACGTTTGTGAAAAGCTAGCGCATTGGCTTTTATCGCTTTGCTTTGTTCTATTCCTAGTTTTTTAAAAGTCTCCCCAATAAACCGAACCGCTGTCGCATTCTGATCTACCGCATGCACCAATGCTGCCCCGCGTGAAGCAAATTCATAGGCCATATTTCCAGTGCCGCTGAAGAGATCGAGCACTTGAAGGCCATCTAGGTCAATCTTGTTTTGCAGGATATTAAAGAGTGATTCTTTAGAGCGGTCGGTTGTTGGACGGGCAGGAATGGATTTGGGAGCATGAATCACCTGGCCTTTATATTTGCCGGCAATAATTCTCATAATTTAGCTATCAGAAATGGATGCAAAGAATGGGCTTCTTTCAATGTGTCGGGTAGGGGAATATTGATTCCTTTCACCTTGCGGATATAGTCATCAAGCATATGGAAGAGTGGTCCGTTTTCATCGATGCCCAAGGTGCGAACAGTTACTTGTTCTCTGTTTACGCCAAGTTTCTCCATGGTATTTAATACGAAGTAGGCAGCTTCACTGTCGTTGTGAATGAGGAAGCTTTGACAGAACTGAAGTTTATCTCCTTCACGAAAAAGAATCTGTATGGAATTGCCATGATGCACCACGGTAAAGTCTTGCTCAATGTTTGGATCCATATACCAATTCAGCAAGCGACCAGCCAGGTGTTCAAATTGAGCATGGTTGAACTTGGAACGGAGGCTATAATACACCTGTTCATGGATCGGGTAAAGCAGCTTGATCGTACCACAGTCGCTAAACCTAATTTGCTCCTTTACTCGGGTTTCAAATAGATGTTTGGTCAAGGTTTCGGTAGCAGATTCGTTTGCAAACTCAGCCGGGACGATACTGAATCGCGCTTCATCCCAAAGCAAATTCACTTGCTCGAAATCCATACGCAACCACTCATCATTACGTATCCATTCTTGAATTTGATTGTCGTTCTCCTCAAGGCTTTGATTCAGGGAAATGCTTCTCACCCGAAGTAGTTGTCTCTCGCGGGCATAAACTGCGTATGAAAGCAAATTGCTCCTGATATTGACATCAAGAGCAAGTGCCTTTCCGGAAACCTGTTCCGGTGTTAAAGTCGTATATAGAAATGATTCTTTCAGACTATTCCCAGTTTCCGGTATATACGGGCTGGCTTAAGTCTCCCAAAACCAATCCGCGTTTTGGATTGTACGGTTCAGGATCAGATACTTGAAATACCGGAACATTGGTACTATTGATGCTGATCACATTCGCCTCCAAAGTGAATTTTGCTCCGTTTGGATTATACGGAACATACATTATGGAGTCTAATTTAACATCCTTCAAAGGAAAGGCATATTCATACAAGGAAATGTACGAAGTATCGTAGGTCATTACAGATGCGGTATCCTCAGGATCACCTACCGCCTTAACAATTGGCCAACGCTCATTATTGAGCGCATGAATTAGGGTGTCGAAATTACTTGCGAAGGTATTGTTTAAATCACGGTATGCGAATTGGGCGGTTTTGATTTTCCCCATTCTTTCAATGATTTTTCCTTCGATTTGGTCAATTTTCTTCTGCTCACGAATCGGGCGAGCGATGGAATCATAGACCAAATAAATTAGTCCAAGGATTACAATAGGAAGAATTATTCTAAGAGCTTTTTCCATTCGGATGATCTTCTTTGCGCAATAATAAGAATTTTATATGTTATGAAGGTTAAGGCTTTCTTTCATTTCCACAATTGGAACGTCAGAAATCTTGCTCGGGTTGGATTTTTTTAAGACTTCTGCCAATTTATCGTTGCTAGTTTTAAATTCCTAGCTTCAAGGCTAATTGCAATTTGTGTTTTTTGGAATTTGGAATTTAGCTTCTGGCTTATTTTACTCTTCGATTTCCTACCCACACAAAACGACGGTTTACAAAGTCTGGGTTTGCAAAGCTTGCATTTCCAGCATTGTTTCCTCCTGTCACGTGAAAATCACTGAAGGCAGCATGTTGGTTGACAAATATTGCTCCGGTGAAATTAAATGAAACAGGGGTAAATACTTCGTTCATCTCTGATTCAATTTCTTGCATCATAGCCTCGTCTGTGCAATAGGCACCACAAGTAATGGCTCCTTTTTCATGGGCTGCTTCTTTCATCAATAATAAAGACTCTTCACTATTGCGGGTTTTAATTACAAAAGCAACTGGTCCGAAACATTCACCAAAATAGGTACTTGCATCCGAAGCCTTTAATTCAATTAGTGTAGGACTTGCAACACGAGCGCCGTCAAATTCTGGGTTTACAATGGATTCAGAATTAACCAAAACTTTTCCTCCCAAGGATGCTGCGTTTTTCACACGCTCATAGGTGGCCTCCGCTTGAATGCCACCGAGTGTTCCTGCACCCATTTTTGGATGATGAACTAACCCAGTGATGGCGTCAGATAGTGCTTTTACAACCTCATCATAACTTACAATGCCTTCGGCTGTTTTTACTCCCGTTTCAGGAATGAAAATATTCTGTGGGGCAGTACACATTTGGCCAGAATACAAGGAAATCGCAAATGCCAAATTCTGAACAACTGGTGTCAAATCTTTCACCGAATCAATCATACAAGAGTTTACGCCGGCTTTTTCTGTAAATACTGTCTTGCCTGGGATTCCTTCTAAATATTCGCCAAAGCTATTGCTACCAGTGAAGTCAATAATCTTAACGGATGGATGCTCTGCAAGCTGTTTAGTAATTGGCTCTGCTTGAACATCTACCGCCAATTGGCAAATATTCGGACTCATCCCTGCTTCTTTCAGTACCTTTTGTACTTCGGCAACAAAAATCGCGATGGGCAATATGGCTTTTGGATGAGGTTTTACAATAACGGGGTTACCAGTCATCAAGCTTGCAAACATGCCTGGAACAGTATTCCAAGTCGGGAAGGTTGAACAACCCACTACCATGGAAACACCTTTAGGAATGGCTTTCCAGTTCTTGTCCAAGCGTATTTCAAATTTACCCATTGGCTTAACCCATTCTTTTGAATCAGGAATTCTGCTCAATTCATCATAGGCTACTGCAAGGGCTTCAAGTGCTCGGTCGTTGGCATGTGGGCCAGAGGCTTGAAACGACATGATAAATGATTGCCCAGTCGTATGCATGGTAGCATAGGCGATTTCAAAAAAGCGCGTCTGAATGCGGTTCAGGGCCTCAATAAGAATTCCGGCACGGCTATCTTTATCGGTATTCCCCCAGGTGTTTTTCTGTTCAGAGGCTTTGCTAACCAAGTCTTCAGCCGAAAACTGAGGGTATCGAATGCCTAAGCCCAATTGAAGATAGGGCGATACTTCTTCTCCAATAAATCCCGTTTCTCCTTCTTGAAGCAATTCTTTGAAGTCTTCATTCATCATGCGGCTAAAGGCAGCTTTTCCTTCTTCATCCCCATTTTCGCCATACGCTTTTGGGTGTTCGGGATAGGGGGTCCAAAATCCACGATCGTGAATGGCTGTAATGGCTGAATTTAATGTCGCTTGGTGCTTTTGAAACAGTGAAAGGGCTTGTGACATGTTTATTAATTTAAATGAAGCACAAATCTAGTAAAAATTGTAGGTAATCGGGGCTATAGATGCTAGGTGAAGTCTATTTTCTCTATCTTGCATATATGTCGGATATTTCTCGAATTTTACTCAATCTTGGGGTTTCATACGCACTGATGAATCGGGAGCAATTCACGGAGCGCTTTACTGAGCTTTTTGAAAAATACCAATTTGATGAAGAGAAATTGGCACAGATTAGTGAAGCGATGATGGCTGAGCTAGACTTGTGGCGGCAACGAAAAAATATGGCCGACGTAATGGAAGATGCTCAGAAATCATCCAATTCTTCTTTAGAAAAGCAAATTGAAGCGCTTACTGAGGAGATCAAAAGAATGAACGAAGAACTCACTAAAAAGAACAAAGACTAGCATGTTCTTCTTCCGATTTCGAATCATGTGGCTCCAATTCTGGCGAGCAATCGATATTTTATTTATTCTTATCCGACAGGCTTTTTATGATTGGATGAGTCGGCGCAACTGGACGAGACAGTTCCTGCAAAAAGATAAACGTGAAAAACAACGTGTGCGAACGACAGAGGAACGCATTCGTTTGATTATTGAAGATTTGGGTCCGACCTATGTGAAGTTCGGTCAGATTTTAGCCGATCGTCCGGACCTAGTTTCAGAAACCTTGCGTCGCGAGCTCAAAAGGTTGCAGAGTAAAGCCCGGCCAATAGATGACAATATTTGCTTGGGAATACTTGAAAAAGAGTTGGGAGCAAAGGTCGAGGATGTTTTCCTTGAGTTCGATAAACGGCATATTGCATCGGCCTCCATCGGTCAAACCTATATGGGCAAGCTAAAGACCGGCGAGCGCGTGGTGGTAAAGATTCAACGTCCAAATATCGAGGCGAAAATTAAGCTAGACTTGGTTTTGTTAGGGCTGCTCGCCAAACGCGTGGTGAAAAATTATCCTGAGTTAGCCTTCATGGGTTTTGAAGATATCATCGAGGAGTTTGGTGAGACCATCATGCGTGAGTTGAATTACCTGAACGAAGCCACCAACTTGCTTCGGTTTGGGGAAATGTTCAAGCTGAACCCCGATGTATATATCCCACGAGCCTATACTGAAATAAGCACCCGACGAATTTTAGTGATGGAGTTTATCGAAGGTATACCACCCGATGAAACGGATAAGCTCTTGGAAAAGGGGTATGACTTGAATATCATCGCCAAAAATGGGGCAGAGGCACTGCTCCAAATGATATTTGTTCATGGGCATTTTCATGCTGACCCACATCCAGGTAACCTGTTTGTGATGCGGAACAATGTGATTTCTTTCATTGATTTTGGGATGGTTGGAACCTTGAAACCGGCCCATATGGATTTCCTCGCAGGGTTCATATTAGGCTTTCAGCGAAACGATTCGAAGATGATCACCCGCGCATTACTTCGTCTTAGCGGGAAGAAATTTTATGAATATTCGGAAGAACTGGAATTTGAAGTAGAAGATTTAATTAAACGGAATAGTTATTTGCCCTACGAGCGAGTTGACTTTTCTCAACTTTTGATGGAATGTGTCAACATAGTGCTTAAATACAAGCTTCACCTTCCTTCTAGTATTTATTTGCTGCTAAAGGCACTTGCTACTATCCAACGCTTTGCCGAAGAGCTGCATCCAACAATATCCTTTTCAGAAACGATTTTGCCCTATGCCAAAAACTTGGTGATGGATAAATATACCCCCAAAAAGATGGTTGGGGCATTATATAATGCTATTGGGGATTATGTAGCCCTCATTCGGAATTTTCCAGTTGAGGTGAATGAAATCTTAGGAAAGATCAAAGATGGAAGGCTCGTACATGAAATAAATATTCATGACAGTAAATCGGCCACCACGGTATTAAGAAACATCACACGGCGGATTTCAATGTCGCTCCTTATGGCGGCTTTATTGGTTTGCTCTACGATACTTGTTTCTAATAATCCGGAAAACAGCTTTGCACAGAGCCTATTTGTGGCTACCTCAATCCTAGCCATGTTCCTTGTGCTTCGTTATTTATTTACTACCAAAAGCCGTTAGGCATTGACAATGGTTTCTTCAATAATCCGAGGAAAATGTTCTTGCTCTAAATCATGGATTTTTTGAGCGGTGGTTTCTGGGGTGTCGTTCTTGTCTAAAGCAACCTTTGCCTGAAACAAATGCACTCCTTGATCATACGCTTCATTCACTAAGTGAATGGTTATGCCTGTTTCCTTCTCTCCATTTTCCACTACCGCTTCATGCACATGATGTCCATACATGCCTTTGCCGCCATACTTTGGAAGTAATGCTGGATGGATATTGATAATTTGTCCGGGAAATGATTCGATGAGGTTTTCCGGAATAAGCAAGAGAAAGCCAGCAAGGATAATCCAATCCACATGGTCTGCTATAAGCATTCCTAATACATCACCTTCACGCAATTCGCTCCGGCTAAAAACGCGAACGGGGATGCCAAGATTTTTTGCTCTTTCAAGAACAAAGGCTTCAGGGTTATTGCAGTAAATGGCAGCAACCTCGATGCTTGTATGATCTTTGAAATAGTCGGAAATACGCTGCACATTGGTGCCGCTTCCGGAAGCAAATAAGGCGATTCTTGTCTTCATTAAAATGCTAATTCATCTACCAACATGCGTTGAAACCAAGTGTCGAGTGCCACATTATGCGCTAAATTATATACTGGAAGCATCACAATCACAAAATCTGTTTGGTTATCCGCCAGTCGTACGCGTTTTGCGGAAAGCACTGAATTTCCTTGCCAAATGGAAATACTTCCTGACGCATCTTGGGTAATATGTCCGTTGTAGAGGGCTTCATATTTAAAGCTAGAATTATTATTCGCTAAGCTAAATGGCCGTATTCCACTCAAGATGGTGGATCCATTCTGAATGGTAGGATAGTTAGCTATGGATGAATAAATGCTATCGTTCAAATTCATCAATAAAGAAACATTCGACGGTCTTGGAGTATAAGCGCCAATCGGAGAAAAATCCAAATAGGCTGGTTGGTCTTCAATAGCATCATTTCCTTCCGTAATCAACATCATCTTACCACCCTTGGTAAAAAACTGCGTGCTCGATCGTTGCATCAATGAAAGGATAAATTCTGAATTTTCACTGTACACAAAAATTTTCTTGAAGAAGCTGAATACACGATCTTGGGTGCTCGGATCGCTAGATAGGTCAGTACTTATTGCCCCTTCAGGTCCCGCTTGAAGGGTGTCGAAAGATTTGCCCAAGGCATTGATAATTTGGTTGGAATAAAAACCCTGGATATTGGCTCGGTTGAAGGATGAGCGTTGTGCATTGATAAAAAGAATATCAGATACAGGCTTGCGGATGAAAATTGTAGGCGCGGGAATCCAATCGCTTTGAGCACCCACTTTATCGACTGCTCGGATATATAGTGTATTCGCATCGCCAAGTTTCATCCCCGGAAGGTCTTTTGCGAATGGGGTGCTTAATGTTCCAGGATACACGGTACATGCACTCGTTGAAGTATTTAAATCTTTGGCAACCAATCCAGCCTCGGTAAAAGAGGGGCTTAATATGAGAGGCGCTTGAGTCGTATCATTCCAAATGAGTTCATAGTGATCAAGGCTTGAATTCCCATCTGGGTCAGTCCCTTCCCAAAAATATTTGACCGCAGGAAAGGAACGCGTTGGGCTCCCCACTGGAATAATAAACCGCACCGATGGATTGGAGTTTTTAACGGGATAGGTGAGCTGTGCCGGACTCAAGTCGTGCTGCCCATCATTATCTATCGCGCGAACATAGAGGGTAAAATCAAAGGTGTCGGAGCTTGAAGGCAGGCTGAGGGTTAGTATACTGTCTTGTGAGGTAGTATAGGTCCAAATTACACCATCCATAGAAAGTTCAAAACCTTTCACATAGCCGTCTGCATCGCTTCCCGACCAGCTCACTTGAATAACGGATTCAAAGCGGTTGTCGCCACTGCGCAGGATGGTATCGGCAAGAAATGCCGTTTCAGGAGCCTGATTTTCAATATAGTCTCCCTTGTATTCCTTGCTGCATGCGCCGAATAACAGGAGAGTAAATACGAGGATAAGGGGTATTCTCATCCCTGCAAACTTACATTTTCTAACGCTGATTTTTGTGGCTGATAGATGAAGAAATCATCAATAGTTAAAAACGTACGCCGTAAATGATTCCCTGAATTTCTCGGAGGTAGCGCGTTTTTTCCTTTTCAGGAGCATAAACAAAAGCCTCCAATGTGATGAGCCTGTTTTTCTGCTTGTCAAGTACAGTCAGGCTGTAATAGGGACCTCCCATGAAATCATTTTCTAGTGTCCAAAGTGCATTGTATTCGCGGGCAAAATTCCCGTTGAAGTCAACAGTTTGTAAATGGTAAGGGAACTGGGTATCTGTTGCCATATAGGAACCCTTGGCTTCTCCAGTGATATAAGGTTTCACCACAGTGTCTCTGCGGGCAATGAGGTTCATTAATGTGAATTGGGTGGTGTCTTTATAGGGCTGATAATGAATCACCAGATTCATATCGTAGTCGGTGTCTTCATTGCGCATCCATATAAAACCTTCGTCTTCATTTATTTTACTATTCGAGGCAATATGATAGGATATTGGAGCGCGCACGTCAATCGCATGTTTGTCCAAGATTTCCTTGCGAATTTTTTCATCATTCAAGCGTGTCATCCTACCCACCGACTCATCGCGCTCCATGCCGAGCACCTTGCCTAAAAGCTGATCTTGTCTTTCGCTAATATATTTAGCCAAGGAATCTGCATTATCTCCTAGGATGAAGAGCACTTGCTGAGGGGAAGACCAAACATCTTTTTGCAAATAGGTATGGATGCCTTCTTTTTTTCTTCGGGTAACCACGCTATCTACCCTTTCTGGCAATAGCTTTCGGATGCCAGAATTCATTCCTGATTTGGTAAGGATCACCGTAGTACCTTCATAAATGAGACTTCCTTTTGCCTGAGTTGGGGTAAGGAATACCAATTTGAAATAGGGCTCCTGGCCACCGTACATCAATTGCGGCTGGCCCAAAGAGTTCTCCAAGCTCGAACGAAGTTTTGAGGTAAAAAGGTCTTCATCAATAATGACGAAAATCTCTCCGTATTGTCCAGTGGATACGGGCTTAATTGTGTTAGTACTGGTGGTGCATGCAGCGAGGCTGATGAGCACACAAACGAGGCTAAGATATTTCATTAAGTTCCTTCTGCTACTTTGAGCACCTTGCCTGGGATTAGCACTTGATTTTCGGCAAGGTTGTTCCATTTTCTAAGTAGTTCCACAGTTACACCTTCATATTGACGAGAGATACTTGAGAGCGTATCACCTGATTTAATGGTATGGAAGCTTGTACACGGCTTATCGTCTGGGAGCTTTTGAGCTAGAATAGGTTGTCCGGGTAAATCAAGATAAACGCGTTCCTTTTTATGAAGATGGATGGTCAGGTATCTACCTGGAACCACGCGATTACGGTGAATGACATTCCATTCTTTTATATCGGAAGAGCTAACGTTGTATTTGTTGGCAATGGATCTTAGATTATCTCCTTTGCGCACTTTATACCGCACTTTCTCTACACTCAAATCCAGTCGATATGGCTTTCCTTCCTCATCATACAAAGGCATATTGGCGATGCTATCGCGAATGCATGCATACCGCATCGCCTTTTGGTAAGGCAAGTATACCTGCATTGTGCCGCCAATATCGGGAACCATTTCTTTGGTAAAATGTGGATTCAAATCGTAAATATGCTCCTCGTTTAGATCGAGGGCCGAAGCCAATTGTTCGAAAGTAAGGAGCTGATCTATTTCCACTGCTTCAACCAACGAAAAATAGTCGGCTTGAGTTGGAGCGATTCCATGTTGATCAGCAAAATTCATCAAATACGTTACCGCTATAAAGGCAGGAACATAACCGCGCGTTTCACGGGGGAGGTATTTTTGAATCTCCCAAAAGTTCTTGCTACCACCCGAACGACGAATGGCCTTGTTAACGTTACCTGGGCCACAATTATAGGAAGCAATGACTAAAAGCCAATCTCCATATAAGTCGTAGCTCGCTTGAAAATACTCACAAGCCGCTTGAGTCGATTTGTAGATATCACGACGTTCGTCGACATAGGAGTTGATGGTTAATCCGTATTGAACTCCTGTTGAATAGATAAACTGCCATGGTCCACTTGCACCAGCCCAAGAGGTGGCTTTAGGGTTGAGTGCAGATTCTACGACACTCAAATATTTCAGTTCAAGGGGCAGGTTATTGCGATCGAGAATTTCCTCGTAAATCGGGAAATAGTAGTCGGAAAGCCCAAGCATTCTTGAGGTAAGCTCCTTTTTTCTTCTTCCATAGAGGTCGATAAAACCTTTAACATGTGAATTGTACTCGAGTGCAATCTCAGAACCTAGGCTATTCATGCGTTGTTGGATGAGAATTGCCGGATAATTCGGTAAATCAGTGCCAGGGCTAAAGTCGAGGTCTTCGGCTTCTACAAAACAGGCGTTTTTCAAAAAGCCATTTTGACAAAGAACATTCGTAAGACTGTCCAGCGAGGCGATAATGGGTGTTGCTGTTAATTGGGTTTCCGTTGCTTGCGCAAAAACACCAGTGCTAAACGTACAAACTCCTAAAAAACCTAACCAAAACCTTTTAATCATGCGTTATGCTATCAATGCCACTAGGGCGTTTTTTCAAATGTAAGCGGAGAATTCATGCGATTCAACCGGAATCTATAGTTAAGTCAAATATTATTCCGGAATATCATCCTCCCAATCGGGTACATCTTCTTCGTTTTCATCCGGTTCAGGCTCCTTTTTCTGAATACCGAATTCCTGCTTTAATATATCTTTAACGGTTTGTTTCTCCTTTTTCATCTCTTGCTTGAGATTTTTTCTTGCTTTCCTCGTATCATACTTGATGCTGAGCTTGTCTGGAGTGCCGCTCATGCGGATAAAGACATTCACGCCTTCTTCCTCTTTTTCAAATTCTTCTTCGTGGTGGTCTTTCATATACGGACCCGCCAAAACATCCTTCAGCTGTAACCGAATGCTATAGTTCATGTTATTGGAGAAGCTATGCTGACCTTCAATATGAAGATTCATTGCATTGTTCTTGATTTCCATGGAAGGGATATAGATCATCTCATCCCGAATCTCAATTTGATTCTCTAGGGTTTTGAAGCGCACGTTTTCTAAGTCTTCTACACGCACATATTTAGAGAGGGCTTTCAGTGGTTCATAGTGATTGAGCTCTCCGCCATCAATGCGTATGTCTAAAAAGGAATAAAGACTTTTCGGAAGGAAGTTGAAGGCGCGATCGAGCAGGAACCCGGCATCGATTTTCCCGCTGAGCAAACCTTTTAAATTTTTGTCCGTAATTTCTGTTTGTCCGAAACTGTTAAAGGCCAGAAAAAGTTCTTGAATATTGACCCTCTCGAGTGAGGCGTTCACTACAACGGGTTGGTCACCACTGGCCCGCTTGCTCCAATTTCCCTTCAGCTCCACTTTGCCTGAGCAGGTTTCAAACTTGAGTTTTTTGATATCAAGTCGGTCGTTATTTAAGCTAACGCGACCTGTAATATTGTTTGCTGTAAATTTTTCGAGACTCAGTTCGCCTACCTCTACTTCTGCTTCCATGCGTATACGTGCTGGCAGCTCGAAACTGGCCGTATCCTTCTTGGATGTATTACTCGATGTTGCTGTTTCTCGTGGATTATTGAATAGCAGTTTGTCGGCCTTAAGACGCCCTAGGATTTTTAGTTCTTCTTCATTAAAAAGATAGGCGAGGTAGTTTTTGGCTTCGCCGCGAATTTGTACCCTTTGATTGTTCCAGGTGGCTTCCAAACGATGGATGGAGCATTCGGATGATTTCAGCTGAAGGAAGGTATTTACATCCGTAAGTTTATTCTCAATACTATCACTTCCTATCTTCAGATGTTCGCCTTTTATTTTTCCATCCAAATTGAGCGAACGGTATTTTTTTGGGTCTTTCAATTCGCTGACCTTCGCCTTCAACGATACATCTACTGTCACCTTGCCAGAGCTTTCATTATAAGCGCCTAAGTCGGCAATACGTTTTAGGTTTTCGAGATTAAATTCCCCGAATAAGAACAGATTGAGATAAGGATCGTCAAAACCTTCCATTTTCACGGTGCCTTTAACGATGTCTTGCATCAGGCGGGCTTCAAACTTCTGAAGATTTAAGGCTTGCTTTTTTTCGGAATAATAGAAATCGCCTTCTAAGCGGATGCTGCTGAGGCCTTCACCAAATTCCTTGAGGAACAAGGAACCATTGTCTACCCCAAATTCCGCCTTAACTACCAGCGATTTTTTGCCTTTCTGCTCGATGCTGCCGCTCAATTTAAGGATGCCAGCACTTTCATATTTGCTGATCTCGGATTTCACAGATCTGGGCAAAAGACTCAGGAGTTTTTTAATCTGCGCATCATGGGTACGGATATCAATTTTCCCACCTTGCTCTTCGCCGATATTCCAATAGCCACTTAGTTCAAAGGCAAGGTCTTCAAGACCAAGGAATGTTTTGCTAAATTTGAGTTTATCGTTGGGCTTATCGACCAGTAAATCGCTATTAAGTTTGAAGGTTCTTTGTTTAAAAGTTTCGCCTCCTTCAAAACGGAGCTCTGCCAATACCTCGCCATCTAAATGTGCTGTAAACACCTCTCTTTTAAAGTCGCCGGAGCAGGATAGCTCAGGGAGATTGAAAGAATAGATATCCTGGTCATTTTTAAAATGCACCTGCATATTCTGCAAGTTGACCTGCTGAAAACTTAGACTTGTTTCAGCACTACCACTATCGGAGCTACTTTGGAAGATCGAAAAATTATCTTTACCCAGCTCGTTTTGCGCCATGCTCAGATAGCCGTTTTTTATATTGAGTCCTTGGATATGGATTTTTGATTGAATCGCATCCCAAATATCAAGCGTCAGGCTGATTTGTTCAATCTTGGCTAAGGCAGAATCATTGAGTTTGGTGGATTCTTCGATGATGACCCCATTGAAGTCGATGCTTACTTGTGGGAAATGAGACCACGCAGAGAAGGCTATTTCATCTACGCGTACTTCTGCTGTGAGTGATTTATTCACTTCGGCCACCACCGAATCTTTAATTTTTCCTGAGAAGAGGTAAACGGCCCCAATGAGCAAGGCCATAATCCCTATCGAGATTCCACAAACCCAAGCCAATATCCGCAATAGTCTTCTCATCTTACTTAAAACGCAAAAGTAACCAAGGGCGTATCGGGATAAGAGAAATCAGGCAGAAAGTTGCTGACAGGGTGCATAGAGAACTAGACATCATGATTAAAAAAGGACTTGGGATTAAACCTAATTCTCAAAAGGCTATCTATGTCATGGTTGAGTTAGTTGTACTGTTGCCGTAAAGTTGGTGCATCTCATTCGTCGAAGAACCACTTGCAAACCTTGAAACCAGAACCATGAAACTGCCTAGTACCCTTGTCGTTGTGCTTTTTTTTAG
>Ga0100381_1002355_pt1 | contig 17017 bp, 17 predicted proteins | sample CryGeymeta201505_FD_80416 | JGI IMG/M metagenome (GOLD analysis project Ga0100381, IMG submission 80416) | Groundwater microbial communities from Crystal Geyser aquifers in Utah, USA - Crystal Geyser metaG 2015-05 | ecosystem: Environmental > Aquatic > Deep subsurface > Groundwater | place: USA...
AGTAATTTATCTTCTTTCGAGCTTAGAGTTGCGACTGCCCTGAGTGAATTTAGATGGCGTGAGAGCAAATTATCGGACTTTCACGATATTAGATTATGTTCCTAACTAATCGCTTGTAGCTTCAACACCGTCATATCTCGAGCATAGTTCTTTCTCTTTGAATTATTTATCTTCAGCTAGATCTTCTAGATATTTGGCCTTTAACAGCAGGTTGATGGGAATACTGATAGCTCCTATCAGAACACATATAATCCATTGCTTGATGGTGAGTCCGTAATTGCTGTAGACATGAAATGCTGATCCTGTAAAAGTCACAAGCAACGCTTGAAGTGCGATAATTCCAAACACAATGATGATAAAAACCGGATTTTTGGTGATTCCGCTAAAGATATTGATCTAAATAGAACAGTAAATACCTAGTCGTGTATCTTTCTGGAATTGAGGAAGTTGAATATCTGCATCATGACAAAAGCATTGAAGACGAATGTGAAGTGGCGAGAGTGAATTCCTTCAGCCTTATAAACAGTTTCATAGTCAGGATCGCTAGATATGGTGATCATTCTGCCGGAGCAAACAGTTCCTCCCACTATGCCATTGTGCCATTTCCACTCTGGATGGGCTGCAAAGTAAGTTGTATCGTAGCTATCAATTTATTCGGGAATGAAACGTTCACCCCAGAATACAAGCACTCCTAGGACTATCAGTTGGAAAATTGATTGACCAACAATATGCTTCATCATGTTTCTAGATACAATGTGTTCGTGTCTGCTATTGGGTTTCCTATTCAGCAATTCCTATGTGGGTGCTTCAGTAGCGAGAGCAAGAGAAGCTAAAGTATCCATGATGAGATTGATCCAGAGCATCTGGATAGCAGCAAATATTTGCTGTTTGATCAGAGCAGCTCCAACAAGAGTGATCAAGACTGCCACAACATTGATTGTTAGCTGGAACTGGATGAATTTTCTGATGGAGTCATAAATATTTCTTCCCCAAAGCACAGCCTTCACGATCGAGTTAAAATTATCGTCAAGTAAGATAATAGCTGCTGCTTCTCTAGCAACTTCAGTTCCAGCGATGCCCATAGCGAATCCAACATCAGCTTTCTTGAGGGCAGGAGCATCGTTGGTTCCATCACCTGTAGCTGCAACAACTTATCCTCTTTCTTTAAGACCAGTCACCAAAGCATACTTGTCTTAAGGTCTAGATCTGGCTAAAACTAGTAGGCTGTCCTTGATGCTGTCGAATTATTTAGCTTTCTCAATTGTATCTACTCTTAAAGGAATTTTCTGAGTTTCAGCTTGTTTGAGATCAAGTGCACAGTCGCATTATTTTGTTCTGCAGGCTTTGCAAACAACTCCCCCGACTAACTTCATGAATTATGCTCCTTCCATGACTGTTGAACCATCTCCTTCCTTGATGATTCCTACATCTTTGGCAATAGCAGTGGCAGTAACGATGTTGTCCCCTGTCACCATTCGGACCTTGATTCCTGCTCTGTGGCACTTCTCAATAGCTCCGTAAACTTCTTTTCTTGGAATATCTCTCACACCCAGGATACAAAGCATCGTGAGATTGCTTTTCTCAACATCGAAGATGCCCTTCTTATCTTTACTTTAGATATCATCATTTTCACCAATGGGCTTATAAGCTAAGCACAAGGTTCTGAGAGATTGTTTGGCCATTTGATCAATCACACCTTCAACTTTGGACTTGACTGTGTTTGAAAGCACCTAAATTCTTTTAGTTTGGGGGTCAAACCACTTGGAGCATCCTTCGAGCACCATTTCAGAGGCTCCCTTCACAAAGAGATAGAGCTATTAAGGTTTTTTTTCGACAATGACGGACATTCTTTTTCTGGCTGAGCTAAAGGGAAATTTCTGAACAGGAACGTACTGCTCCCTGAGCTGCTCATACTTTATGTTGTTCTTTTCAAGGTATTTTAGTATAGCTATTTCTGTTGAGGATCCCTTCTCATCAGGATAAAGCATAGCTGTGCTATTCACACAGCTATTGATTTTGAACAGTTCAAGCCAATCTTGATTGGAGGTGATGTCCTCGAGAGATAATATTTATTTGTAAGAGTCAATTTCGATGGTTTTTCCTGCCCATATCTGTGTTAGTGTCATTTTGTTCATAGTGAGAGTACCTGTTTTATCTGAACAAATGTTGTTAGCTCCTCCCATCGTTTAGCAAGCATCCATTTTTCTGACCAAATTGCTGTCGTCCAGCATACGATGTACAGATACTGCCAAGGACAAAGTAACAGACAAAGGTAGGCCTTCTGGAATAGCCACCACAACTACAGTCAAAGCAAGAATAAAGTAGCTGATGAGATCTTTTATGTCAACTGAACTATCCCAGTTCTTGTGGATGGCCTTTTCAATACCAAATCTGAGAAGCAAAGCCGCTAGGATAATGATTGCAGATATGAGCCCAAATTTACCAATATCTTCAGCAAGAATTTCCAATTTTGATTGAAGAGGGGTTTGGATTTAGTCTTCTCGATTGACCCCTTTCCTGATTTTACCAATGCAAGAGTCATCCCCAACCACAATCACCATCATCTTTCCGACCCCAGTCAGTATTTTAGTTCCACTCAAGAGAATTGGGGAAGGTACATCGTGCTTATCTGATGTAGTTTTACATCCAGCAGATTCCAGCTAATTTTTTTTAGCAATGCAAACACCAAGTAGTGCTTTTTGAACTGGCTAACTCTATCCGGTCATTGCACTTTCATCAGTAGTGATCTAATTGGCCTCAAGTAGAATGGCGTCAGCAGGCACCTCCATTCCTTCACTAACATCAATTATATCTCCCACAAGGACATCATCCTGATGTAAATTTTTAATGTTTCCATCACGATAGCAGGTGACGATTTTCCTTTCATCTGCTACACCTTTGATCTTTTTGAATTGTCGTTATTTTGAGTAGTTGTTGGCTGCTGTGACCAAGCCAACAATAGCAACTGCTAAAAGAATGACAAATCCCTCAATCCAGGCAGTCGCCCTTTTGCTACCCTAAGCCATGCCTACTTAAACGGCGATCGAGAGGATACTGGCAACGATTAAAATTTTCAAAATAAAATCGTCAAGGGCTTCCTTGAAAAGTTAACAGAAAGTTGTGAGAGGAGGTTCATACTTCTTATTGCTGCCGAATACGTTGATTCGTTTCTGAATATTGGTTGCTTCTGAACTGATGCCTTTTTTCTAATTGGAGTTCAAGGCCTCTAGAAGCCAGTGTAAGTTGGGCCCTCGTTAGGTGAGTTTATCGATCTATTCTGCAAAATTTCTCCTTTCTGAGGTATCGATTAGGTCAATAAGGATTGACGGCTCTATCCCAAAGTCAGGCATGTTCTATATTTTAGAATTTATATAAGTAAACCACTACTTGAAAGTAGTAATTAAAAAGTCCTAGAAATTCACCTGCATATGCTAATATGCTTAATTGAGTTGATATCGATAATTGATGGAGTATAATGTTTGGAAAAATGTCCCTATCACATAAGTTTGTGTCTTCGATCTCTGAACCCCTCTACCCTGAGGTCGGGGTAATTATTTTTTGAGTGGTGAATTCCTCTTACGGTGCTTTCAAACTGAAGTATTTTGTTAAGCTCCAAATGACTTTTCTTCTTGAACTTTTGTTTCAGTTAACCCTCCTTAACGCTTGTCTTTCGCTTCAATACATCTTCGCCGTTTTATAGATTGAGCTTTCCATAAAAGGTCAGCATCTCAGTTACTTTCTCTTTCTTTGGGGCAGTTTGTCCAAATTTATTGCCGTACAGAGTAATGGAGGCCCCAGGAAGTGAGGAAGGTATTTCTATTTTTTTCTTGGTAGGGCTGACTGACAATCGCTTTGTTTTTAGGTGCATCGGATCAGGAAGAGTGTTTTTGAAAGTCACTGCTGTGCTCATAGAAATGCTGTTAGCCCTAGCTTTGATGGGCTGTTTGACCATCTCTCCAATAGAGTGTAGATGCTCTGTTCGCCCATGTTGTTCAAATCCTGGAGTTTAGAGAGTATCTTCATGACCGTGATAATCTTTCGAGTCTTCCACACTTTACTAATCTATTTCGTCGATCCTGTAATTTCTTTTGCGAGTGTAGGGAGTAGGCATCATCGTGTTGTGACTGCTTTCGTATAGATTTTATTCAAGGGATTCGTCAAGGCTATCGGGTTAGTTCCGCTCGAAGGTAGCGTTGGACATATACTGCTCGAGGGTCATACCTTTAACAAACTGATTTTAATCCTCAGCCTTGCCGCAGATGGAACTTTGGTACATTACAAGTTTTGATATTTTTATTTGATAATTATCCCCAATTAATAATCAGTACTACTACTTACTCAATTTACACTGAACAGCAAACAACTCATCAGCATTATGATTTTCCAATTTATAATCCTGGCTAAAACAATCAGAATATTCCATCGAGTAAACTCAAGGAATTTTGACTTTAAGAATAACTGAACAGTTAAAGTTGAGTCTTAATGAATGTGCCCCATTTGCATGGATTTGGAGCCACTAAGAGTTACGATGCCAACTTCAGCTAGATTATCTTTTTTCATATGGGATATTTTTCAATTATCATGCTTACCAGCTGACAATTCTCACTTATCAAATAAATATAAATCAACCCTAGCAAATCATGAACAAAAAACCCAAAATTAAATTTCATTATGGCAATGATCAAGACGATGATGTAACCCTCTTCTTTACCTCAGTTCCGCTCAGTCAGTTCAACCCACAAAGGTCCCATTCTTTACGACAACCTCTACAACACTCTCACTAACCCTGTCTACGATGAAATAATTATGAATAACACCCAGAGTAGTCCTGAGGATGTCGAAGTAGTAGAATCTAAAGCCGAAATTCGAGATCTTCCGCTTGCTGACGTCATTGCAAAATCACAACAAAACCCATAAGTACATTCCAAACATTCAAATTACTCGAAAGGAGCCAACAAACAGCAAGGAGTAATCAGCCCAAGTTCGTCGGCAGTTCAGGATCAAAAGTAAGTCAGCTATTTCAAAAAACCGAAACAACAAACAACAGAGATAGGTCCTCACGTCAATAATCATCAAAACTCAAGCAGTATACGGGGCTCTACTAGTCCTCAACACATCAGTTCTCAAGTTAGAAATTCAACTAGTCCCCCACCTGGTGGTTATGTGACTGGAGGCGAAGGGAATACAGGCAACTATGTAAATCACATTTCTGGAGGTTCTGGATACAATCCGAAAGCTCAGAAGGAATTCGCTCAGACAACTTACGTCACTGGTGGCTCAGGCTACAATAAAACAGCTAGACAATAAGTTGGAAATGCTACCTACACAAAAAATGACAGAGGTATTGAAGCATTTTTCAATCATTTGAGCAACCCTGATTCTGAGTATCAAGGAGGTAAAGCTGAAACTCGAAGATAGGACTATGCAAACAACACTTTGAATGTAAAATAATCTAAGAAGGAAAATAATGGTTGTTTCAGCAAAAATAAGAAAAGCAAAGAGGTTTATCCTGAGCGTCACAACATATAGACTTCCCCAAAGGAGATAAGGAGTCATTCTTCCTAATCTTTCTCCAGTTCTGAAGATGAAGTCATCAAAAACAATAAAAATGAATCCTGCTTCAAAAGCTCAAAAACAAACACTAAGAAACAGGACAAGTTAAGAAACACTAACTAATCTTACCAGACCTATCAGGATGAACATCAAGATATTTACAACTCAAATGTGGTCAAGCCTAACAGCAAAATGATAGAAGTCAGGGAAACATCAAATGTGAGAAGTCCAGGACATTCTGCTCGAATGAATGACACTCTTGATAATCCCGACGGTGGCATTCGTTTGGTACATATATTTTGACTTAGAAATCTCCAAGCTATAAGTACAACCCTGATACTGCCAATGAAATGAGAGCAGGGAAGAAAGACTACGTAAAATCTGGAAATAACGAGAAATATTTATACACTGGTATACCCGAGAAGAAGGAGAGCGACTTCATTGGTTGCTTTGGCTGTTGTGCTCCCAAAACTAAAACTACTTATAAGACTTAATCCAACAATTGATGTATGCAATTATTTGCCTCTCTTAATTTTACATTATATTCACAAAATGGGAGTCTTTGACCGCTTTTTAGGTTTGTTCCATCGAAAACAAAGATTCGGCTTTTAATATTCAAACCTTGCCTTTCTCAAAAAGGTGATGTTCTTCGGCTCTGTTGGATTCATCTTCGTCCTCTCAGTCTCTAAATATATCGAACCTGAGCTGCAATTTTATTTTGAACCTTCAGAAACAAACAGGTTGATGATTAAGCTCAACCCAGCCTTAAATCGAGTAATCATCAACTTACCAAGGGAACATACCATCCAAGTCTATGGATGATCTTCAGCGTTTTTCAGAGATTGTATGCTCAGTACAGATAATAATAGCCCTATCTCCGCACAAAAGAGGAAGAGGTGGAGGGTCACACAGTTAGTTGGATTGAATTGCACGATAAAGCATATAGTTTGTCGAAAAAATAGCAGTCATAAATTCCAGTAGTTGTGGTCCTTGCTGGCAGCTAAGGCATCGATAATACAGTAAGATCACTCATGCTAGCTTCATACAACCTGGGGTATAGAGTTGTTGCAGTCAATCCAAAAGATTTGTATGATGTGGGGTAACTAGACAAGATTCTTAAATCTTTTAAGAACAAGCATTCTCAGTCAGAATTCTTTGGAATTGGCGTGTAATATGGAGCCAATTTACTTGTGAACTATGCAGCTAAATATCCTAAAACATTTTAAGGGCTTGTATCTGTTGGAAATCCTTATGATTTGGTGAAAAGCTAGCTAAAACTGTAATAATCATGGGTATGGTCCTTTCTATGCAAACAAGTGCTCAAAGGTAAGCTGAAAAAGGCAAAATAGCTTAAGCCTTCTATTCAGACAGAAAACCTTACTTTGTTTGAAGTAGAAAAAGAGCTTTATTAAATTCCTCAGGAAGGCTATATAAAGTGGAAAGAGTAAAATTCCAGTATCAATAGCATTGTGGGAATAAATGTTCCAACGCTTCTTATTCAATCGAAGTAAGATCCCTTTACTCAACAAGTCTAATAAGATGAACGTTACTTAAATTAAAAGTGTGTATACGTTACAACCCAAAGAGGAGGTCACAATTAGTGGTTTTAGAACCTTTGGATGCATAGGGTACACATTTTTTTATGTAGTGGATTATGGCTCCTGTCAAACATTTTCTGAAATTGCTGCACGAAAAAAAAATTGATAAGGTGCTATAAAATAGTTCAACACCAATGAAAACATCAGTATCTCCTTCCTGAATAATATTGATATGAATGCATATGAATGATAACATGTATCAATCGGTCTTTCTACCCTTCCTTCCTCCTTTGGGTGCAGCGTTGCTGGTGGTAGTGGGCCTCTCCTCAGTTGCTACTGAATCATTGGCGGGCTTTGAGCAACTAGTGCACTCAGCAGCAAGAAGGTAAAGAATGGCTCCAATGACTCCCAAAGAGTGCCAAAAAGGAGAGTTGTTGAGAAGGTCAAGAGTTGGAACTCTGCAGAATACTGAATGGTGTTCAAGCCAGAGGAGAATAGACAATCCAATGAGGGTGGTAAGTTTGAAGATGGAGCATCTCAAGATGACAATGAGTACTGATGAACCGAGAAGGCCAACCACTACGAGTCTGAGGTACTTTTCGAGATGTGGGCGGAGTTGTTGGAGATGTTGGCAGCTGGCAACAGCTTCCTTGAGGTTTCTTTGGAACTGATCACTGTGGCTCTTGTCTTCGTAGAGGAGGTAGGCCTGGAAAAGAATGGAGCTCACGATGAGTAATTTACCGAGGAATCCGAGTAATCCCATTTATGATTTTTTAGAATTAATAATAAACGTGTGTAAATATCAACATTAGTCCTCATGGCCTGTAATATCAATCAACCTTCTAATAATATAAAATAGAGATCATACTGCAGTCCGAGTAGGCACTGACTCCTTTTTTGCTGGTTACTTTCCCTCATTCTGCAAGGGCTATTTACTATCAATATCTTTTGTTTCTCTCTCCTTGATGGACGACTCCTCTTTTTTGAAATTTACAGGAATTCTCTTGTTCTTGTTCGTTATTTTGAAACCCACTCTTTCTCGATCAGAAATTAGAGTACCAATAAAGAGTTAAGAGTTGCTTTTTTGAATGCACTCTCCCCAAGGCTAACCGTTTTTAAACTACCCGACGCATTCAAGCGTTTTTGACCTATAGTGTCCATACCCATGAGGAGATCCATTCTTGAAGTCACCTTCATATATGAAATCAGGTGAAAAGAGGATACCTTGACCCTAAGCTCTGGGTAAGGTTGCAATGTTGTTTTTGATCGAACCAAAGTATGCGGTTTGGTCGGAGTTGATAATAAGAGTTTTATCCGAGAAGATATAAAGGTGATTGATGTTTGTTGTTACCATGATAGGAGTATCTTCGTCATCCTCTTTGGTGGAATAAAAAAAGCAATCACCAATAGGTCTTTCTTTGTCCAGAGTTCCATAAAAGTACAGGTTATATTTTGTGGACTGATACCAACTTAGTTTATTATTGGTTCTCGGATCTATCACAGGAAGCTGCTTTTCTAGATAACTTTGACCTTACTTATATTCTTCAAAAGGCGTTCATGTTCAGGCTTAATCTCGATCTCACAAGTGACTGGCTCAAAAATAGCATTCATTGGGAAGCTTTCCTCTCGTTTGATATTTTACTTTCCTTGGCAGATGGGGCTTGAGCACATATTGTTACCCATTAGTGTGACTGCTCAATATAATTATATCGGTCAACATTTACGGGAGGATTACTGGAGGCGATAGACTTAACAGACAAACAATCAAAACAAAAAGACAAGAACATAATTTTTTCTGAATAATCTATCCTGGTTTGGAGTTTAAGATTTGAATCAAGTCATTTTATAATAAAGGGAGCTCTAAGGAGATGAATGACCGAAGTCGACGTTTGAGAAATATTGAACTGGAGCTGAAGACAATATATGAAGATCTGTTTGGAACCGAGTATGTTCCAGGCCTTCAAGCCACAGATAAATAGGAGTTTAACTCAATTATTTAAGTCTTCAGAGAGCGTATGTTTGCCATCAGATAAATACAAGAGCAAAGAGAGATGAAGTAAACCAAAAAAGGTTACAAGCAAACTGCTGAGGATATCCGTGTCAATCAATAGGTCAGGTAAGATATCAAAAGATGCGAGAATATTCTCAAGGAAGCTGTAAGACGCAAGAAAAATGATCTGAAAGGGAAAAGTCATGAAGTGATAACAAAATTGCTTGCAAATAGAGAAAGAACTCTCAAAAATTGTTTTTAGTTGCTGAAGGACGCATAGCAGACATAAGAAGGAGGAAGCTATAAACCACCAGAACACCATCAAACTCTTCAGGATCTCAAACACCGTAAGATTAATTGTATTGTTAGGATTGGTTCAATAGATTGAAGACGAAGATCGAGTTGATTTTGAAGACGAAGAACAGTTCTAGAAATTCAAAAAGAAAGACATGGAAATTGATGAGGGACTGTAGGAGATCATCCAAGAGAACAGAAAGATCAAGTAAGGTCTCAAAGAAGCAAACTATGCAATCGACGCAACTGGAGATAAGATCAGAGATAATTTGCTCAAAGTCGATAAAGTGAACACGAGGCTCCAAAAAGGTCAAAAAGACCTCTAAGAACTATTGGTGCAAGTAAGTATATTTTTATTCAGTATCGAAGGCCCAATAAGCTATGCCTCGACATAACTCTTGTCCTTTTACTGTTAGGCCTTATAGGAGTTATCATAAACATGGTCAAAAATTCAATTTGATTTTGCTGAGATTATTAACATCAGCGAGCGCTGAGGGGACGAATAGTGCTCAGTCCTGAAGCTCTTTTATGACTTTATCTCCACTTCAAATGTTTTTTATGGTCATGTTCAAGGTTACTAAAGTTAACACTTGGAGCTATTCCTTGAAGACGATTTACAAGTTTCTATGATTATTAACCAAGTTACTGTATTATCTTGCTGGATCTTTTCTGCCATGTGCTTCAAATACGTTGAGTGAAGACTATTTTGTGATTGTTTTTTTTTGTTTTTGTAAGATGATCTTGGTCGGATCATTCTTCTCACCAGATCTTGATTATCAGCTTGAACAGCCATGTACTTTTCTTGATAGAATAAATGATACAATGAGCTTGTTGTTTGGCCTTTAGTCGAGTGGTCAAAAAATCATATTGAGGAGGAGGAAGGTTATCGATTTGAGGACGTACATTTGATAAAGTTCTTCGGTGTTTCAAGTATTGTTTTTAGCGATGACGTTTTTACAACACAGGGTTTACTGCTATGACATTCCACATTATGATTTTTATTAGTAACTGTTATAAAACGCATCAATCACGAGTCAGCTCGAATAGTATAGTAGAAGCGGCAGCAGAGACATTGAGAGAGTCAACCACCGAAAATGGGTGCTCTTACGATCCTTTCCTTTCTATCATTACTGTAAAATCAGCAGCTGTCAACAAATGAGAAGAGACTCCTTTTCCTTCAGAACCTAAAATCAGCAGGACTCGTTTTTTGCCTTCTTTTTCAAGAACTTGCCTGATTTATTGAACTCTTGAATGCGGTAGAATAGGGTCAACCCCTGTTGCAACTACATGGCCTCCTTGATTTTTCCAATTGGCAATGAACTATGTTGAATTGCCTACTCCGTATATATTCATAAGTTCCATCGCTCCAGAAGATGTTTTGCTGACAGTACTATTGAGTGGACAATGATTCTTTTTGCCTGTGAAGACAGCTGAAGCACCAAAGAAAAGAGCCGACCTAAGGATAGCTCCAAAATTCTGTGGATCTGTAATTTTATCACAGTAGACGCTTATTCCTTAAGGAAAATGTGATTAGCTCCATGTATTGAGTGGTAGTTTACTACACTTGAGGATCAAATTTTGATGAGGTTGATGGTCCACCATTCGATTTAGTTTTTCTTTAGGAGCAAAACTAACAGGAATATTTCTTTCTCTTACAAGATGAATGAGTTTAGCAACTTTGCTGGAAAGCTCAATCCTGTCTGAGTCCGATATCATCAGTGATACTATTGTTCTACGATTGGCATGGATAGCTGCTTCTACCGGGTTTATTCCATAGATAATGTCATGTTCATACTCTCGAGCTTTATCTTTTGCAATGCAGAAACAGGGACTCTTTTTAATTCTGGTGAGATTAATAATGTGTCTGACGATCATTTATATTGAAATGATAAATATCAAGAAAAGAACTGTTCATTTGGAGGTGTGGAGTGTCCTCCAATCCAAGGAGAAACCTATATTAAGTCTTCGGTTGAGTTGCTAAGATTGCTGCCTCTGATCATTAGCCTCGATTTATCTTTAAATTTCACATGTGAAAGGTCTCTATTGACAGTTGATTTTTTGTCAATCACCAACAAAGATTTTTATATGTCCATCAGTAGACTAGAAGGTCGGTTGTTTCCTTGTTTTTTCTTTGCTATCTGTCTAATTAATGGAAGGTTGAAACTTTATCTTATACCTTGCTCTATTATTTTATTATTTTGAGCTTAGCTAGATTTACTTTAGAAATTGTGAATAGGCACGAAAAGATATTGATTTTTTTATTTGCGAGCAAGTTTGTACTTAAATAAATTTACAGCATTTGACCTTTTGATGTGGTTTAGCTCTTCATTGAAGTCTCTAATCACGATGTGAGGGCCTTGCAGTTTGATGTCGATATGGTCAGATGTTCGAGGTTATTATGATAACATTTATGTCTTTCTGATTTATTTTTTCCTTGCAAGATGGCTGAATATATTGTCATTGAATATGTACTTCTACTGTTTCTCATCTTTTACTATCTCAGTTTTGTACCTTAAATTATCTACTCTTGCCTATAGAAATTTTTCCTTATTCTTTTCATCGATTTAACCCTCGGTGACAATTCTTTTTTTTCGGCTGTCAAAAATATCTTTGCTGTTTGATTTCCCCAATACACGTAGCTTGCTCCTAACCACATTTTTCTCATGTAATTCCATTGATTTCGAGATCAGCTATCTATTTGATTTAAGGCGATTGAATTTAATGCTTCTCATCTGAACTTTATTATAAATACATCTATACAACATCATTTCATTTTGGAAGGACAACAGCCCGTTGAACGCTATCGAGGAAGGTCTTAAAATCACATTCGTAGGCGTCTTCTCTCAGGAGGTTTGCCACTGCTTCAGCATAAGGGCCTTTTTTGATAGGAGTCTTCACAGATATTGGCTGATACATACCTCCATTTAAAGCACTTCTTCTGCGAATTTAGTTCACGATGTTGTTGACTCTAATATTGTGCGAAGTTTCAAGTTCAGGCAATCCTCCTGCCTCTATTTCGTTCCAGTCAACAGTTCCGAACAAATCCATTTTAGTCTCATCATCAGCATGAGCTTGAACGTAAATAATCAGCTATTCCCCATTGTCCGCAAGATAGATACCATTTTCCTTGAAAAATTATTTGGAAAGAAGAATATTTTGAGGCAAAATAGCTATCTTATTATCTTAATCCTGCTCTTCAATTTATTCATCTTCAATGAAATCACCAGGAATTGGGTTACCTTACTCCACATCATAAATGTCAAGAGTGATCGGATATACTCTTGGGTAGAAGGTCGAAGCAAACTGATATGGATTGAGCTGTTGAATCTGGAGGTATTTTTGAATGCGAGAGTCAGAGGTCATTTTCATCCAATTCAAAAACAGCTTTGAGCTAAGGACAGAAGCCAGGTAGGCAAATGTCCATGCCATATTTTGAGGCACAGTTAATCCACCAACTTGAGTGTTGAAATTGGGACATCTTCCTCGGGCTTCTCCGACAATGGAGCCGATAAAGGTAAGAGCATTGTCTCTTACTTTGTTTGGTTCTCCTCCTCTGAGCAGCTTAGCAGAGTAGTTCCTGAGAATAGTATTAGACAGGGTGAGATAGTCGATTGATTCATAGAGGGCTGCAGGTTGGTTTTTGACATCAAATTTGTAGTTGATACATCTGATTCTTCTCTCACCATTCCCTGTGGTGTACATAGCTGCGAACTGCACAAAAGCCCCACCATGCTCTTACAGTCTTCATTAATTTAAAGTTTACTTCTCTTCGTGCTCAAGCTCAATAGTGAAAGAGCTCGAATTGTCAGCTACTGCCAAAGAGATATCTCTGCTTTCCCTTGGTCCATCAGGTGCACCGTATCTGGCTACTGTGAGACCATTGGAAGCTCGGCATGTGAAGTCGACATCGTATTTGCAGACTTTGGTCAGAGAATGGAAAATCGAATAATGTAGATGAAGACCGTGTCTAAATAGATTAGTTAATACGCTTCAGCATTGAAATGAGTGTATAGATGTAACTTTCCTCCTGTGCTTGAGGACAAGAAATGAGTTGTTGCTAATTCATGGCTCACCAGAGCATCTTTTGAGAAGTAAAAGTGTTCCACACCGACTCTAGCTCTCATCAGCTCTTTGGCGTATTCATAGTATTCAAGATGAATAGGCTTCAGAGGATTTTTGTTTTCTTCCTCAGTTCTTGCTCGAATGGCACAAGGAGGAGACCGAGGATCGATTAGGCTAAACAACATGATTCTTCCAGCTTCCTGAACGAAGCCATCTCGCATACATCTGAGAGCAAAAACATAGTTAGCAGTGTGAGTGAACCTCCCCTGTTTCCATGCGAACTAACCATAGCTCTGTAGAAAGTCAAGGACTGATATAATTTTTTCTCTTTGAGCTGTGGGATCCATGAGGAATTACTAATCACTGAGAGGGCAGCATCCCATGTTCCCTTTTCCTTGGGGCACCATGAACACATTTGGCTCACTGTTTTCCTCTTATCCAACTCTAATAAATCCGACCCCTTGATCGCTGTAGAAAGCAACTCCTATTCTGACCTGGCTTTCAAACTCGTGGATTTCGATGACACTCTTGATACTTTCAATGACCGATGCAAAGATTCCATGCTCCATCATAGGCATGCTGAATTAAACAAGCACAATGATTTTGATGAGATCAGTACGTTTCTTCATGTAGAATTTATCAGATACTCTGAAGTCCAAAATGCTCTGGGTGGCTATCTAAGTGCTTGTGATATTGATTTTATCGATAGCTTAGTCAACCTGGAAGCGTAGTCCGCATAGATTGCAGGTAACTGAGCGACGGGTTCCATCGAATTGGAAGTATGGATTGATGTAACCTTTGCAGCGAGGGCATCTCAAGGGAGCATTCATTTCAACGACACATACTTGTTAACTGGCGAATGGAGTCACCCAGAGAGAGATGGGCATTGATGATTTGAGGACAGGTCCACTGAGGACAGTGCAAGATGTGCGCAGAAATTTAGGATCAATATCGGAATCTTTCGAAGTATACAGGCTCTCGGGAGGTGGATACGGCAGCTCTCCTCTTTTGTGGGCATGCCGATCAAACTGTATAGTTCTATCAGTAGATGGGAACAAAGGTCGTCCTTGGAGGTTGTTGGCAGATGAATACTTTGGAGTCTAAGATGCGTGAGAATGTTGCATCCCTGGGTTTTGAGAGTAGACATTTTTCTATGGTTGATGTTGTTAGTGAATGGTGTGAACTTCCACTTTTTTTTTGTGGAGGTGTGCCAATCGTGACATGTGCTATATTTTAAGATTATCAACTGCATATCCACGTGAAGATCTATGACTGTTCAATGCATGTAGGTAGGAATATCATCAATTAGAGTACATCCGAAGGGTCTACTCTAGCTCTCGAATATGGGCGTCTTTCTGATCTATTGAGTGCTCCACTATGTGTATCTTTTCCTTCAGCAAACTCAGAACTTCCCGTAGCTCTTCTATTTTTGATGAAAGCATTGGCTTGTTTGAATTGGGATTCATCCCTGGAGACACTGTCTTGTCTCCCGAATATTCGTATGGATTGGGGAAGCTACGTTGGTCCTCCTCTTTTTGCTTGTTGTACTCATCCACAACCTATTTCAGCAAGTAAAGTAAGCTTTCGATGGCCATAGGAGTGCTGTTACTGAGCCTGCGAATATCCTAAAGAGAAAGGTTGATGCCTAATTTGTTGAGGACTTTATCTGAGGTTAAGAAGAACTTACTGTTGAGGGTGGTCCAGTTGTTCATTTTAGCCTTGAGCGAGTTGTTGGGAGGGTAATTATGCAAATCAACTAATTTTGGGAAGCACATTGATGCCATTTATGCCATGAGGACAGCGTCACTGAAGTCTCTGCCTATATTCCTAGGTTTCTAAGCCTGTACTTTTTCGGTCTAGAAAGCGTGAAGGAGTCGATCCAATCATACAATTCGTCTAATTATCGCTATTGGAGATGCTGACTGGTTGTCATCTGATTCAAATTATAATTATTTCTCCAGAACTGTCATCCCTACAAGGCTGATCCAGTCTTATTCCAGAGTTGTGCTACTCATGGAAAAGATAGCTAGATTAAAGGATAAAATATGAAACGATATTGAATTTTATTTCTTATGTATAAAATTTAGATTCAATGGCACTGAAATTGATCCTGGCTCTTCTTCTCTGCTCTCAAGTGTTCTCCCTTCAAGCCTTCCACCTCAACTCAACTGGAGGTCAGGCTATGCAGGCAGTTGACCAAAGCGCCCTCATCGCTTTCATCTGCATTGGAGTGGCAGCAGCCATCCTCATTTGTATTATTCTCTACTGCCTCTTCAAACAAGACCCTTATCACCAGGATTCTTACGCCAGAGGAGGTGAGTACCGTCAGAACGACCTGTAAGCCCATTAATATGTAGTTACTATCAACAAGGTCAGCAGCAGGGCTATGTTACCCCTGGATATCAACAGGGCTACCAAACAAATCCCATCAACCAGCCAGGATACTATCAAAACAATCCCATTAATCGCTACTGATCTCAGTCCACCATATTCCACCATAACTACTATTATATTTAATGTTCAAATTGCTCCTTCTCTCCCTCCTCACGACTCTGACACTCTGTCTGACAAAGCAACCCATGCATATCATCGAACTTAACGGAGGACTCATCTTCATATTCTTTGTTTTTGCATGTGTAGGAGGATGTGGCTATTGTTACTTCCGATACTGTAGAAGAGGACCACAACAATACAATCCACATCAGACTGGAAGAAGAGGTTTTTGGGATGACTCATCCGATTCATCATCAGATCAGTAACTCTATGAACATTTAGCTATAGGCGCAGGCCACCACCTCCTCCTCCTGTTATGTACGGCCAACCTGTCTATCAGGGTCATCCTGTGGGTATTCCCGTAAATCGTTACAATCAGCCTGCTCCTTTTGTCTCACAGAACGATGTCACTCGAGCTGTCAACCAAGATAGGTTTATGAATTCTTGGGAAGGACCTGATTACTTAGCTCAAAAAAAATTAAGGTAGCCTTGTGGCTTTTGTAACGAATTTAATCGATATGGATAAGATCCAAAACTTATGCTAAATTGTCCAGAACATCATACTTTTCATAGTGCATGCCTGAACCAACACCGAATTGCAACTCGCAGTCAATTTGGTGGCACGACTATTTGTCCTTCTTGCTCGGCCCCTTCAACTTAAAAGATCAGATATTTTTGTACAAGATGTAAGGAAAAGTATGTTTGGGTGGACCTTAACATGTACAGCGATGCTCAGGGAGTTATTGATACAACAAGACTGACTAATTACTATGGAGAAATGTGTCCTGATTGCAGATGAGCCAAAAATTGATCACTATGACTAATCTCATTTGGGTTGTATTCGATGAAAATCAATTGATTTCGTACTTGTTGTAGCGAACGTCATCTTCGTCGTCGATAATACTATAATTTATTGCGCTGTATCTACTGTCATTTTGAGTGCTGTATTGGCTATTCTTCATAAAGGCTTCTCTCTCAACTTGATCCTTAAAGAATCGATTTTCAAGGGGGTCCAGATGACTATATCCATCGTAGGGGCTGTTGTCATTGAGCCAAGCAGGTTTCATTTTATCGGTGAGATTCATTC
>Ga0100381_1002358_pt1 | contig 17009 bp, 18 predicted proteins | sample CryGeymeta201505_FD_80416 | JGI IMG/M metagenome (GOLD analysis project Ga0100381, IMG submission 80416) | Groundwater microbial communities from Crystal Geyser aquifers in Utah, USA - Crystal Geyser metaG 2015-05 | ecosystem: Environmental > Aquatic > Deep subsurface > Groundwater | place: USA...
CATAATAATATCATTTTATTGAAAGAGATATATAGAAAATAGTATACATCCTGAAATAGACATTCAGCTTAGGGATTGATGAACATGGAGGTAGCAACGTGAAGTAAAAATTTGATACGAGTAGTTTCATGATAAGTTGATAAAACTTCGGGATCTTAAAGTTGTAGGACATTGAAACATTTTGTCATTTTTTAGAATTCCTGTGGGTATTGGATCATCCTATCCCCGAATTAGTAATTGTCTGAGTAGTGGCACAAGTACATGAGAGGCATAGAAGCGTTTGTGGAAAGTATTCCTCTTTTAGCAAAGTTTTAGTCGTTGTTCTATCAGCCCTTAAAAGTAATAATTTTAGAGCTCTGAACACCGTCCTTTTGTGAAGAGAATCGGGCTCATTTTTATACTTCTCCGCCTGTTGCACAAAAGCAGCAATCACATCTTCACTGTTGAAGAAAAATTCAGTAAAGAGAGGGTTTTATTCGAGCTACATGAAGACGAACTCTTACCTGTTCGGCGACATATTCAACAAGCTGTTCTTGTGGACAAGGTAGTTGCAAGTTGTGTGAGGTAGTTTTTTGTTCGATTTGTTAGACTATGAGATCACAATAGTCTTAATCTCTGAAATTGAAAGCCAATACTCTCGACCATTCTTCAATCTGCAATGCTATCATTTTATCATCTAGATTAACTTTACTATTACCCATCCTTTCAACTTTGCTGACTCTAGATAATTCTAGTTGAATATTTAGTGGTTCAAGTATTGGGGCGACTGGAATAATTGTTATCAAATGCTATTCAATAGGTTAGCTGAGTTGGATCTGGATGGTGGATGAGATACTTTGAGGGCGTAGGCATTGTGGTGGATATCGAGGTGGAGGAGAGCAACTGCATAGGGTTGCCATTGTTGCTCAATGTCAAGATAATATATTTTTACCTGTTTTTGCTTATCGCGCCCACCCATTATAATAATACAACAAAGCAGGATTTTCCTGATTACACGACTCAAATCTTCTTATTGCCAAAGGTATCAAAAAATGTAATTTTCTGTCGATAATGCAGTATATGTATTCACTTATATTTTTCAAATGATCAAGCAAAAATAGGTCAATGATGGAAAAATATGAGAATAGACAATAATCAACATACTTTGGCATGCTTTTTGCCCACAACAGCTCCACACCGATTGCAAAAATGCACCTGATCTCGGCATGATTCCAGACATAAACAGCTGATTCCAACACATGCAAACGGAGACAGTAACACGCACCATACCCAAGCAGCTGCTCCCAACTAAGAGCTCATTCTTGTCATTGATACTGCTCCACATTTAGGGCAGCGTATCTTGACGGGGTAGTGAGAATTACTGGCGTCAGAAGGATACCTACCTGTGTCGACTTCATTAGGTCCTTACTATTCCATGGGAGGTGGAGGGACTGACAGTTCCTGCTGTGATGGTTGCATTTGGATTTTGCTTTTTTATTAAGGTCTACTTTAAACTCTATTGTTGAATTGAAAGGCATCATGAATGCTTGGAAAGGACATTGTTTTATTATTATTATGATCAAAGAGATACAGTTTGTTTGAAGTAATATGTAATCAGACTCGAACTCTGCGGGAGGTACTGGCTTTTTTCTTGCTTTTGACGGATTTCGATTTGGGCCTGGCTATATTCTATTTTTGGGTTAGAAGAGACTTCTCTTAATTTTCAAGTTCATATAAGTAGATCTCGAGCTGTTGATTTTTGCGTTGCATTTTTCGGAGATATTCTTATTTCTCTTTCATGGTTTTCTGCACAGTTTTTCTGTTGGACTTATCAATTACAATTTCAGCCCATTCGCTGATCTAGTTGACCTTTTCTTGTTGGCAATTGGCCATTTTTTTCAATTTTTCAATCTTAGCCAAAACCCGACCCTCTTCTTCCTCCAATTCCACCATTCCCTCCACATAGTTATCGATATCTTTAATCATTTCTTGGGTGGTATTGTCCAAATGTTAATTTTTTTTGCTTCTAGACTTGATTTACTCACCTGTGTAAAATCACTATTTACAGATATTATGGATAGTACACTCCATTGATGATTGGTACTATTGGTTGATGTCTTAGGACTAGAGGACCATGTCCTACATGTCACTAGAGTGGTTTTTATAGTTTTGATGAATTTTCTGTAGGGATTCGAATATTTTCCCCATCATCAGGCATTACTTTTCGCTGAAAATAAGGAATATTGTACATTGCCTAGTATTTTACCATCATATTCTGGATGGTCCGGTGGGCACCCGCATTATTCGGAAACTCCTCTTTTTCTAACTTCTCTTAGCAGAAGTGTCCAAACTTCAAAGTCATTTATTTCTGCATTAATGACATGTTTTACAATAAGGTCACCTAATTGGAACTGCACACTAGTCCGTTCATCTTTGATTTAGGACTCATGAGTTTTAATTTATTTTTCAAGTTGACCATTTGTATCGAGAATGTTTTTGAGTTTCTTCTTGAGGATTTATTCTTTGCGATAGAGTCGAGCAGCATCGGTGATGTCGCCACCACGGTAACTGATCATGCTGGTGATTTTTGTGTTATCCAGATCTGTTTTTTTGGAAACCTTCTACATTATTCTATTATTAAATTGTTCCAATTATGGTCGAAGGAAAGTTATTGAACTCAATACTGATGCAATTAAGTATAAAAGTAGGCAATAGTCAAAAGTTAATCACTTGTAAGATCCCAAGCTCTTGAATGAGGAACTCGTGTAGTTAAGGTTTCCTGATTTTAGTTTCTCCACCTCAGATAGTAATTTCATAACCTGCACATTGATCTTGACGTTTTCTTACTACAATTACAACTTTTCTTTGTTCAATTTGCTGATTGTTTTTTCTTTCTTCTCGAGGTCACTTTCGAGAACTCTCACCTTATGGCTATCTTCGTTACGAGTGTAGGACATCGATCTTCCTTTTTCCTCCTCAAATCGTTTTTTCATGGTATGGATCTCTTCCATGACCATCTAGTTCCTCTTCTCGAGCATTCTCTTGTCCTGCCCTAATCTGCTTCTCTAGGAGTCCCAACCAGCCTTTAACTTTTCAAGCTCTTTGCATCTGTTTTCAAGATCATAGTGTAATTTGTCTCTTCCCACAAGTTACCTATGTAGTTATTAATTTCTGCTTTTCAGCTGATGTAATTAGTTATTGAGGGCATCCACAATTTGACTGTTTCTGATCAAAGCATCAGTTTTTTAGTTGTATTTACCTTCGAGCTCACGATAGTTATTTTGAAGTGCAGAAATTTGTTAACCTGCTGAATTGGCTCTCTCGAGTTCTGATTTCAGGCTGTTAATATGTTGTTCCATATTGATTATATCTTGATTGAGACGCCTGTTGTCATCACATGTCTGTTGGAGTTAATCCTGCAAATGAGAGAAAGTATGCTGCTGTTGCTAAAGTTCTTCCTTGTACAGTGAGGCTGCAGCCCTTTGCTCCTAAATTTGTTAGGCCATCACTTTCTGTTTCTCAGTTTATATAAGCAAAGCTCTGTTCTTTTTCATTAATTCCTTTTCAGTCTGTTCAAATTGTCCCTCAACTTAGACTCTTTACTTATGTTCTTTCTATGCACGCCAGCGTTCACCTTAAAATGCTTACTCGAGCCCTCTCAATCTCTCAAGTTAATCTTTGGCAAATTTAAGCTCAACTTGCATTTGTAGAGATTATCTGAGTAATCTGTCCATTTATGGATTGACGGAGGCACTGGCATTTGATCTGAACATGTCTTCTTTCATGCGATTAAGATCTCCTTCAAGGTTTTGTTTTTGTTGTTCTAATTGATGACTCTCTGCTCTAAGAACATTGATTTCGACTTATGCCTAGTTAAGCTTTTTCTGGAGTTCGTTGATTTGAGGTAACAATTTACTATTTTTGCTGTCATTTTGGCTTTGTTCTAGTTTAATTCTTTGCATTTGCTGTTGGCTTTCTTCATATTGTTCTTGGTAATATTTGCTTTATTATTTCAATCTTATGTTATCGCTTCTGAGATACTAAATTTGTCCCTCTGCTTCTCTCACTCTGGAATTGTCTTTCTGGCTGTAACTCCTTTCTATTTATAGCTATTGAAGCCTGTTTCGCAGTTGATCAGAATCTTGTTCAGCTTGTTGAAGTGCCCTCACTCGATTGTTGAGCTCATTTTTTAGCCTATTTAACTCATCTTATGAATCACCAACTTTCCTTTGCAATTCTTGTAAGACATCACCATTACCTCTCATTCTATCGTTTTATCTTTCAAGAAACTCAATTTTTCCCATGAGATCCTGACGTTCTCTGTAATTTTGGCTGATAATTTAATTCTCCTTGTCGTTTGATTGTTGTTTGACTTAGTCTAGATAACGTCTGATGCTTTCAAGTTGGTATCTCAAGTCTCCATTTTATTTTTTGAGGATTTATATAGCTTGTGAGCTGGCGACATTTCTTTGAACTTCTTCAATTTTTGCCTGTCTGATTGATAACTCTTGCTCATAGTTACTTCTTTCCATTCTGAATCTCATGCATTCACTCTCTAACTTCTCTCCTTATCTTTTTTTGTTCTATAGTTGAGTTCTCAATTATCTCAGCTCATTGTTAGCTTCATATAACTTATATTGTAGGGCATTGAGTTACTCCTTGTCACAGGTATCTTTTGTTTCTGTTTGCTTTTTCACTTCGTTCTTAAGGTTCATATTTTCAATGGCCAACTCACTAATCTTTTTCTTTAGTTCACCAAGTTCAACTTGATTTTTGGACAATTAAGCTTCAACTTTGCTTCTTTTCTTTTGCTACTCATTCAAAATTCTGTTCAAGTTTGCTTAGTTATCAATGCTTCTCCTGTTGCTCCTTGTATCAAAATCATTGCCTGGGTTTTGATTGGAAATGTTGGACCTGAGTCCAGATATTAATCCATACTCATGCCGACGAGAAGAGGAGTCATCTCTATCTCTTCTGTTTGCTGAATAGCGAGTATGGTTATAGCTGCCCAGCGATATATTGTCCTGAGATGGAACTTCATCTGTATACAATAAAAAATACATCTTCGTTCATAAGGTTGCTGGATGCTGTATCCTGAAACGTTCAAGCCATTTCCTGCTCCTGTTGATGGCCTTTAAGTTTAGAGCACTTCTTGCTTGAAGACACTGGTAAGTTTGTATGTGATTGTACCAGACCCTGATTTAACAGCAGGGGTGAGGTTGGCTTCAAAGATCTGGGATTTGCCAGAACGTATGTTAGACGGATCAAGCACACAACGGGTATCAATAGGAGTGTTTGCCAATTTTTTTGGCGACCCGTTAAAGTACATGATAACGATCAATTCTGACTCTTTGCCATAGAACTATTTTTTCAAGGAGTTATAGATGAAGGTCGACAAATTTGACAATTTTTCTTCTTTAAGAGGGATATCAGTTATTCCCATTTTGACTTAGTATGCATTTTTGGTCTAGATACTTTTGTTGTTGCGTTTCCACATGATCTTCAGAGAACAGGCTAGAGGTGTCTCACAAGTTAACTTGAGGATCTCGAGTGTAAATTCGTATTTGTACTGTTTTTAGTACGGAGCTAATTCTTTCCGGTCGATTACGCTCATAATTTTAAAAATATAATAGTTGGAACGCTATTCAAGTAATCAGAAATACTGTATAGAATCTATTGATAAAAAATCACATATTTTTTAAGGATTTTTAGTCTGTTTAAATATAATCAAACAATCAGATTATTTCACATTCTTAGTCACAGCAATAATTTTATTGTTTTTCGATAGAGGCCTCAGTTTCAGTTATTTTCTATTATTGAGCTTCAGGGAATAACTATCGGAGTTAGTTGTGTCTTTTTATGATTTTTAGCAATCTTTATTAAGCTCTTTTTGCTTATACTTTTTTCTTTAGATAAAATCTGCCGATTTGATCAGTTATATCTTAAAGCTTTCTTGGTCGGGTAAAGTCTAAATCTAAGCTTTTGAATTTCTCAAACTCATTAATATTCTTCAAATGAAACTAACGACGCCATTCTTCGCCTTAAATTCGACTGCGAGAATTGATAATATATTTGTCTATCTTGAAAATAAGTTCCTCTTGGATGGTTTGGACCACTTCTTGTTTAATTTTTCCTTCCCTAACAAATATATGAAGAAAAAGGAAGAAAAGAACGATGTTTTCCTTTTGTGATTTGAGAGAATAAGGAACTATGAATCTTTAGTTTAGCTCAATCGCCAAAATTTTCGGGAGGCATTGGCGCAATATAGCCAGAAGGGATTTCTTGACGTTCTAGGCGATATTGTTCCCGCCTCGTCCTTTCTTCTTAGTGCAAGTATCTTCTTGTTCAAGGTATATCTTTTCCAGCTATATTTGCAGGTGCAGACTTTTGTGGATCTCTTCAAAATCTTTTGAGCTATAAAGTAGGGCTTTAGTTTGCTGATGCATATCCCTAATGAAGTTGACATCCTTGAATTTATCCATAAAGTCAGCTTACCTGATGACAGAGAGTGCCATTCCAAGTATTAAGTACAAATTATAATGATAGTCTTAGTATTGAAGCACAAATAAGTATAGCTAACAGGGCATTAGGGTACTTTCTATTCATTTCTGATGCTTCCACAAAAAGTACAATGATCTTAATATTTCAATGGACAAAATTTCCTTCAAATGACCTTAACTAAGATGATAAATAAAATCTTAAAGCCTATAATCAAGATTTTATTGACACTATTCGTTTCGACATGAAGCTCCTCTCAAAAAAGCAAGTGTATCATATCAACCATCCGCTAAACACATCGCCTACCAAAAATGTATGCTCCTTTCTGCAAGCATAAAGATTCACGCCCCCTAAAAAGTACTATCCTTCTCATTTAAGTTGCTCAACCGATCGATACTATGAAATACCCAGCGTATTCTAAAGTCGATCTGTTTCTCCCGGTCGAAGGTTTAGAAACAGTTTGAAAAGTATGAGAGGAGCAGAAAGCTGGCGTGATTATATGGACTGTTCTTTAGATGGGCGGAGGAGAGATAAGAACAAAAGTACTACCTTTGGTATAGGAAGAGAGGTAACAAGTCATCTATTCAGGAGTACTATCTTAGCAAGAAGCCTAACCAATAGCTGGGTCCAGGATCTTACACGCTAAAGGGATCTCTGGAGAAGAGACCTTTTTACATGGGTAAAAGAATAGAACCCAAAATTCATGACAGACAGCCAAATTGTGCCACATACTTGGTCTCCCCTTCAAGCCTGTAAAAGTTGAGCACCACTCGCAGTACGGCCACTCCTACAATCAAAAAATAGTATAGACCAAAAGGTCTTCTTGACAAGTATGACAATCAAGTGCCTGGACCTGGTGCGTGTATCAAAAATTTCATTTAGATTCGAAGAAGGGCTTTGCTGATAAGGGAGCAAATAGCTATAGGGACAGTTTTAGACGGAAGAAGGCCAACTCAACTTTTGGAGTAGGAGAGAGGATGAAGACAGATCGGCCCACTTACCTTGGTCCTGGCAGTTAGTAAATCTACTTTTATCCTTAGTAACCGTTTTTCTCAGTTCGGCCGCTCTCCATTTTGATAATCATTTGTACTTTTTAGCTTTATGCCACTTTCTTGCACGTCAATACGTATAGCTTTATATTGACTCACATTAAGTATTATGTATTTGATATTATATTAAAACAAAATCAATGAGGGTTCAACTTGGATTCTTTCTTTTTGTAATTTCGGCTGTTGAGGACGGCTAATATAGTTAGACAACTACTTTGAAGTTGAATGGAGGAGATTCTTTTCTTTGGATTTTTTTCCAACATTTTCTGCATTATCTGTTGCCACATGTAGGGAACACAACTATCGATGACAAGGTTGCTAGTCAGAGTATCATCCCAGTACTCATGTCTGTTGCTGCCCTTATAAGGAGTGCGATTGTGAGTCAATTGATAGAGACAGACACCTAGTGCATATACATCGACTAGCTAGTTGTAAGGCCTATATTGAATAAAAAGTACTGTTAGCAGATGATTTCAGGAGCCATGTAAGGAGGACTTCCGATCAGTGATTTATTCTCAAAAGGAAGCATCCATTTCCAGGTTGACACCCCAAAATCTATTAGCTTGATTTTCCCTTCCCCATCAAGCATCAAGTTGCCAAGTTTAACATCACGATGAATGATTCCTCTTTCATGAAGGTAGACCAATGCTGAGACTGTCTGTTGGGTCCATTCGAACAGAGTATCATAGTAGCTATGACTGTGGTAGTGTTGCTTGATTGGATAAAGAGTTCCTCCTGGCAAATGTTCCATTTATAGTTCATAGACTCCTTCTTTCTAGTGATAAGTGCTGTCATAGTAGGTCACAATGTGAGGGTGTTGGCACAAGGCAAGAAGGGATGTTTCTGTGAGAAATGAGGAAGTGGGAGGATGCGAGCAGAGCATCTGAGTTGCTGTATATTTACTGTTTTGACGGCTGTAGGCCTCTCAGCGTTGTTTTTGAGTGTGACAGATCCGAAGTTCCCCTTGCCGACTTGTGAGTCAGTCATGATTAAGCTTCAAAATAAAGGTGTGTTACAGCTGCTTATACTAGTCAAATTAATATGTCTACTCAATTATGCATATTAGCGCTCACAATAGTTAGAGCCAGCAGTGTTCATAAATTTATAAGCTACCCCTATTCTCTTCTTTTCTTGCTATCAAAAAACCATATATCGGCTTTACAACAGACCTTTAAGCTAATTTATGAAGAATCGCAAATATCTTTAAGATTCCAAAAAATCACAGAAAAAATGATTCACTATCCAACTGTCATTTCCATCTCAGGCCGATTCAGTCCTTCGGCTAGCTCAGATAACCTATTTCTCGATCTCTTTCTCAGCATCAGCACAAGAACTGCCACCACTAGAGCCAATACAGCCACTAAGTCAAGGGCATAATAAACCCAATTCTCCGAAGGATAAACTGAAATGGTTTTATCCTGACTGATGAATCCTATCCTATTGGCATTCTTGTCGAAGATGATTGTCCTCTCGTGGAAGAACAAGTCACCAAGGATAATAAAATTGTTGTGAGTGATGGGACTGCGATCGAGACCGAGGATGCAATTTCTTCGATTGTAGGCACCAGAGATATAATGCTCAGGCGTAATGTTGAAAGAAAGGGCGCTGGAGACAAGAGTCAGGTTTGGATACTGTACTTCATGGGGGCATTTGCATCTGCGTGTGTTTGGTCCTGTCTATAATTATACCTACTCAGCGGATTGACGAAGCAGTGCTGTCTGAATACTTTCTCCTCTAGATCTTCAAACATCGTTGGTGGCAGCAAAATCAGTGAGGTACCCGAATCCACCAAAGCGTTGCTAACATTATAGCTGTTATTGCCAAAAGTAGTCTCTCTGGTCGGTATAGTCCAATAATTTCGACTGGTTGCGTTAATAAATACAGCCTAAGGAAAGTCGTCTTAGCTGATGTTATATAGGAAGTATGATTTTTGCTTGAGCTAACGCATACCCAACTGAAAAGCAAACTGAGGGGAGGTTAGTTTACCTTGTCTATAGGCGACATCTAGGAGGTTATCAACTAAAGGGTAGTTACTCAGACCCATGATGCCGTCAGCTTGTGCATTTTCAGTGTCTGTTTGCTAGTCAACCAGGAGAAGTTTTATTTATGTGCTGACGCCTTGGAACTACACCGAATCGTAGATGTAGAAACCTCTTACTTATCCTCTTCCATACTTGATATGATCTCTCAGAGGTAAGGGGTGAGCTGAATTAGAAGCTGTTGAGTCATACTTATTGGAGCTATCTGGGCAATTGGTACAATTTTTCGAAGGAACCCACATAATACTGCTACCTGTGTCCAAAATCAGATCGAACTTCTGGGCAGGAATGCCTAAATCCATTTTGCAAAAATATTGATACTGTCTATTTCTTTGCTTACATTGTAATAGTTTGTCATTTCGGAGCGGGCGAAGGATATCATTTGTGATTTTTTGGCAATAAGTGGTTAACTTTGTAATTCCACGCTGACTCTATGAAAAGATACTAGTTGAGCGTGACTCCAGGTCCAATGAGACAGGCTAGCAGGAAGAGGGCGCAGGTGATTCTGTGGCTGTTGCGAGCGGTGAGGGACGACACCCCGTTCATGGCCCTTTGAATTGTTGTCATTTATATTAACAGAACTGCCTAATCATACGGGTACAGTTGAGCTACTGATGAGAAATAAGCTTTGAAAACAAAGTAGAAATTATTGGATTTGTTATAGGCTTAGAGGAAGTTCAGCTATGATGATTATATTCCATGATGAAGAAGAATTTCAGTTCATGCAAATAAATTCTCCAATAAGGCAAAAAGAACAAAACGCATACTTTCTACAAAGCTGACCAGATCAGATTCAGATCTTTGCTCAGCTTGCGCACAGTCAAACCTTCCAAACAGCAATACATCGTACCCAACAATCCATGGACGACCCTCTCGCATGAACAAATTGACTCCCTAGTCTAACGTCTCGATGATCAGCCATAACAACTGATGTAGGCTTTGAGGAGCAGAAAGACAAATAAGTTCACTTTGCTGAAGCGAGATGAGTAGAAGGAGAATACTGGTTTATTGCAGAAAATCTAAGCAAAGAGGAGGATGTATGAGGATGAGTTCAGAAATTTACTGAAGCATCCGAACAAATCATCTCTGAACATACTTTTACCCAAATTAGAAGGCATCAGATATACATACAAGGACACACTGCATAAATTGGACACCACTATTAGTGTAAGCCATAAATGATCATGCCTTATATCGTTAAGCTGTATTACATTAATTAGGGGCTTTTTCTTTCTTTTGACTGTAAAATGGATCAATATTTTCTATCATTTTTTTGTTTTGGTAAGGTCTGATTGATAATTTTATTGAATGCCAACCTACGATCACGAGAAAGATGAGCATTATTTAGTTAGAGGATAGAGAGGGTATCAGTGTGCATGTAAGTTGTGCCATTGTGGAAAGTAAATTGCTCTTCTTATTCAGCCATTCATGTCCTCGACAGATGCCAAAATCTGACTTCACGACTAGTTACCAGCAGCAATATAAAGGATTCTCGGTACAGCCAATTCACGAAAGGAAACAATGTCAATACCAATAGAGGCATTACAATCCTGAAGTGTTGAAAAGTAACTACAAAGAAGAGTATCTGCCATTTCGAGTGGAAGAGCAAACATAGTCAGTGACTCGTATAGGCAGCATAGGCGTACTCCTACTTAAATTTAGCGATAAATACTCAAATCTGAACCATTTGTGGCAGATACAGCATACAGCTAGCAATACAAGCCATGTAAAATCTAAAACATCTAACATTCGCCCGCAGTCAATAGCAGGTTACAAGATTCCAGGTCTTCAGTCAAGTTCTAAGGCGAATCATCATATAAATCACAATTTCACTCGATGCCAATGCCAAAAATAGACCGATACAAGCATCCTTAGTACAAAAACAATCGTCCGTTCCAAGGTACTTCCAGCTACCAAAACGACTACCCCTCCTTTAAGATAGAAAATGTCATACTTTCTCCTAAGTTGTAATCAAATCGCAAGCAAGTAAAATTTGAGGGTAGTTCGACTTACAACAATCACTATGGATCTTTTAAAGTGGCTCCAATTTATGAGAAATAGTATGGACAATATGGAGACTATGGTTTGGAACAGTCAAGAGGAAGTTATCTAAGCGGCAGTAACAATCTCAACAGGAATAGTTACGCATCCAGACATTATTGATCCTTTAATAACCTTCTTTTCTTGACAGATCCACAAATTAAATATTTTCCTTGTTTTTATGCAGTATCAAGCCTGCTTTAATCTCACAAGTAAGATTTCATAGCATTACTATAATGGAGGAGGGTCGATAAAAATGTAGGAATGTCATCAAGCGAGCAAATCACATCAGACAACAGTTTATCAACCAAGGATAGCCATATCGGCTCAAGGTAGAACAAATTCCAGTTATGATCTCCTCAACAGCCGCAAGACAAAAATAGCTAATCATCCTATCGGAAGCCGAACATAAAACTATTTCCAGGTATTTCATGAAATTCGAACCTCTTTCTTTCAACCCTGCCACCTTCAAAGATCTGTCAAACTATGGCGGGCCGAAAATAGCCTTCAATAATAATAGAATGTATGTCGGAACAATAGTCGATGGTAAGCGTCACGGTAAAGGTGTCATTTCTTGTCCCCAGGGAAAAATATATTAAGGGGAGATGGTGAATAACGAGAGAGACGGAGTAGGAGTGTAGATATACGAGCAAGGCAATTTTTATGTTGGTGATTTCAAAGGCAATAAAAGGCATGGGAAGGGATTTATGGTGTGGTTGCTGGAAGGTGGAAAATATCACTACTACAAGGGACATTGGAGAAATGGGGAACCTAATGGGTATGGTCTCCACTTTTCAGAAACACAGGAGTACTGGGGTTAATTCAAAGCAGGCGTACGGAGTGGTAAAGGCATTGAAATCACCAACAGACATATTTATGAGGGTCAATTTGCCAATGGAGTGCGTGAAGGTCACGGATTTCTTTACGAGGAAAATGTAGAATATTATTAGGGATAGTTTAGATTGGGTATGCGTCATGGATATGGTAAATGGTTATCTCTTAAGACTTGTGAATAATATGAAGGTTTCTTTCAAAACGATAAAAAAGATGGAATTGGCTTCTACCAACGAACTAATGGGTTTGCTTATCGAGGTATATTTACTGAAGATAAGCCTAGTGCAACTGGATAAATCTTGAGAAAAAGCAGAGAGATCAACAAGCCAAGATCGCTATCGAAGGATGGTAGCAGATTGAGAACAGAACGGCATAGTGCCAATAAAGTACAATCTTTGAGGCAGACAGTAGAGCTCAAATCAACACAAATCAGCAAATAAGCTCAATCAAAACTAAAGCCCAGAAAGCAAAGCTAGCAAGTGCCACAGACCAAACATCTTTTTGCAAGTACAGCCACAATCAAATAAAGGGTTCCTCTTGACAAACGTAAATTATTGAGCTCAGCTAAGGTATTGAGAGATCGACCAGTTTAATCAGCGTGCCCTGAAAGCAGTCAAAGGACCTGCAAATACAAGAGTTGCAGTTGCAACAAGTGGGATTAGAAAAATAGTAGAGGTTCAGGGGTGGACGAATCAAGACTAAAGAGATTATTTTCATCGAGAAAATTATTTAACAGACAAGTGGTCTGATGTTCTCTACATAATAATTATCCAGTCACATATTCCAACAAAACTATCTAATTTTTGATCCATCTACAGCCATTGACTCTTTATTTTTTTCATTTTTCCTTTCTGCATATATGATATATTCTATCCGACTAATATTCTTACTGGACAATTTTATTCTAAAATAACCGAAAATGACTTTACAAAACTTTACCACATATCTTTGATCCCAACCATTCCTAAATATTCTATCTAGGGGGTTACTACCCAAAAAAGTTCTTAAGAGGAATAATTGATGTGTGTGCTAGTAGTAATTTTTTTAAAAACTCCACTAGAGTGTGTTATAGATAAGTAATGGAGACCATGCTACCTGAATTTTAGCCTTACAAATAACGCATCCCTGAGTTCGTTATCAAGTTATACCACATCCTCGAGGTACTTCTGTTCAAATGAAGCGCAAGGAATATCAGGAGTATATGACTTGGAACGGCGATGATGAAATTCTAATCAAACAACCCAAAAAATTGGAAGACAAGGTCCTACCTCACTTCTTCAGGCATAAGCACCTATCCTCCTTCATCCGTCAGCTCAACATGTACAAGTTCAGCAAAGTCATCAAACTAGTCAAAGAGCGTAACTACATGTATTTTCGTAACGACCATTTCCACCGCAACAACATGTACCACATTCTTTACTCAGCAAAGAGCTAGCTAAAATCAAAAGAAACGTTAAAAAAAGCAAAACAGAAACAGCTGACCGTGAATAGTCTCAATAGAAATCAGATAATATAAGCATAGATCAGAAGCTCGAAAATCAATAACTTACCAGATATAAACAACATGTCCGAACAACTGTAGAGGAGATAGCTGCGGCACTTAGAAGGATAGAGGGACATTACCCAGACCTTAAAGAGGTGCTGGTGCAATCGTTAACCAAATGCAATGAATTGATGGAGGTTCAAGAGGTGGAAAACCATCCCTCATACATGAACTTATCCGAATCGGATTTGAATGCAGGCAAAAATCCGATGAGTGAGAAGATGATGCACGTTTATGAACCGATCTTATTTCCCTCGCAGAACTATTTCGAATGATTTATATACTCTATTGATATTCAAACAACAATAGACTATATAATCAGATCGTCAAAGGTCAGACGATAGATTGCCTTTGAGATTTGTAAGATATATAGAATACTTTGACGGCAGTGAAAATAGCCAGTATTCCACTAGAAACGGCTATCTCTTCAAAATGACTGCTTTCTTTCTATTTTATTTCTTTTTTCTCTTTCTTCTGGCTGGTTATGACGTTTTCTAGTTGAGGCTGACACAGCTGAGCTATGGTATCCATCCTGTCCTGTCCAGTGGTGTCCTCGAAGGTTTATCGAATGTAGCAAAATTGGAAGTTTTCCTGCATGTTGAGGTGCGCTTTGAGGGGAGAGTTGACCACTACGATTTCGTTATTTTTAGGTTTATAACTATCTCGCATTTTTTGAAACTGCTGACTGTCCATATGTTAAGCAATGATATATATACCTGTGTGATTGACTCGGAAGTATTTCTTGTCGATAACGCCTTAATTTTTAATGGGAACCTCGGGAATCTATTAAAAAGAGCTGACATTGTTGACTTTTTAGATTGCCTCAAGAGTTTTGGAGGTAGCATATACTTCATTGAATTTGAACTTGCTCTTGACAGTTAATCTCGGTTCATCTTGAATTGTTATCAGCTTCAACACTATGAGCCGACCACTCACAACCTTTAATAGAACAATGATAGCCAGCAACCCGATACCTATAGCCCTCATTGTTAATTATTATCCCATATATGATACACGATACTCAACATCAAACATACTCATCGATAGAGGATTATTCAACAGGTTTGTTGAGCTTGTCTAGAACAGCTCGCCATTCTTGTTCATAGGGGTCGTTCTAAATGACGTCCCAAACATAGCCGTGCTCAAAAATTTGTTTGAGCCTGTATTGCATCACTTCTTCTCGAACTCTCTCCTCGATTATCTTGCCAGCTGTACCAGAAAGCAAACAATCATCAAGTTGTGATAGCTCGATTACACTAGCCAGCTAGCATTTGTCTTTCTCTTTGAGGAAAGGATCTAGCAACTCTTGGGATCTCAAATGCGTCTTCAAGTATTATTTCCACTTGGGGTGTTTATTGATGACTTATTTGAGTTCCTCTTTGATCTTTGGTTTTGACAACTCAGTGCAAAAATATTCAACCTTATCTTTGACCTCAAGTACCTCGAATTGATAATCATTTGATACTTTCGACTCCTGATATTTTTCAAATTCACCTTTGATGTTATCAAGTTCCTTTCCGACGTCACGTTCTTTATTTGCTTTGCTAGCTTTTTACATCTTTTGTGCATAGAGAGGTAAAGACAGAAAAGAAGGAAGATCTTCCATGATCAATCTCAATTTATTCATATGGCATTTGGCGAGTTATATTTTTACTAGTTCGTATTTGGGAAATATGCTGCGACTATCAGACGTAAGAACTGTTCTCCAGAAAGGATCCTCTCTGACTTATGGCTTAGAGATAAAGTTCACTAACTCATTCAGTCGACTCATCTCCAGATTATGATTTTAATTAGTAAGTAATAATTAGATGAAGAGCAATGACAATAAAATGAGGTTGAGCTTCTTCGAGTTGAAGATTGATCGGAAATTGGGAACAGCCTCGGTCATGAGCAATAAAGAGCCCAATGCCAAAAATAGTCGAAGTATTCAACCGAGACAGGCCTCATGTCCCAAAAATAGCAACCCTGAAGATCAGATGCAACTAACTAATCAATTCATTAAAATGCACAAAAAAGTAAGCAGTATTGTGCTCACTTTACCATAAATCAAGACCCAAGGGCAGTTGGATATATAATGCTAAGATGATAGGATGTAGTCCTATGGATCTATAAAATTGGGGCAATCTGGTCAGAGAACTGATAAAGAGATCAGCAAACGGTACTACAGACAAATGGAGCTTATAAAAGAAGTCAAAAAGCCATCAATTTCTCAAAAATTATTCACTATCTCTCAGCTCAGAAACCATGAAGTTGAGTGGTCTCCTCAACAACCGAAAAAAGTCACCAAACGAGCATCTTTACCTCTCTCGCAAGAAAAATACCAACTCAGTAAAGGCAAAGATGAATTTATTATTCCCAATGAACTTCAATCAAAGAAAGTGGTATGCCTTATCAATTAAAATATGACCAAGAAAGCTTTAAGATTCAAATATGATCCAGATTTCAAGCTGCCTGGCAAGAAGGAAAAAGGAAAACCCCAAAAAATAGAAAGAGGCTTCACATTAGAAGGTTGGAGTAATAATCTTGATGAGTTTTAACTCTGCTGATATTCTATCTCTGTATTTGAATAAACTTAGAGTAGAATGGGTGGATCTGAAGCGAAACTAATTTCCAACAAATAGCATCAGTTGGTGATTCAGTCCTGCATCGATTGCAAATGGGACAATTTGAGTAAAATTGAAAAGACACTTGAGGTCTGCTTCCCAAACTCACACATCGGTCACCACAGGACTAAAAATTCAGGAAACAGGATACAAATATACTGCTCAAAGGATAAAAACACTCCAAGGGATAAGATATACGAAGACCGGGAAGGTATAGAGGACCAGGAAAGGTTAATAGTAGAGGCGATCAAGGCAAATTTAGGCATTACAGCAGAGTGATAAGACATCGAGTTATAAATTCAAAAAGATTATTAGATGAAAGGGACTCCAGGAATCAGCTGAAAATACGGGTGAGGATGTGCTGTCTCAACTGACTGGTTGAAATCGGTGGTTCATTTTCACTGTCTTTGTAAAGGACTGTAGA
>Ga0100381_1002359_pt1 | contig 17006 bp, 11 predicted proteins | sample CryGeymeta201505_FD_80416 | JGI IMG/M metagenome (GOLD analysis project Ga0100381, IMG submission 80416) | Groundwater microbial communities from Crystal Geyser aquifers in Utah, USA - Crystal Geyser metaG 2015-05 | ecosystem: Environmental > Aquatic > Deep subsurface > Groundwater | place: USA...
AAAGCACATATCAATATGCACTAAATAATCCGATAAGCAATATTGATATCATGGGTGATAGTGCTTGGACCATAAACAATACATGGAATAAGGATTTCATCTCTAAATATCAATCTTCTGTTCAAAACAGAATTCAACAATATCAAAAAGACGGGAAAGAATTTACGTGTGAAGACCTTGCGTTATCTATAATGATGGACTTTGCTGAAGAAAATAGATTACCGGTAAGCATTACGAATGAAAGTGGTACTTATGATGCAAGATCAAATGATTATACTGACGCCGAATCGTTTAAAAATGACGTCCTCACCACAACGGCTGCTCCAGATTTACAGAACAAAAAAAACACTTCTACGATTGATGCCGGCCAAGCTACATCTGGTGATATAATTTTAAATAGAAATTCCGAAGGAAAAGCAAATCATACCCAAGTAGTTAATAGTCCAGTTAATAGTATTGGTGTTATGGGGATAAAACAAGGAAACGCAGGCGCAATGAATATTGTACCAGGAGCCAGTAGAGTATTTGGAGCTGGAAATCCAAAATCGGCATTCTATACAGGAAAACCTATTGAAAGTGCAATATATGTTCCCGCTGCTAATTTTTATAAGAATTACTCAACAGGAGATATAATATCAAATTACAGCACCCAAAAGAATATTGTGTTTAAGCGATTTAATTTTAATAAATTTTAGACCAACAAGAGATGAAAGATGTTTTAAAACGTGCTTGGTTACAAAGAGTGATATATGCTATTGGATTAATTGGAATTGTCTTTATCAGTCTTAAAAATGGAGTGAATTTTTTAGATCAAGAAAGTTCTATAGGCATAAGTTATTGGTTCTTTCTAGTGATTCCAGGGGCAATAGCTTTATACCAACTTATTTTCAACAATAAATATGGATGGTTCAGTATAATGTGTCTTTATGGATTTTATCTGGTGTGGACAATTATAAATATCGCATCAGGAATAGAGGATAAATCAGATTATTTTGTTTTGTCGGATTATCTAACTTTATTATTAATCATTCTACTCCTGCTTTTATTTGGTTATTTTCTGTACCGAATTAGACCAGTAAAAAAATAAAAAAAGTCAGCCTTCGGGCTGGTTTTTTTATGCCCCGTAAGCTTGCCTTGTTTTAAAGTCCCTGAGGTAAGTATCCTTAATATCAAAGACTTTGGTTTTCGTGCCGGGGTCAAGTCTTTCAATATATTTTAGTCGTTTAAGTGTGGTCTTGTCAATTTGCTCGTACTCTCCCCACTCTAGGCGCTGTATATCGAAATAAAACGAAGCTCTAAGCGTAGTTTCATGCCTACGTCAGACGAGTGCAACTATGCTTTCCTATCGCAACATTTTTCATCTTTGTTTTATGTCTGAAAGCGATCGAATCAGAGATCGAAAGGCGGTGCATTTTTTAACCTTTCAGGTGGGTGGATATTTCGGTGATACTGACCTCCTGTTCCGGTGGTATTGACCCCCCATAAAGTTCAAGGTTCAATGAATGCTTTTTACTTATCTTATTCAAAGAAATCTTAAAAGAAAAGCATTGGAAAAAACTGAAGCCAGACAAACGCAACCAAATGACCGGAGCATTGAATTTTTACTGCACCCTCACAATTTCACCCGTACTGAATGAATTGCTGGGATTAAGTGCCCTGTCGTAAATAAAGGCTTCGAATTTGATGGTGTCGTAATCGGAGAGCGGATTGTAGATGAAGAGTGTATCCTGAAACGTACCTTTGATGGTCTGATTGCCACTTTCAGGTGTAAGTACCGGGAAACGCGAGTTAAAGGTCAGGGTGTCGAACCTGGCCGAGTCGGCATTCCAGGAGAGAAGGGGGACTTCTGTAAAAATACCATTTTGTTTCTCAAAATATTTGATAATCAGGTTATAATAGTATTTGCTATTCCGATCATAAGGGAAAAGTGTGTCGCCCGGATTTAGTCCCAGATCGCCATTTCCATCTGTATAATCGAATACCAGGACACCCCTTTCGGTGATACCCGTTGCAGGATTCATCAGAACAATAAAATCTTTGTAGGCGATGGCCGGAATGTCCGGAAACTTTTCAAACTTCTGACAGGCATAAAAAACCAGCAGACCCATCACCAGAAGAAATCGTATTTTTGTCAGAAATTTCATCATCAGTTGAAATGAATCAGTAAAAGTACAAATTTGGCCGGACTTGATGTCAGACCTATATGATTAAAACTTATTGCATGCCAATGCACAATCCGGGAGCTCTTATCAATCAGTTGTTTAAACCTCACGACCAACAAGGCTTTAACGCGTTGTGCATCGAATTATTTCAGTTTCAATACAAAAACAATACCAGTTATCGGCAATTTGTGGATTTTTTGGGAAAACAGCCTGACCAAATTCAATCCTATCACGAAATCCCATTTCTGCCCATCCACATTTTCAAAACAAAACAAATAACCACAGGCGAATTTGTACCGGAAGTGGTATTTACCTCCAGTGGAACTTCCGGATCGGTTACCAGTCAACACTTCGTGAAATCAAAAGACTTGTACATTAAGAGTTTAATGGCAGGATTTAACACCTTTTTCGGTTCACCCGAAAATTTTGTGATCCTGGCGTTGTTGCCATCCTATCTGGAACGTGAAGGTTCATCGTTGGTGCTGATGGCCGATGAGTTGATCCGAAAAAGCAAACATCCTGAAAGTGGTTTTTTTCTCCATGATTACCAACAACTTTCCAGCATGTTGCATCAACTTAGACGACAAAAAAAGCCAACCATCCTTCTTGGCGTGACGTATGCTTTGCTTGATATGGCGGAACAATTTCCAATGGATTTCCCCGAACTGCTGGTAATGGAAACCGGTGGTATGAAAGGAAAACGCAAAGAAATGGTACGTGATGAACTGCATCAGCAGTTGAAGGCAGGTTTTGGAGTTGGCCGGATTTATTCAGAATATGGAATGACCGAGTTGCTTTCTCAGGCTTATTCAACAGGTGAGGGAATCTTCAGGACTCCGCCATGGATGAAAGTGCTGATCCGCGACACCAACGACCCATTGACATGGCTGTCTGAAAATCAGAGTGGTGGCATCAACATCATCGATTTGGCCAATGTATATTCCTGCGCATTTATCGAAACCCAGGATTTGGGAAAAACCTATGCCGATGGTAGTTTTGAGGTGCTGGGGCGTTTCGACAACAGCGATGTACGCGGTTGTAACCTCTTGGTGGGTTGATTAAAAATTTTGTTTAAAAAATTCAGAACGTTTGCCGGGTGTATTCTTGAATTGTTTTAGTAATTTTACTCACCTATTAAATGATACCCTGTTCATGATCATTCAAAATACACCTCAGTTACAGCTTGCACACGATTTTGTTGAATATACGGGCAAAAATATTTTTCTCACAGGAAAAGCCGGAACAGGTAAAACCACCTTTTTGCACGAAATACGAGGTAAGTCGTTTAAACGCATGGTCGTGGTAGCTCCTACCGGAGTTGCAGCCATTAACGCGGCCGGGGTGACAATACACTCTTTTTTTCAACTCCCTTTTGGTCCTTATTTGCCTGGATATGAGTCGGTTGAAAATAAGGGTAGGGAAGGAGCCGGCAACAATTCTAACGCCCATAGGTTTAGCCGACAAAAAATCAATATCATACGCAGTCTCGATCTGTTGGTTATAGATGAAATCAGTATGGTGAGGGCTGATTTACTAGATGGAATTGATGCCACATTGCGCAGGTTCAGGAGGTCGAAAGAGCCTTTTGGCGGAGTTCAATTGCTGATGATTGGCGATTTGCGTCAGTTGTCGCCCGTGGTGAAAGACGATGAATGGGCTTTGCTTCGAAATCACTACCAAACGCCTTATTTTTTTAGCAGCAATGCCCTGATGCAAACCCGTTTTATTGGCATCGAACTCACCCAGGTTTTCCGTCAAAGCGATGAGCATTTTATTGGATTGCTTAATCAGGTGAGGGGAAACGGAATCAACCAAAAAACCATTGATGAGCTCAATAAGCGGTATATTCCGGGCTTTGATGTCAAAGAAGGGTATATTACCCTGACCACGCACAACAACAAGGCAAGGGACATTAATGATGCAAAATTGAATGACCTCAAGGGCAAACAGTTCAAATTTAAAGCCACCGTGTCGGGCAACTTCCCCGAATACATCTATCCTACCGATTATGAATTTGTTGTAAAGGTCGGGGCTCAGGTGATGTTTGTTAAAAACGATCCTTCTCCAGGAAAGAGTTTTTACAATGGTAAAATAGGCAGGGTGGTCGAAGTCGAGGGAGATACTCTGAGTGTGAAGTGTGAAGGAGATGAACAGGTGATAACGGTGACGTCACTCGAGTGGAAAAACATCAAATACACCTTGAACGAAGAAACCAAAGAAATTAACGAAACCGTTGAAGGAGTGTTCACACAGATCCCGCTTAAACTGGCCTGGGCCATTACCATTCATAAAAGCCAGGGGCTCACTTTTGAAAAAGCCATTATTGATGCCGAAGCCGCCTTTGCACACGGACAGGTGTATGTGGCATTGAGCAGGTGTAAAACACTGGAAGGCATGGTGCTGAGTTCTCCAATCAGGTCCGACAGTGTAAAACACGATAAGTTGGTGGATAGTTTCACCCTGGAAATCGAAAGCAATCAGCCGGACGCCAGGCAGCTGGAAGAACAGAAATGGATTTTTCAGGAACAATTGCTACTCGATCTGTTTCAATTTGAAGCCATGCAGATCAGTATTTGGGCTTTGTTAAAAATCCTGCGCGAGCATCAGGTTTCCTTGCCATCAGGCTTTATGGCGGCCCTTTCGGTGATGAACGATGAAGTGAAGAAAACCATCTCCGATGTATCGGTCACTTTTCAGCAACAAATTAAGCGCCTTCATGCCGGTGACGTTGAGAGAAACGCTCCTCTTCAGGAGCGGGTTAAAAAAGGAGCATCTTATTTTTCAGAAAAGACAGATCGCCTTGTCATCAAAGTGCTGGATAATCTCGATGTAGATATCGATAACCGCCAGGTAAAAAAGAGTATTGTGGATCAGGTCAATCGAATTCTGGAAGAAGCACACTATAAAAAAGGGTGTCTTGATTCATGTCTGCCCGGATTCGTGATGAAAGATTATCTGGTGAGCCGTGCCAAGGCCTCCGTGGTGGTCCCGGAAAAGAAAAAACCTATTCATGAAACCGGTACTATAGTTTCGACAAAAACGCAACGGCCGCAACTTTATCAGAAAATCAAACTTTGGCGCGACCAGCTGGCAGAAGAAAAAAATGTTCCGGTATACCTGATACTTCCGGCTAAAACCATGGTCGAATTGTCCAATACAGTGCCTGTTACACTTTCACAACTGAAAAAAGTGAAAGGTTTTGGCAAGAAAAAAATACAACAATTTGGAGAAGAAATATTAAACCTGTTGCTCGAAGAGATACCCGAAGACCAACGTGGGTTGATTCACGAAGAAGAGGAAGAAGTGGTTGTTGTGAAAAAACCCACCCACGAAATCAGTTTCGACTTATGGAAATCAGGGTTAACCATCGATGAAATTGCAGTTGAAAGGGGCTTCACTGTATCCACTATTCAGGGACATCTCCTAAAATTTGTGGCAAGCGGCGACATTGAGTTGAATATATTAATTGCCCCGGAAAAAATTGCGACCATGCAAGAAATGTTTCAGGAATGCGGACCCGTCAACCTGAGTGAAGCCAGAGATATCCTTGGCGAAGAATTTGCCTATTGGGAACTTCGTTTTGTTAAGGAAAGCATGGTTTTTGAAGAAGGTGAAGAGGATAAAAATCCATGGTAGTGAATTAGTGTGTTTGAGAATTTGCATTTGGTTTTCAAATAAACAAGGGTTATTGACAATGATTACCGCATCCAGAAAACCGAACCACCTCTTATGATCCACTCAGGAGTGACCACTTTGGGTGTCTCTCGTTTATTTTGTTAAACAACTTTAAGATTTTTACCACAATAGCGATAAGTTTATACATTTGCATGCTTAAATTTTTGAAAATATGCGACGTTTTTTCAACATTTCTTTATTTATTTTTACGGCTTCATGGATCATGGTTTCGTGCACGTCCAGTGCTGAAAGCAAACTGATAGGTACCTGGAAGGCCCAGAAAGTTGAAACTGATTTTAATGAAAACAAGTTAACTCCTGATATGATCAGTCAGGTAGTTGAAATGCAGAAACAGACTTATTTCCGGATGGTTAACGACAGCGTCATGACCATTATTTCCAAAAACAATACCCATGAAGCAAAATGGAGCTTCGATAAAGAGACACAAACCGTATCCTATTATTTTAATGGGATGGGCAACATACCTAGTATTTTGGGTAAATTTACGGAGGGTAAAATTGTTTCAGAATCAAAAACGCCCATGGGTAAAATAACTATTTATTACGAAAAGGAGTAACAGAGCAGCCTGTTACCGAAAGCTTTTGCGCTTGCGAAGAAATCCCTGGGTGAATGAAACCAGTATTAGCAATCCGCTGATAAACGCAGAAACACGTCCTAAATAATCTCCGTTTTTTACATAGTAAGTCATTTCATTGTTGGCTCGCATGGTTTGAGTAATGACGGACGGTTCCCAATAAGATGTTTTTTGCAGTATATCTCCCCGTTGGTTAATAAATGCCGAGATACCTGTGTTGGCAGATCGTGCCAAATCACGGCGGGTTTCGATGGATCGCAGTACCGAAAACAGCAAATGCTGGCGATACCCGGGAGAATTTCCCCACCATCCATCGTTTGTGATCACCACAATGATCCCTGCCCCAAGGCGAATGGAGCGTGCAACAAATTCACCATAAACCGATTCGTAGCAGATCACCGGACTGACATTGAAACCCGGGTTGTCGCGGGAAAACATCATCGGGTGATCTTCTCTTCCCAGCGTACCTACCGTTCCACCCAAATCGATGGCCATACTTTCCAGTGGTTTGAGAATCCACCACGAAGGCATGATTTCAACGCCGGGAGTCAATTTTGATTTATGATGCAATTGAAATGCTTTATTATTTTCAATTAAAAAAGCGGTGTTGAAGGCATAATAGTATCCATCTTGTTGGTGATATTTTCGGGCGGCATTGGTCATCGGTTCACCTGGCAATATGTTGTAATAGGTGGTAGCACCGGCAATCATGGCCAGGTTGGGATAGTTTGCCATAAAAACCTTCAAACGGTTCAGGTTTTGAGAACGGGGCAAAGCTTCTTCCCAGATGTCTTCTTGCAAGGCTGATTCGGGCAGGATGAGATAATCTGTTTGTTGTGTTATTTTTTCCTTGGCCAGGTACAAATACCTTGAAACCAGGCTATCAGGTGAGAGGGTGTATTGTTCGTTATAGGGATCGGTGTTGGGTTGTACCACTACGACATTGACCGGATCCCCCTTTTCAACGTAATACTTATAGGTGATGCCTGACCAAACAAGGGGGGCTATAATCACAATCAACAGCATACAACCCGTCATGAAGGCATAGAACTTAGGTCTCATGGCGATAAAGCCATTGATTAGTTGAAAAATGAGGATGTTAACGGCCAAAATCCAGAGCGATCCTCCCAAAACACCTGTAATATCGTACCACTGAATCCAGGATGGATGGGTTGCCAGTGCATTTCCCAGATTAAGCCACGACCAGGTTAAATCCCAGTTCATGTGGAAAAATTCCCAGGTAATCCAATAAAACAAGAGAATAAAGTAACCTTTCTGGTTGTTGAACAATTTTTTTTTGGATAAATGAAATAGAAAAAAGACCGTGGCCATAAACAACGAATTCAGTAAAAATGCGGCTACGGAACCCCATTCAGTGCTGTTCCAAATCCACCAGGTAGAAAGCACATTCCAAATAAGAAAAGCCAGCCATGCATACCAGAACATTCCTTTTTTTTCGGTATCGCCCAGACGTTGTTGAACAAAAAATAGGGGCACAAAAGCCACAAATAGTAGCGGGGTATACCCATTCTCGGGCCATGCAACCGACAGGAGCAGACCTGTTAATATTGCAAGCAGTAAATGCAGAATTCTTTTCATCCAGAAAGTGTATTATGGTTGGAGGCTAAAGTAATAAAAAGTTGCAACCCAAAAAATTCTTGTCGATACACTTGCTAATTGAGATCAATTGACTTAATTTTAGGGTGTTATTCCACATTTAAACTTTATTCCGATGGATTTGTTAGGATATCTCAATAGCAGACTTGTTCTTTCAGAAAGCAGAAAGCCCGGCCAATTGCCATTTATTACTATTTCGCGCGAAACCGGGTGTGGGGCAATCAGTATTGCCAAAATCCTTATCACGGAGTTGAAAAAGCGGGGCCAGGCCTGGAAATATATTGATAAAGAGGTTCTTAATGAGGCTTCCAAAAAACTCAAAATCGGACAGGAAAAAATTAGCTATGTGTTTGAAGCAGAGAAGAAAACACATGTTGATGATATCTTGTCAGCACTTTCGAACCGATATTACAAGAGCGATAAAGCGGTTCGTAAAACAATATCAGAAGTGGTGAAACATTATGCCGAAGAAGGACAAGTGATAATTGTTGGAAGAGGTGGTGTGGCCATTACTGCCGGAATGGAAAGAGGGCTGCATATTAAACTGGTAGCACCCGAAAGTTGGCGTGTTCATTCATTAATGGACAGAAAACAAAAGCCAATGGAGGAAATGGCAGCTTTTATAAAGGAAAACGACCTCAAACGTGAAAAGCTTTTGCTGGATTTTTTTAAAAAAAAGCCGGGTGAATTTTGTTACGATATCGTCCTTAACAGGGCTTCCTTTACTGAAAACCAGGTTGCAAAAATTATTTTAGATATCATGCAAAAGCAAGACCTGATTTAATCCACTGTTAATTCACTTTGTTAAGTTCATAAACAGCCCGATTAAAAGTAGTGTCAATCTGGTGGAAAATGGGATAAAACCCTTTTTCGTCCAACACATTCCTGCCAATATATGCCTTAAAAAGTGTTTTAATTTTGTTTTTCGAGAGGGCAACCTGCCCGGATTTTTCCATGATCCCTTTTTCTTCGGCATAAAGAACCAACTCCCGATAGGTATTATCATCCATGTTAAATCCATGGTTGAAGCTTTCAAAATCGGTAAATCGGTTTAGTTCGGGGCGGTGTTTATCCGTATAATCAAAGGCAAAGGTAAATATTAACCCTTTGTTGGCCAACAAGTTATAATAGGTTTGCAGTGTGTCGGTAATTAATGGCACATAAATATCAGGCATAATCCCACCGCCTCCGTATACCACTTTACCTCCCGGTGTTACATACCGCAGGCTGTCGTTAAGTTGTACACTATCGGCATTCAGCATTTCACCTGTGGTATACCTGTGAAAAGCTTCAGAATAATAATCGTTAAAATCTTCGTCTTTAGCATAGGGCTTTTGAATGCACCTGCCTGTGGGTGTGTAATACCTGGCTACGGTAAGACGCAGCGCGGAGCCATCAGGGAGGCTCATCTGCTCCTGCACCAATCCTTTACCAAACGATCTTCTTCCAATAATAAGGCCTTTGTCGTTGTCTTGCAATGCACCGGTCACAATCTCGCTGGCCGAAGCCGATCCTTCATCAATCAAAATGGCTACCCGGCTGTTTTCCAGGCTACCTGACTTGGTGGCATAGGCATAACGCCTGTTGCGGTTTTTTCCTTCGGTGTAAACAATAAGCTGTCCATCGCTTAAAAATTCATCAGCGATATCGATGGCTGCCTGCAAATAACCACCTGGATTTCCACGCAAGTCAAGAATGAGATTTGTCATGCCATCGTTGCGAAGTCGGTCAACGGCTAGGTTAAATTCTTCAAAGGTGGTGGCCGAGAAAGTATTTAGTTTGACATAACCGGTTGTGGCATTTACCATGTAAGCCACATCAAGGCTATAGGTTGGAATAACATCACGGGTGATCGCGAAATGAAGTAGTTTAGGAATTCCCCGCCTGAAAATAGTGAGGTTAACCAGGGTGCCTTTTTTGCCTTTCAGCTGACGCATGGCATCGTTGTTGGTAACCCCAATGCCTGCCACCAGTGAGTCATTAACATTTATTATGCGATCGCCGGCCATCAATCCTACTTTTTCAGAAGGACCACCGGGGATAGGATTAATTACAGTAATGGTATCTTTTTCAATACGGAATGAAATTCCAATCCCCTCAAAACTTCCCAATAAGGGATCGTTAACCTGATGAAATTCTTCGGCTGTAATATAGGCCGAATGTGGATCCAAATCCTCCAGCATTCCTTTGATGGCATCAGTTTGTATGGTTTCAAGTTCAACTGAATCTACATAATCGTGTACGATATAATCCAGAATATCGCTTACTTTATTGTAGCCGGGAGAGGCTGCCGGGAAAAGCGGATTGTTTGGATTGTTGTTTTGTGGAAGCATGGTTCCGGCCCAGATGCCAATAATAAGGATGGAGGCAAAAACCAGGGGCAGGTATTTATAGAACTTATTCATTGACATTGAAAATATTTTTGCAAAAATAGTGAATCATCAACAGCAGAGATGTTAAAAAGAGTTATCGGTCTTTATTATTCGGGTGGTCCATTTTTGGTGATCTTTGGTACCTAGTTTTACAAAGTAAATCCCCGGTACGATATCCAAATTTAGGGCAACAGTCTTTCTCCCTTCAAAACTTTGATGCAGTATTATTTTCCCTAAATAATTTATTAAGAAGACTTCCGTAATCTCCGATGTGGTGCTCTCAACATACAATTGGTTTATAAAAGGATTGGGATAAACCTTGAAATGCGCCAAAAATAGAGGATCATCAATGCCACTATTTGAACTGGCGTTTCCGGATAAAAATACCTGTCGTGAGATGCGTTGTTTCAAAACTTCGGTGTCGATGTCATGGCAAAAAGTGACTACATCATTAAAAGTACCCAATGAATCGGGAACAAACCGAATGGTGAACGATTTGGTTTCGTTTGGGGAAAGAGTGATGGGTAACTCATCGGTTAGCTTAAAAGCACGGCCATGGAAAAAGACCTCGTTGATCTCCATCTGCTCGTGAAAGTTGTTTGTGATTTCCACCTGGGCCGAAGTTGAATCCCCCGGATGAATGGTGTCAAAATCAATCGAATCGCTATTCGACAGCAAACAAGGCGATTGCCAGTTGAACCGAAAAGCCCTGTAATTTATATAGTTAAACGAAAACTGCAAATGAATGTTCCCCGTTGAATCAAATTCAGTGATGCTGGGAATTCCACTTCCCCAACCAACAACGGTTCGTCCATTATCCAGTCGTTGCGCATTGCCCATGAAGCTTCCAAAAATGTCGGGATTGCCCCTGAGCCGATTTACCAGAGTCGCGGTCATCAGCTGGTCGTCAAGCAAGTATTCGGCAGCACACGAGAAATGAGGGAGGTGGCAATTTCCATTGTCAAACACGCTGATGTGATTTAATCCGGACATGATTCTGGCATCGTGTTGTTGGCAAAAGAGCTGTGTTTGATCCTCTATTTGAAATTGATTTTGTTTACCTCCAAAACGCCAGATCATTTCACCATTGTTGCGGTTAATGCGGGTTACTTCACTCATGTTTCTTGATGAGATCAACATTGATGAATCAGAGTCTATTTCGATGGAATTGCCGTGAACATAGTCGATGATACTGCCTGACAGATTGATTTCATCGTCAGCATCGGTTATTTGAAAGTGATCCCAGCTGCGCCATTGGAAAACTACCTCGTGATTTTCGTCAAGTTCCTGAATAACAAGCCCAATAACAGTAGCCTGAGGATTTCCTCCCGGCACAATGAGGCTCATATCCACCAGTTGTGGATCGTAAGCCAGTAAAAATTTGTGTCCATTCCCGAGAAGTAACAACTCATGGTTGTCGGCCAAAAGTCCATTTTTAGCCCTGATGGTATCAATCACGTCAAAAAACGGGTTCATTTCGTAAAACTCCCAATTTGTACGGCCATGATAGCTCAGGTTTCCATTGGGCTGTATCTTAAAATCGGATCCTGTATTTCCTGGGAAGATGCGATAAAATACCGGATTGGCCAGGTTGTCGTACATAGCCAAATACCCATCCGACCGTGCCTTGTTGTCCATGGTAGCCAAAAACAAATAGCCCGGTGATGGGTCATCGAAATGTGTAATGGTGATGTCAGGCAAACCATTGGGCAAGTCATTTGGAGCAGTTTTATCCGGTTGAAGCTGATCGGCTACAAAGTCAATACTGCTGTTTATTATCTCTGTTAGTATTTCTTTTTGAAATGATAATGGGGTGTTGCTAATATAAAATCGATATGAGAAAACGGTGTTTTTTTCATCGTTTTTAATGCCAACTTCAACCATTTCTCCAGGATGGAAAGGTCGATTGGGTTTAAAAATATAGGTGATACCGTCAGAGGCGATGTAAGCATTTCCGGGGATTTCAAGACTCAGCGAGCCCACCAGGGTCACACTAAAATCGCTCATATCTGTGATTTTCTTTTTGTTTTTTAACCGAAAGCTGATACTGCTTTCCGGATTTACCATCCGGGCTTCAGGCAAAGGTGAAAGATACACAAAGGGGTTACTTGATTGCGATTGGCTTGACAATTCTTTCCCGCTAAAAAGCAATAAACAGGCCATCAGTGAAATAACAACATTATTATTGATTGTACTTACCGTAAGAGGATATTGGAAATAATTCTGTAACATGCTAGATGGTAATGAAATGGTATGAATCCGGCTGCAAAGATAGTAAAACCATTTTTCGGAGCTCGGGTTTTATAAGGATAGAAATGAAGTCGTAATTTATCTGTAAAACTAGAGAAAAGGTGTTATTACAATGAAATTATAAATGTTCAATCCTACTAATTGGCGGATAATTTTAAAATAATATTATTCAGCCACGTATTTATCTTAGTTTGGATTAAATTAGCCAAAAAAACGAGAATGCTTTCATTAGATCAGGATCTTCAACAGAAAAAAAATTCAATTCAAGATTTTGAATGTATTACCATGCGGGTATTGGAATATTTGCCAAATGTGCTAAGTGCATATAAAGAGAAAAATGGATATAGAATTCATTCCTCTAATATTGCAGGAACTACCAAATATATTCGGCCGATAAATCAGCGGTTATTTATTTATTCTGCAAAAGAATTTAAAGCAAAGTATGCTGAATTCGAAACCGTGATTAATAAGTTAAAAAACAGAATTGTTATTTTGAGTTCTCCAGAAAGAGTGCTGATTGATAGTGTACTATATACAATACAACAAGCCATTGGGGCAGGATTTGATTTGTTGGCAAATCCGAATAGTGTTAGAAAACATGTGGGAAATAGATTTGAGGAGTTGATAAAAATTGTTTTTACGGAAATAGGCATTGCAAACAATAAAATAGTGCTCAAAATCCCTTATATGACGGAAGAAGGTGAAAAAACTTATAATTGTGAGAACGATATGATTCTCTCACCATTTAATAAAGTAAGATCCTCTAGCAAACACCTGGATTATAATGAAGTTGTTGTATCTATTAAAACAACATCCAAAGACAGAATGGGTAAAATGTTTATTGATAAAATCTTGCTTGAACGATTTGTTAATCACAAGCAAAAAGTAATTGGCATTTTTTTGAATGATGTTCAAAGAAAAGAATCTGATAACATCAGTTTTACGTTGGTTACAGGGCTTTTTATGGTGTATTCCAGTTTTTTTAACAGAATTGGAAGGAATTTATTATCTTGATCCTCCACCGAATGCTGGTAAAGAGCCTTACAATAAATACATTAAACCATTTTCAGAATTGGTGACACATGATATTTGGGAATTACTTACCCCTTAATTTTAACCTTCTGTTTTGAGATTCTTTTTCATCTTTGCCCGATAAAATTCTTTTCAGATGATTTTTGTCAGATAATCTATCCTTAATTAGAGTACAATATTCCTCCTCAAGTTCAGTTCCAATCCACTTTCTTTCATACGCTTCGGCTACTGCGAAAGTAGTACCGGAACCTCCAAACGGATCAAGAATTAAACTGTCCTCATTTGAAGAAGACAAGATTATCTTTCTCAACAATTCAACAGGTTTTTGGGTTTTATGAGTTGTTTTTTCCCAGGCCCCATTTGAGATGGTCGGAATTTCCAATACATCCTTTGGTTTAGCGCCTAAAGGATTAGGTGTCCACTCATGTCCACCATTTTTCCCATTTGAGAATTGTGAGGATTCCGCTTGCTTTCGTGAAGGATATTTTATTGTATGCTCATTATAGGGTATTCTAATGCTATTTAAATTGAAAATGAAATCTTTACTTTTTCTAAAATGCAAAATACTCTCATGCGAACGCCCCCAATCATTACCCAAATTTCCTTTATTGCGATAAAACCAAATAAGCCACTTGCAACCTTCAAACAAGTTTGATGCTCCCCATTTCAAATCTGCCAAAATTTCTGAAAACCCACAGATATATAATGAACCCGTTTTTTTGAGAACTCGGTGAGCTTCCCTTATCCAATCCATACTCCAATTGACATAATCTTTTTGAGATGCAAATGTATCCCATTCAGCTTTTCTAATATTATACGGAGGATCAGCAAAAATTAAATCAACCGATTCATTTTCGAGCGTTTTTAAGAATTTTATGGCATCATATTTATAAAGTTTTCCATGTTCTGTCTCGAATATTGGAACTATTTCCATAGATGTTAAGGGAGTTTTGTAGTATTGTAATTCAAGCTGTAGCTCCTTAACTAAAGAGTATACACTTGTTTCTGAGTAAACTCTGTAGTTGTTTATCGGATGACGAATACTCTCGAATTTACCTGTTTTATCCCATCGTCTAAGTGTTTCAGTACTTACACCAATAAGTCTGGCTGCATGACCAACATTTATGTATTTTTCCATTATCTCAACATTAAACAACCTTATACAAGTATATACAGCAAAAATAAGAATAGTAACTGGAATTTAGTTTCTTGATCATATTTTTTTTAAGATTTTCATGATTAATTTTTAAAAACGTTGAAGCCATATATAAACTGATAGATAATCACCAGTATCCAACCCCCTTATTCCCAGAGATTGAATCCGCCAACGCGATCATTGAAATGGGAAATTTTCGTAATTTTGCCGACTTATTTAAAAAAGTCGATAATCCAACGTGTAAATGTCGAAAAAATACAACGAATATAACCAATTGAACCTGCCTCTTCTTGCTGAGGAGGTAAGGAAATTTTGGGACGAAAATGAAATCTTTGAAAAAAGCCTGGCAAATAGAGAGAACAACGATCACTTTGTTTTTTACGAAGGCCCGCCTTCAGCCAACGGCGTGCCTGGTATTCACCATGTCATGGCACGCACCATCAAGGATTTGTTTTGCCGCTATCAAACTCTCAAAGGTAAATTTGTTCAGCGTAAAGCCGGCTGGGATACGCATGGATTACCGGTAGAGATCAGTGTGGAAAAAACACTCGGAATCACAAAAGAAGACATTGGCAAGAAGATCAGTATAGAAGAATACAACAAGGCATGTCGCGTAGAAGTGTTGAAATACAAAGACCTATGGGATGACCTGACCAAAAGAATCGGTTATTGGGTCGATCTGGAGAATCCCTATATCACCTTCGACAACAAGTACATCGAGTCGGTTTGGTATTTACTCAAGATGCTTTATGAAAAAGACCTCATGTACAAAGGTTATACCATTCAGCCTTATTCTCCGGCTGCCGGCACAGGGTTAAGCACCCACGAACTCAACCAGCCAGGATGTTACAAAGACGTGACCGACACCACCATTGTAGCTCAATTTAAGGTGGTTAGAGAAATCGTGTCGGAGAAACTGTATCAACATGTTATTGGTGATCTGTATTTTCTGGCATGGACAACCACACCATGGACCCTGCCATCGAATACTGCCCTGGCCGTTGGTGATAACATCGATTATGTTCAAGTGGTTACTTTTAATCCTTACACAGGTATCCCCATCACGGTGATCCTGGCGAAAAACCGCATGTCAGCTTTTTTTAATGAAAATAATGCCGGGCTTGCTTTTGAAGATTATAAAACCGGAGATAAAAAGATCCCGTTCAGGATAGTGGGTGAGTACAAGGGATTTGAACTAACCGGAATATGCTATGAACAACTTTTCCCATGGGTTAAACCCAATGGTAAAGCTTTCGAGGTCATTCCTGGAGACTTTGTTACTACTGAGGATGGAACAGGAATCGTACACATTGCACCTACTTTTGGCGCTGACGATGACCGCGTTGCCAAAGCAACGGGTATTGAACCACTCATCCTGATGGATGCCATCGGCGAACGCCGCCCGATGGTGGACTTGACTGGAAAGTTTTTTCAACTCGATGAGCTGGATCAGGATTTTGTAAAACAATTTATTGATATTGAGGCCTACAGTGAATTTGCCGGTCGCTTTGTAAAGAACGACTATGATGAAAATCCGGGAAAAGTGGATTCGTCATTGGACGTGGATCTGGCCGTTAAACTGAAAAAAGAAAACCTGGCTTTTCGTATCGAGAAGCACGTCCACAGTTATCCGCATTGCTGGAGAACAGATAAACCGATCTTATATTATCCCCTGGATAGCTGGTTTATAAAGACCACCAGCTTAAAAGACCGGATGATTCAGTTAAATAAAACCATTCAGTGGAAACCAAAGGCCACCGGCGAAGGCCGTTTTGGCAACTGGCTCGAAAACCTGCAGGATTGGAACCTGAGCCGTTCGCGATTCTGGGGAGTACCGCTGCCCATTTGGGTAACCGAAGACAGAACAGAAAAAATTGCCCTGGGTTCGGCTACTGAACTAAAGGCTGAAATTGAAAAGGCTGTGGAGGCGGGCTTTATGGATCAAAACCCGATGGCCAATTTTGAACCGGGAAACATGGCGAAGGAAAATTATGAAACCTTTGATTTTCATCGTCCCTATGTCGATAACATTATTCTGGTATCTGAAACCGGGCAAAGGATGTTCCGCGAAAGCGGTTTGATAGATGTTTGGTTCGACTCTGGTGCCATGCCCTATGCACAATACCACTATCCTTTTGAAAATAAAG
>Ga0100381_1002362_pt1 | contig 16996 bp, 13 predicted proteins | sample CryGeymeta201505_FD_80416 | JGI IMG/M metagenome (GOLD analysis project Ga0100381, IMG submission 80416) | Groundwater microbial communities from Crystal Geyser aquifers in Utah, USA - Crystal Geyser metaG 2015-05 | ecosystem: Environmental > Aquatic > Deep subsurface > Groundwater | place: USA...
GTATTATTGAATAATTTTTTCTATATTTATTTTTTCTATTTATTCTACTTTAAAATATAAAATCCTCTTGCTTATTTAAAAACAATAGTTTTTCCGGGTAGTAATGCAGACCTACTATGTAGCTCTTATTACCCATACTGACAGCGAATCTCGGGACTACCCCCACCGGGATTCGCTTATTTTTTTAATATTTTTTGAGCAATATCCCGTCTGAAGTACATTCCATCAAAATTAATTTTTTCTAAATTTTTATAAACTTGTTCCTTAGCAAGCTTAAAATTTATTTTATTTGAATATGCTGTAATACCTAAAACTCTTCCTCCATTAGATACTATTTTATTTCCAACCGATTTTGTCCCAGCATGATAAATAATGACATTGGGATCAGTAATACTATTTAATCCATTTATTTCAAAACCTTTTTCATAATTTTCAGGATATCCTTTAGAGGAAGCAACGACACATAAAGAACATCCCCCGTTATATTTTACTGAATCTTTCTCTATTTTTCCTATTGAAGCTGAATAAAGTAGTCGTAGAAAATCACCATCCAATAATTGTAATACTACTTGTGTTTCGGGGTCACCAAACCTGCAATTAAATTCAATTACTTTTATAGCATTATTGGTAAGTATTAAACCTGCGTAAAGACAGCCAATAAAATTATTTCCGCTTTCTCTCATTGCATAAATAATTGGTTTTATTATTGTCGATTCAATTTCTCTTAAAATAGTATCAGTTATAATCGGAGCTGGGGAATAAGCACCCATTCCACCTGTGTTAAGTCCTGTGTCATTCTCCCCTATTTTTTTATGGTCTTGTGCTGATGGCAGGCAAACAAAATTTTCACCATCAGTAATTGCAAAAATTGATACTTCCTCACCAATTAAAAATTCTTCAATAATAATTTTATTTCCGGCTTCTCCAAATTTATTTTTCAAAAAAAGATCATCTAAATTCTTTATACCATCTAATTTATTGTCGCAAATTAAAACTCCTTTACCTGCTGCTAGTCCATCGGCTTTCATTACTAAAGGATATTTGCTTTGTACTAAATAATTTTTTGCTTTTTCATATTGATCAGAAGTGTATTCTTTATAATCAGCAGTAGGAACATTATTATCAATCATCATTTTCTTAGCAAATGATTTTTGAGATTCTATCCTTGCTGCTTTAGCTGAGGGGCCAAACACATTTATATTTTTATTTCTCAAATAGTCAGCCAATCCATCAACTAATGGAGCTTCTGGACCAATTACTACGAAAAAAATATTTTTTTCTTTACAAAATTTGTAGATTGAAGTATAATTAGTTATATCTAATTCAACATTATCGCCACAAAGAGAAGTACCGGGATTTCCTGGAATAATATATAAATTTTCTAAAGTGGGACTTTGTTTTATTTTTAGTGCTAGGGCATGTTCTCTTCCACCTGAACCTATTATTGCAACATTCATTAAACTTCCGTTTTCATGCAAAATTGAAATTCTTTACAAAGCTGTTCAGTTATAATATCTCTTCTGTATTGTTGAATAAATTCTTCATCTGGTTTTGGCAGACTATTGGTTTTATACAATTCATATGTTTTGTAAATAACATTTTTAATTTCATTTATATCAAACGGATTGGTAAAAAAAGTGGCACCATATTTTTGAAGAGAATTTTTAGCAGCGCCTTCCGGCACACAAGCAATTATAGGTTTTTTTGAACCCACATATTCAAATAACTTACCTGGTAAAAGTGCATCAATATTTTTTCTATTTCCAATCATGAACCAAAGCAGATCACTTGAAATTAATTTCCTGACAGCTTCTTTATGCTCAATATATCCAAAGTCTTTTACAAATTCTTCAATCTGTAATTTTTTAATAATTTTCATATTCTCTTTTCTTAAAAATCCAATAAAATGTAGTTCAATATTTGCTGCAATTTCAGGTTTTTCCAAAGTTATTTTTTTAAATGCTCTTAAAAAATATTCAGGAGTATTATATTCCATAAATATCCCGGAATAAGAAATGATCATTCGATTATTAGTTCTTTTTTCAGGCTCCAAACCCTCAAAATCCATTGTATCAAATCCGTGTGATAAAATGGTCACATCTTCAAATGACAAAAACTGATAAGTGTTAAGAATCTTTTCTTTAATAATTCTATTTGTAACGGTAATTTTATCAGATGCTCTTAAAGCATTATACTCCATTTTTTTGTTCATTGATTTATGGAACAAAGTTGGATAAAAAGAGAAATAACTTTCAAACCAAAGGTCTCTATAATCAATTACAAGAGGAATATTAAATTCTTTTTTAAGTTCAACTGCCATATTTACAGAAGAAAAAGGAGGGGCAGTTACAAAAATTATATCGAATTTTTCTCTTTTTAATATTTCTCTTGCTTTTACAATTGCTTTTTTGGTCCATCCAATTTTATTATCTGGAATAAAAAAAGTTTGGCTAAAAAAAGATAATACTTTCCTTAGTTTTTCACCTGGTATTTTTATAGTACCGTTCTTTTTGATTAGTGAATTTATCTCCCCACCTCCAACTCTCTCTATTTTAACATCAGCATCTTCTACTTCTTTCAATAAAGTATTATCGTGTGCGTAATAACCAACATCGGAAGTTGTTAGTACAGTTGGCTCCCAATTATAATTTTTAAAATACTTAATAAATTTTAAAGTACGCTGAACACCACTGAGTCCCATTGGTGGAAAATAATAGGCAATAACTAAAACTTTGTGCATCATTTAAATACCACGAAATAAATTATGAATGATAATTAGGTGACTCTTTTGTAATGAAAATATCATGTGGATGACTTTCCTTCATCCCGGCATTTGTAATTTTCATAAATTCAGCATTTTTCTGAAGTGACTTAATATTTTTTGCTCCACAATATCCCATAGCAGCCCTCAAACCACCTGTAAACTGGTAAACAGTATCAGATAAAAGACCTTTATAAGGAACTCTTCCCTCAATGCCTTCAGGTACTAATTTTTTAATTTCATCTTCAGCATCCTGAAAATACCTGTCCTTACTTCCCTCTTTCATAGCTCCAATAGATCCCATACCTCTATACATCTTAAAACTTCTACCTTCGTATAATACTTTTTCTCCTGGGCTTTCTTCCACTCCGGCGAACATACCACCTATCATTACAGAATCTGCTCCTGCCGCAATTGCCTTAGGAACATCACCTGTTTGCTTAATGCCACCATCAGCTATTAGGTGGATATTAGTTTTACTTATAGCTTTTCTAACACCCATAATTGCAGTTATTTGAGGTATACCAACTCCGGCAATTACTCTAGTTGTACAAATTGATCCGGGTCCGATACCAACTTTTATTGCATCGACTTTGCATTTTAACAGATCAACTGCTGATTCATATGTTGCTATATTACCAGCGATTAACTGTTCATACTTAAATTTTCTTCTTATCTCATTTATTGTTTTTAAAACTCCGGAAGAATGTCCGTGAGCAGTATCAATTACAATAGTATCAACTCCATAATTTACTAAAGATTGTACTCTATCAATTACATTATTTGTAATTCCAACAGCTGCTCCCACTCTTAATCGTCCTCTATTATCTTTGCTTGCAAATGGATGAGATTTTTTCTTTTGAATATCTTTAAATGTAATGAGGCCAACTAACTTGCCTGATCTGTTCACAACAGGTAGTTTTTCAATTTTATATTTCTGTAATATTTTTTCTGCTTTTTTCAGATCAGTAGATTCATCAGCGGTTATCAAATTTTCTTTTGTCATCAACTGACTTATACTAAGATTTACATTTGGATCAAATCTTAAATCTCTGTTAGTAATTATCCCTACTAATCTATCATTTTTATCCGTTATAGGTATGCCAGAAATGTGATATTCTCTCATAATTTGTAGTGCATTTTTAACCGTGTCATCTGCACTTAAACTTATTGGTTCTCTTATCATTCCACTTTCTGACCTTTTAACTTTATCTACTTCTTTACTTTGTTTTTCAATAGACATATTTTTATGAATTATTCCAATTCCACCTTCACGAGCAAGTGCAATAGCCATTGCAGATTCAGTTACTGTATCCATGGCAGCAGAGACTAAGGGTATATTCAACTTTATTTCAGGTGTTAAATAAGTAGAAATATCAACATCTCTTGGAAGCACAGATGATCTTTTTGGTACTAACAAAATATCATCAAAAGTTAGTCCTTCTCTTATTACTTTATTATTTTTCATTTATTCTATATGTATAATGGATTTTTATTAAATCCGTTTAACTTATTATGAAAAAGCACTACAGCCAGTTATATCTTCACCTATTATTAAAGTATGCATTTCGTGTGTCCCTTCATAAGTTTTAACAGATTCAAGGTTTGCTGAATGGCGCATAATTGGATATTCGTTAGAAATTCCATTTGCTCCTAATATTTCCCTACTCATTCTTGCAATCTCTAAAGCTTTCTCACAATTGTTTCTTTTAGCCAATGATACTTGAGTAAATTTTAAAGTCCCTTTATCTTTTAATCTTCCCAATTGAATATTTAGCAATTGAGATTTTGTAATTTCACTTAGAAAATATACTAATTTTTCTTGAGTAATTTGATATGCAGCTATTGGTTTTTCAAACTGAATTCTTGTTTTTGCGTATTCTAAAGCAGTTTCATAGCAATCCATCATAGCACCAACTACACCCCAGGCTATACCATATCTTGCCTGATTCAAACACATTAAAGGATTTTTTAATCCTGTAGTTTTTGGCAATAAATTTTCTTCTGGGATAAAAACATCATCAAAAACTAACTCTGAAGTAACAGAGGCTCTTAAAGAATGTTTGCCTTTCATTTCCGGAGCAGAGAATCCTTTGAACTCTTTTTCAACAATAAAACCTCTAACAATATCGTCTAATTTAGCCCAAACTATTGCTATATCGGCTATAGTTCCGTTAGTTATCCACATTTTTGATCCAGTTAAAACATAACCACTATCAACTTTTTTAGCCTTACTTTCCATTCCTCCCGGGTTAGATCCATGATTAGGTTCAGTTAATCCAAAGCATCCTATTTTGTTTCCTTTAGCCAATAGTGGGAGCCATTTCTTTTTTTGGTCTTCTGAACCAAAAGTAAAAATAGGATACATAACTAAAGCACCCTGTACTGATGCAAAGCTGCGGATACCGCTGTCTCCTCTTTCTAATTCTTGCATAATTAGACCATATGCTACATTGTTTAATCCTGCACAAGAATATTCTTCCGGTAGATTTGAACCGAGCATTCCCAACTCCGCCATTTTTGGTACTAAATGAATAGGAAAAGAATCAGTACTATATTGCTTTTCGATTATGGGAACTACTTCCTTTGATACAAATTCTCTTACAGTATTTCTTACCATTATTTCATCTGCAGATAACAGAGTTTCTGAATTATAATAATCTACACCTTTGAAAATATTCATATAATTAATTGGAACAAATTAGAAATAAAGTTGTTCAAATTTACATTTTAACTGTCTTGGAAGCAAAGTATAAAACATTACGATTAAAAATAGCTTTCTTGAAGAAATCATTATTTTTATATAGATTTGGTATGAAATGAATAAGATATCAAAAAAATACAAAAAGAATTTTGCTATATTTTTATTGGCCGAATTCTTAACTTTCTCAATGCTCGGTGTATTTCATATTCATAAATTTAATATAAATGAAATATGTACTTATTCTCAAAAATCAAATTCACCCGTTACTTCAACAGATTTAAGTAAAGATTTCTTTTCATACTGCAGTATCCATCAATTTAACCAGTCGCTTATAGATTATAACAATGCTAAAATTGAATTAATAAAATTTACAAACATATGTAATTTGAACTGTATTGATTTCAAAGATTATTCCCCCATATATAAATCAAATTTAATTCCACGAGCTCCCCCTGTCTAATTACTATTTCTAAAACTCTACTTCATTCGCAAGATATCTAATTATACAAATATCTTTTTAAATAAGATATTATAAATAAAAACATTTAGTGAGATTAATATGAAATATTGGTTGATAAATTTTATTATAATAATTTTTTATATACAAATAAATGCACAGTCAAATATAAATCCAAGGATTAGTCTGGTTGGCACTTTCAATACACAAACTTTTTTGGGGAAAGATGTTGAAAATAAAGGTAAACTTATTTTTAATACACCCGAATTAGAATTATTTATTGATGATTATTTAAATCCTTATGCAAAGGCTACTGCAGATATAGCATACGAAGATGGTGAATTTAATGTTGAAGAATTATATGCTTCTATTGTAAGAGGATTGCCCTTGGATGTTCAGATCAAAGCCGGTAAATATTTAGTTGGTTTTGGTAAATTGAACGAGATACATGCTCATGCATGGGCATTTACAAATCGCCCGCTTTTTCATCAAATTTATTTTGGCAAAGAGGGATTTAATGACATTGGTTTCAATTTCAGCTTTATATTACCAACAGAATCTTTCTATTCTTCGTTAGATTTAGGAATATTTAAAGGAGATGCAATAAGCAAATCTGAAGTATCTGATCCGGAGAATTCAGATTTAGTAAATGATTGGAGAGGTACAAATCCAATTTTTGTCGGCAAACTCGGTACATTTTTTACTCTATCAGATTTTACTAATATAGAAGTTGGATTAAATGCATCATACGGTGTTCATGCTAAATCAGATAACTTTGAAAAATCTAATACATTTTTGGGGCAATCAGTTAACAATACTTTAAAATACTTTTATGGTGGTTTTGACTTCAAATACAAATACAGGCCTGACCAATATACTTCTTTAACAATTCAAGGTGGAGGTTTGTGGAACCATAGAGATGCATTGAGAGATTATTCAAATTTTGGGGCACTTATTAGTTTATTAAATCAAAAATCAATAGACACATTTGGAGGGTATATTTATCTAGATTATGTTTTTAAAAAACAATTCTCTGTCGGATTAAAATATGATTACACTAATGGAATTATTGGTGACGATCCTTCATTTTTTACTTTGAGTAACGATGACCAAAACCACACACAAGGCATTGAAGGCTGGATTGGTTTTTATCCTGTAGAGCATACACTTGTTTTTAGATTAAATGTTCAACATTTAACTTTCTCTTTTGCAAGTGCACAAATAAAAGAACCTGAGACGACAATAACTTTACAGATGATATTTTCACTTGGTCCTCATAAAGCACACCCTTTTTAATTTGAATATTAGGAGTTAATAAATGAAAAAGATTTTAATAATAATTTTAATAATATTAGCACAATTTACTTATGCTGAAGTTAATGTAGTAACAACAACAACCGTAATTTATGATCTTGTTAAGAATATTGGTAAAGAAAAAGTAAATGTAGATTACATCAGCAGAGGAAATCAAGATCCTCACTTTTTAGAGATAATGCCAAGTTATATGCTCAAATTAAGAAAAGCTGACTTAGTATTTAAAATAGGACTCGATCTTGAAAAATGGCTTCCACAATTAATCGATGGATCAAGAAATACTGATTTAAAAGAAATTGATCTTTCAACTGATATTGAAAAACTAGAGGTACCTACAAAAAGGTTAGATGCAAGTTACGGAGATATTCATCCATATGGCAATCCACACTATTATCTAGCACCAAAACAAGTAAAAGTAATGCTAAAGGAGATACTTGATGCCCTTATTACTGCAGACCCGGAACAAGCTGATTATTTTACAAATAATTATAATGATTATTTAAAACAGCTTAATGAAAAAATAAAGGATTGGGGTGAAAAAATGAAAAAATCAGAAAATAAACCTATAGTATTTTTTCATGCAAGCTGGATATATTTTGCAGATGAATTTAATCTTAATATCAAAGGTTATGTTGAACCCAAACCGGGCATTCCACCTTCACCTTCTCACAATGCAGAAACTATAATGCTTGTAAAAAATGTAGGTATAAAAATAATAGTAATGGAAAATTACTATGATGATTCAGCTCCTAATCAAATTGCTAAAATTACAGGTGCTAAAGTTATTAAAGTACCCGTTGGCGTAAATGGTATGGAGGGAATAAATTCTTACTTTGATATGATGGATTACATTGTAGATAATATTTCAAATAATATATAATGGCAAAAAATTGAATAAAAAAATAGTGAATTTTCAAAATGTTGCAATTGGTTATGGTAAAAAAATAATTGCAGAAAAAATATCAATAAAAATATTTGAAAATGATTTTATTGGATTGGTTGGGCCAAACGGTGCGGGGAAAACTACTTTACTACACACTTTATTGGGAATACTAAAACCAATAAATGGTGAAATTATAAAAGATGATCTCCGTTTTGGTTATGTCCCCCAGAGGGATACAGTTCAACCACTTTTACCATACAGTGTTTTTGATGTTGTAATGATGGGAAGATATTCTCTTATGAAAACTTTTGAGCATCCCTCAAAAATAGACAAACAAATAGTTGATGAGTGCCTTGAAAAAGTCGGGATATCATATTTGACCAAGGACCAATATAATAACCTATCAGGTGGACAAAGGCAGAGAACACTGATCGCAAGAGCTTTGGCTGTTCAGCCCGATATATTAATTTTAGATGAACCAACAAACGGAATGGACACCCCTTCTCATCATTCTTTGCTGGATCTTATTAACCAATTGCATAATGATAAACATTTAACAATTATTTTAGTCAGCCATTTATTAAGTGATGTTGCTAATGGAGTAAAAAAAATGATATTACTAGAAAAAAATTACTTCCAATTTGGAAATATTGAGGATGTGTTATCAGAAGAAAATCTAAAAGAAGCTTATTCTTCAGAGTTTTCTGTTAATTTAATTGCCGGCGAATATATCATTACATCTAAACATAGGAATTAAAAAATTGGAAATTATAACACAATTGATTCAACTTTTTCCATATGCAATTATTGGAAGTGTTTTGGCTGGAATGATCTGTGCTTTTTTAGGAACATTTGTTGTTACACAAAGGGTTGTATTTTTAGGTGCAGTGTTAACTCAAGTAGCTGTTGCCGGTGTTGCATTTTCATTTCTACATTTAATAGATATTTCTGGTTGGATCGCAAACATTTTTGGAATAAATAATGACGGACACATTTTTCAACATCAATTTGATCCTGCTTTCTATTCACTATTGTTTGCAGTAATTGTTGTATTTATTTTTTCACAAACTTACAGGCAAAAATTACTTACTCAAGATAGTATTTTGGGAATTATTTTTGTTACTGCAATTTCAATGAGAATAATGTTCATTCAAAAAAGTCCTATTGCAGAAGTTTCTGAAATTGAAGCAATTTTAAAAGGCGATCTACTTTTTATCGGGCAAACAGAAGTTTTTGTTTTATTAGGTATATTAATGTGTACTATTGCTGTATTTACTATCTTTTCTAAACAATTTAGGTTTGTAACATTTGATGCAGAATCAGCAAATGCTCACGGAATAAATTCACATTTCTGGTTATTGTTTTTTTATGTACTTGTTGGTGTAGGAATTTCACTTACAACAAGATTTGTGGGTGATGTATTTACATTTGCTTATTTAATTATTCCATCCGTAATTGGAATAATGCTTGCAAAAACAGTAAAGCAGGTAATAATAATTTCAATGTTTATTGGAGCGTTACTTCCCCCAATTTCATTATATCTGGCATTTAAATTTGATTTTTCAAGTGGACCTACGGCAGTAGTTTTAGCATTTATAATATTTATTATTGTTTATTTTTATAAAAAATTTAGAGACAATTAGAAGATTTAGAATTTCAAAATCAGAATAAAAATCCCTATATTTTAAACCGTTATTTTTAAATGATTATTCAACTAAGTTGGAGAGGTGTCCACCTTCGTTCTTCGAACTTCAATGAATAAAGTTGACCCGACTTGACTCGGCTGTTATCGATCTTTACCAAGGTAAAGTGGCTAATACAAATTGTTCTTATACATGTTAAAAAATATTTTAATTCAGCTTGGAGAGGTGGGTGAGTGGCTGAAACCAACGGTTTGCTAAACCGTCGTACTGGGTAAACCGGTACCGAGGGTTCGAATCCCTCCCTCTCCGCACCAATAACAAAGTCCTCCCAAGGAGGGCTTTTTATTTTTTAAAGTGTTGAAAACAAAGTTTTCATACACGAAAAAAAAATAAAAAGACTGTTGCGTAAGCAACAGTCTTTGTTATTGGTGACGGTTACTCACAACTGGAAAACCTAAGGTAATCCCCTAATTTAATTTTCTTTAACAGATGATGGTGATATTACTTCTTCAGTTATGTGTTTTATGTTGCGCTACAACCGTGACAACACTTAAAATATATAACTACTTTAAAATTATTATTTTTCTTCTCTTTCAGTATCGGGTGAAAAATTTTTAGACCTCCCCTTATCTTATTTGGTAGATTTAGAATTTCTCTTGCTCTGTTTAATGCATCATCAATATTACCAAAAATATTTTCTTCCCCAATTTTATCAAATATTTTAAAAGTGGCGAAAATTTAATCTAATTTTTAATAATAAAGAAACAAATCAGAATAAAAGAATAATCTATTTTGAGTAATAAGTTGTCCTATCCATTTTCTATTGAATCTTGTTAAGATAAAATTTATTTAATATTTTAATAGGAGTAAAAAGTCTTTTTTTTAATTAAATTCAATTTTTGTTGCATTGTACTGCAGATAAGCAATATTGATTTTAGGATTTTTTTATAGAAACGGGAAAACTTGATATGAAGAAATTTTTCTTTTTGATTATTAGTATAATGATATTATCTACTTTATCATATACACAGGAACTGGGAAACGGTTGGACTTATTTGGGGCAAGTACAAATCCGTAGTGAACTTGACGGAAGAGATTTTTCAAATACCACCCATCCACTTACATTTACAAGTATGAGAACAAGGTTAGGTATTAATAAAGATATAGAAAATAAAGTTTCATTCTTTGTACAAATTTCAGACTCAAGAGTTTTTGGACAAGAACAGGGCTCTTTAACAAGTATAAGTAATTTGGATTTACATCAAGGTTATGTAAAATTAAATAATCTTTTTGATTGGAACTGGTCATTGCAAGCCGGAAGGTTTGAAGTCTCATACGGTACACAAAGATTTTTTGGAGCAGTAGGTTGGCACTTTGTTGGCCGTTCATTTGACGGAGTTAGATTTAATATTGCTCCAGATAAAATAAATCTTGATCTGTTTGCGTTAACTGTGCAGGAATCTAATAAATATATTGGTAATGCCAATCCAAATGTTTACCCATTACCACAATCAGCGACACCTTCAAATAGTATATACGGTTTTTGGCAGAAAAACATATTTGAAAATGGAAATCAATTAGATCTATTTGGATATTACGATGTTGACAGAACAGATGTAGTACCCAATACTAACAAATTTAGTTTGTTTACTATAGGTACTTCTTTTTCAGGTGATTTAGTCGGACTCTCAACAATATTTGAAGGAGCTTACCAATTTGGTAAAAATTCAGGTAAAGATGTATCAGCTTATTTGATAAGTGGTAGCGGAAATTATTTAACAGGAATTACTAAACTTGGATTTGGTGTTGATCTTCTTTCAGGAACAGATCCAACTAAGACAAGTGATATCAATTCCTACAATCCGGCTTATGGTACCAACCATAAATTCTATGGATTTATGGATTATTTTATAAATGTTCCTTTGAATTCTAATAACCTTGGCTTAAACGATTTTTATATTTCAAGTACTTTTACACCAAAGGAAAGTATGTTTTCATTAGGGATTGTATTACATCATTTTATGTCAAATAAATCTGCTGATATTTTAGTTGGTACATCTTTAACTCCTACAAGTGAAAATATATTTGGTCAGGAAGTTGACTTAACTATAAATTACAAATTTATTAAAGGAACAACTATTACTTGGGGTGGTAGTTTATTTTTACCTGGTAATTTGATGAAATTTAATTTTAGTGAAAGAGATGACACTGCTTTTTGGTCTTATTTAATGATCACTGCTAATCTGTAAAACAATTTAAGTTGTCACGCTTTAACCGTGGCAACTCTATAATAATTTTCTTAATATATACTTCTGAAAAATCCATATCATTGTTAAATTGTTTAATAAATAATAAATGTCTCTATTACGACTTTTTTATAAGCTATTTAATATATATTTAAGTCTTCTTTTGGTAAGATTAATAATATATAATTAGTATGTTCAATATTTTTTTAACAAAATAAACACAAGGATAAAATGAAAAATATTACTCAATTAGCGCTCAATTATGTCACACAACTATTTGATGAAAAACTTACTGATGAATTTACCTATCATAATTTGTCCCACACTCTTGAAGTACTGGAAAATGTGATTGAGATTGGTGCTAATACAAATATTACTGATGAAAAATTAGAATTAGTAAAAGTAGCTGCTATTTTTCATGATACAGGCATAACAGATTCCTGTAATGAACATGAATTAAATAGTTGTAAAATTGCTAAAGAATTTTTATTAAAAAATAATATTAATAATCAAAAGATTGAAGATATAGAACAATTAATACAATCTACAAATCTTAAAAATATTCCGATTACACTTGGGCAAAAGATTCTTCGTGATTCCGATATACTTCACACCGGGAAGAAAAAATTTTATTCTAAGTCGTTGAAGTTAAAATCCGAAATTGAAAATATTGAAAAGAAAGAAATCCATGAATTAACCTGGATTGATTCAACTCTGGAGTTTATTAATAATAACAACTATTTTACAAAATATGCATTGGAAAACTATTCTGATAAAAGACAAAAAAACATAATCAAACTCCAAAAAAAAAAGAGGAGGTGATGAAAAAAGTTGATAAAACAAAAAATGGTTCTATTCAGGATGAATTCAGCAAAAAACAAATGGATATAAAAATCGGGCGTGGTGTTGAAACTATGTTCCGTAATACAATTAGAACACATGTAGAATTTAGTTCAATGGCGGATAGTAAGGCTAATATTATGATCAGTGTGAATACATTAATACTTACTGCAATAGTCGCATTTCTTGCAAAAAGCCTCGACACAAATCCTTATCTTATTATACCATCAGCAATATTAACTATTGTAAGTTTGTCCACTTTAATTATAGCAATTACCGTAACCCGCCCTAAAATCACTTCAGGCGTTTTTACAGCCGAGGATATTAATGCGAGAGAAACCAATCTTCTTTTCTTTGGAAATTTTTATAATATGGACCTTAAAACATTCGATTGGGGAATGCATCAGATGATTGAAGATAGTGAATATCTTTATGGAAGTATGATTAAGGATTTTTATTATCTCGGGCAAGTACTAGGCGATAAATATAAAAAATTAAGGCTTTGTTATAATTTTTTTATGTACGGTATAATTGTTTCAGTTATTGCTTTTACAATTGCAATTATATTTGCTCCAGGCGTTGAAGGGTTTATTTAATAACTGATGTTACGCAAAGCTGAAAGATGTCATCTTTTCACTGTTCACTTTTTGCGTAAGATGAGTTATTAATTTTGTGAATAATATTTTCACAATTAGATAATAGAGCTATGGCAAAAACAAGTAAATATTTTGACCGGGAATTAAGTTGGCTTGCTTTTAATCATCGGGTTCTTCAGGAAGCAGCGGATCAATCGGTTCCGCTTTTTGAAAGAATTAAATTTCTTGCAATTTTTTCGTCAAATCTTGATGAATTCTTTCGTGTTAGAGTTGCTATCCTTAGAAGTTTGATAAAAGGAAAAGATAAAATTAATCTTGAATCACAAAAACTCCTCAATAAAATTCAGAAAGTTGTTAACACTCACCAGGAAGAATACGGAACTATTATTAAAGAAGTATTCATTAAATTAAAAAAAAATAATATTTATTTATTGGATTCTCAAAATCTTTCTTCGTCAAACCTGGAGTTCATTAGTGAGTATTTTAACCACCAGGTTATTTCTCATATTAAGCCGATGTTATTAGCCGGCATTTACATGAAAGTGTTCTTAAAAAATAAAGGTATTTATCTTGCATGTAGGCTTGTTAAAAAGAACGGTATAAAAGCAAAGAAAACAATAAGCCGTATATCTATAATTGAAATACCAACGGACAAGTTACCCAGATTTATTATACTCCCCGAAGTGAAAGAAAAAAAACTTGTTATTTTCATTGAAGATGTTATAAGAAATAATCTAGAAAAAATATTTCCGGGATATAATGTTGAAGAATCTTATTCAATAAAACTTACACGCGATGCAGATCTATATATTGATGATGAATATCATGGCAATTTGCTTGAAAAAATTAAAAAAGCATTATCAAAAAGAAATACAGGATTACCGAGCAGATTTTTATATGATTCTAAAATGCCTAAAAGTTTATTAAGAATTCTTAAAAAAGCCTTTGATTTAAAAAAAGAAGATTTAATATCTGGGGGTAGATATCACAATCTTAATGATTTATTCGAATTTCCATCCTTTGGAATAAATTCATTATCGTTTCCACAACACATACCTCACAGGGCAGCAGGGTTTCTACCCGGAGAAAGTGTATTTAATATAATCTCCCGACAGGATCGATTAATAAATTTCCCTTATCAATCTTATGAGCATGTAATTAATTTTTTGGACGAATCTGCAAACGATCCGTCTGTTAAGTCTATAAAAATTACTCTATACCGTACATCGTCAGACTCAAAAATTATAAAAGCATTAATTAATGCTGCAAAAAATAAAAAAGCAGTAACAGTTTTTGTTGAAGTAAAAGCACGATTTGATGAAGAATCTAATTTTAAAAATGCCGATGAACTTGAAAAAGCCGGTGTAAAAGTACTCTACAGTTTCCCCGGATTAAAAGTACATTGTAAAATTTGTCTTATAAATAAAACAGAGAATGAACGGAATAAATATTATGCTTATCTTTCTACTGGTAACTTTAATGAAAATACTTCAAAAATTTACAGCGATTTTGGATTTTTTACAGCTGATGATCGAATCACGGAAGATGTTGTGAAAGTATTTAGCTTGTTAGAACAAAAAATTAAAATGCCGGAATTTGAGCACTTGCTGGTTGCTCCTTTTTATCTCAGAAATGAATTCATAAATAAAATAGATAATGAAATCAAAAACGCATTAAAAGGTAAAGAAGCAAAAATTACTTTAAAATTAAATTCACTTGAAGATAAAAAAATAATAAAAAAACTCTACAATGCTTCGCAGGCAGGTGTTAAGATCAAAATTATTGTCAGGGGTATATGCTGTCTTATACCTGGTGTTGTCGGACTAAGCGAAAATATAATTGTGATAAGCATAATAGACAGGTACCTTGAACACTCAAGAGTTTATATTTTTCATAATAACGGTAGCGAAGATATTTATCTGGCATCAGCAGATTGGATGACAAGAAATTTTAAACGACGAATAGAAATAGCATTCCCAATTTATAGCGATCATACAAGAAAAATTCTTAAAGAGTTGATTGCAATTCAATTAAACGACAATGTAAAAGCCAGAAAAATAAACATTAAGCAAAGCAATCCGTTTGTAAAGTCTAATTCAGTTAAAAAGATAAGATCACAATATGAAATTTATGAATATCTGTCAAATTAGAATTGATAAGATAAAGAATGTTATTAAGTCCTTTCTCTTCATTTTAATAACTCTTTCAACTGAATTATTATCACAGAATATTGACGACCCAAAATATACTTCAGATATAAAAAATAATGTGATCCCCGGTGTAAATTATGAAGCCGGTTGGATGCATAAATTGTTCTTCGGGAAACATTGGCGCGAGCTATGGACATTACCGGTTGAAGTTGAAATTTTAGAATTAGATAAATTTGGGGGCGGACTTGTTCCATTAAAAAAAGGCGGTGGACTTCAAACAAAGACATTAAGGTTTAAGGATAAAGATAGCCTGGTTTGGAAATTCAGATCACTTGACAAAGACCCTGCTAAGGTTTTGCCCAAGGATTTACAAAACACTGTGGTAGCCGATATTGTACAAGATCAAATAAGCAGTTCCAATCCATTTGCTTCGCTTATTGTAGCCTCGATTTTAAAATCTGCAGGGGTATTGCAGTCAATTCCTAAACTTGTAATTTTACCAGATGATAGTAAGCTGGGTGAATTCCAAAAAGAGTTTGGCGGATTATTAGGCACAATAGAATTAAACCCCGATGAAAATGATGAAAACGAAGTACTTAATTTTGAAGGTGCTGAAAAGGTAGTAGGGACTTTTAAATTAATGCACAGACTGGAAGATAAGAGAAGTGAAAAAGTAAATTCCACTGAATTTCTTAAAGCAAGGCTTTTAGATATTTTTTTAGGAGACTGGGACAGGCATGTAGAACAGTGGAGATGGGGCAGATTTAAAAAAAATAATATTGAAACCTGGTACCCAATTCCACGGGACCGGGACCAAGCATTTTCAAAATTTGACGGCATTGGGCCATCTTTAGCCGAGTATTATATACCTCAATTAAATAATTTTGGGAACGAGTACCCGCCAATTCAAGATATAACCTGGAGCGGACGATATCTTGACAGAAGATATTTAGTAGAAATAACAAAACCTGAGTGGGATTCTGTAACAACTTATGTCTTAAGTAAAGTAACAGATGATGTTATTCGTTCTGCTGTAAACAAGTTGCCGGATGAACAATTTAAAATTGCAGGACAGGAGATAATTTCAAAATTACTCTCGAGAAGAAATTTATTGACAGATATTTCTGAGAAATATTATGAAATGATTCAGCAGACAGTAGATATATGGGGAAGTAACAAAGATGATTTTGTAGAAATAAAGTTATTGGATGATCAGCATACTTTAATAACTTTATATAAAATGGATAAAAAAACTGGCGAAAAGAATGGGAAAGTTTTTTTTACCAGAACTTTTGAGAATACAATGACTGATGAAATAAGGGTCTACATGTTAGATGGAGACGATAAAGTAACAGTATCCGGTGAAGTTGATATAAGCCCCACTATAAGGCTGATAACCGGA
>Ga0100381_1002365_pt1 | contig 16991 bp, 18 predicted proteins | sample CryGeymeta201505_FD_80416 | JGI IMG/M metagenome (GOLD analysis project Ga0100381, IMG submission 80416) | Groundwater microbial communities from Crystal Geyser aquifers in Utah, USA - Crystal Geyser metaG 2015-05 | ecosystem: Environmental > Aquatic > Deep subsurface > Groundwater | place: USA...
GGGGGAACTTTGGGAATTCACCGCTTCCGCCGTAGGCGGAAAGGGTTTTGAAAAAATTGATAGCGCGATTTTGGCTTCCGCAAAATCGCTCCGCTTTCTTAATTCTGACAATGTTTCGTTTGGTGGACCGTACAGGACTCGAACCTGCTACCCCCGCATTGCAAATGCGGTGCTCTACCAGATGAGCTAACGGCCCATTGCAAATATGATTATTGTAACGAATAAAAGCCCTTTTGTCTAGAGAGGAGAACTGATTGAAGAACAGCGAGAGTATGTGTATCATATTGCAGAGTATGTAGTGACAATGTAGGATAGAGATATATCTGAAATAAGTATGATTCAAGAACAAGCTTTTGCTCTCCTCAAATCCGGCGTCAATGTTTTTTTGACCGGAGAGGCAGGATCAGGGAAGACGCATATCATCAATCAGTACACTGATTATCTCCGTCTACATGAGATCGATTTCGCCGTGACCGCATCGACGGGTATTGCTGCTACGCATATCCACGGTATGACGATACATTCGTGGAGCGGTATCGGTGTCCATCAGGAACTCGATGATGATGAATTGAGGCATATCGCAGAGAATCGTTATGTCGCGAAGCGTATCAAGAAGGCGAAAGTGCTCATCATCGATGAGGTATCTATGTTGGACGGAAAAGTCTTGACGCTGGTCGAGAGGGTTTGTCGCAAGGTACGCAAACTGAAAGTGCCGTTTGGAGGATTGCAGGTCGTCTTGGTGGGGGATTTTTTCCAATTGCCACCGGTGGCGAAAAAGGGAACAGCCATAGAATTCGCTTTTGACTCCGACGCTTGGCGAGGTTTGATGCCTGTCGTCTGTTATCTTACGGAGCAACATCGCCAAGAAGATAAGAAGTTTCTTGATATTCTTTCGGCTATTCGTGGTAATACGTTCGATGAAATGCATTTCGAAAGTTTGAGCGAACGCATCATCTCTCAGGAAGAGTTGCCGGATGATATGACGCGGTTGTTCTCTCACAATATCAATGTTGATACGATCAATATGAGAGAACTGCAGAAACTCCCAGGGAAAACGAAGTTGTTCGTGATGGCCACACGCGGACCAGAGACACTGACAGATGCCCTCATTCGCGGGTGTCTTTCTCCGGAACGTCTGGAGTTAAAAGAGGGTGCGGCGGTAATGTTTACAAAAAACAATGCCAATCAGGGATTTGTCAATGGAACGCTTGGCATCGTTGTCGGTTTTTCTGCAGGAACACACTATCCGATAGTGAAAACGTCAGATGGCGTACGTATCGAAACGGAGCCGATGGAATGGACTATCGCTGAGGGAGATGAAGTATTCGCCAAGATTACCCAGGTACCGCTTCGTTTGGCGTGGGCGATGACTATCCACAAGAGTCAGGGAGTGAGCCTCGATTCAGCGGTGATAGATCTGTCGCAGACATTCGAATATGGACAGGGGTATGTGGCGCTTTCACGGGTGCGGACGCTCGCGGGCATTCATCTCCTCGGTGTGAACGCACGGGCATTTCAAGTCCACCCTCTTGTTTCAGCGAAAGATGAGCAGTTTCGCAAAGCCTCTCTCTTGGCAGAAAAGGAGTATAATCTTCTTTCACAGGAGAGAATCGAAGAAATCGAGAAAAATTTCATTGTCTTGTGTGAGGGCAAACAAAAAAAGGAAAAAAAGGAGAAGAAGAAAAAAGAAAAAGTTGGAGAAAGGCCGTTCGGGAAAATTCGCGAAGAATATCCCAAGGCGTATGCGAAGTGGACTGTCGAAGAGGATGAGCGATTGAAGAAACTTTTTCATAAAGGAGTGCAGATTCGTGAGATGGCAGAAACGTTCGGCAGGAAGCAAGGCGCTATCTCTTCGCGTCTCAAGAAACTCGGGCTCACAAGCTGAATTTTTTATCATAAAAATATGTGATCATTCACTGAAAAAGTATTGGCTGTCGTGAAGAAAATTCCAAAAGGAAAGATGATGACATACGCCTCTGTAGCGAAGCGGGCAGGAAGTCCGAAAGCCAGTCGGGTTATTGGGTCTATTCTGAAAAAAATTTCGATCCTGCCATTCCTTGTCACAGAGTCATCAGAAGCGATGGATCACTCGGGGAGTATTCAGAAGAAGAAATCCAAGGATTGAAGAGATTGACAGGAAGGAGATGTTGGTCTATTCTGTGATGTCGTCAGAGGGGATTGGTTCTTTGCGAATAGTGATGCGACTTTTCAAGGAGTAGAAAATGAGTGATACTAAAGAGAAAGTGAGCAGAGCAGTACAGTGGTTTGTGGAGTGTGATATTTTCACTAATGAGAGTTTGGAGTCAGAACTTTCGGCTCGAGGTCTTGGCAGTGACCATATAAGCAAACACGTCAATATGTCAGGTAGTGATGGTAAGTTGCACGATGTGCTTTTGATTTCATCTGGCCTCGTAAAACGTCTGAAATCCGCCAAGGCGAATGACGGACATTTCCATTTCCGTTTCTGGAAACGCAATGGTCAGAATGGAGATATCTCTCCGGCGGACTTCGTCGAAAAGGAGCCTCTCTCAGACGGCTGAAGTACAGCGTGTTATCGTACGACTTGGCGCTATCAAGAAGGCCAAGATTGTGCGAAAAAAGTGAAATGTGTTTCTCACGAGAGGAGTCAATGACTCCCTCGTTTTTTATTATTTTTAATTGAAAAGTCTTATGACAGAGTGAACTGAATACCTCCGTGGGTCATTTTGAATAGAATATGCATACGGCTTGACAAAGATAAGAGGGTGTCTCATTATGGACTTGCGTTCCTTAAACTAACTCAAGGAGAAGAATATGTTACTCATCGCCGAAAAGAATCCCTATGTTTCAGAGGAAACAGTGTTGTTTGATGATTTGGTCAGAGTGGGTGAAGAAAAAGCACACATTGCTTTGTCAAGGAATCTCAGACTTTTTCTTGTAAGTTGTCTCATCGAGCATCTACGGGATACTGATATCGTGTGGCGTATATTAGCACTTGACTTTTTGGAATCAGATCGTCGATCAAGAGCAGAAAGAGCAGTCTTTTTGAAGCGTTGTGGAGATGCCAGCCTCATCCTTGCAGGATTTTTTCCAGAGCGAGTGCTCCGTCTCCATGTAAGTTCTACCTACTTTCGTCAGATGGGTCGATCGTTTTTCGGCACCCTGGCAACGCATTTGGAAGCGACTACGGCGACAGTGGAACAAGGACGGTTCTTTAACGAGGTGGCACGCGGTTTTGAAATGTTAGAGCGGGTTCTGAATGGTGCTAGAGGAAAAGCACAGAATGAGTGGGAAGCTTTTCGAAGGTTTCGCGTAAGACTGAACTGAGTCGAAAGGAACGATGGATTACACGAGAGGAGTCAATGACTCCCTCGTTTTTTATTGGGAGAAGAATTTTTGATCGATGGCTGACAAAGGAAGTATTTCTTTTTTGTGGTATAATGAGTCTGTAATTTGTTGAGATTTCTCTATGGATACGAATGCTCTCGCGGAATATGTTGCAGGAAGAATTCGTTCCGGTATCGCCAAGGCGATAATACAGGAGGAACTCCTTGCCGTCGGCTGGTCAGAAGAGGAATCCCTTGATGCTTATCGGGCAGGACTGGTTCTCTCTGGTGTTCCTGTTCCGACAGAGGGGAATCGTGCGATACTTCCTCGCAAAGCTTCCTCTGTGGATATTGTCATCAATTTTTTTTCATTTATTCTTCTTGGTATCGTTGCCACCGCTTTGGGAACGCTGTTTTTCCAGATTATCAATGTCATCTTTCCGGATGTGCTGGATGTAATCGATTGGTATACGGAAAGCCAGACAGCCAGCTCTATCCATTATTCGATCGCAGCGCTTTTGATCGGGTTTCCGCTATACTTTTTTGCTTTGCGATTGTGGTTCCGGAAGTTTCGCGAAGATGAGGGACGGACAGAATCTGATTTTTCCAAAGTGCTCACGTATCTCGTTTTACTTATCACTGCCGTGACTATCGTGGGCGATCTCATCACGGTTGTCTTCACGTTTCTTCAGGGTGAAATGTGTGTACGGTTCTTCCTCAAGGCTCTGACTATTCTTGTTATCGCTGGAATTATTTTCGGTTTTTATTATTTGGAACGACGGAAAATCCAGTATCACGAAGATATCCCTCGCAGTATTTTTCGATACTTCGGGCGTGGAGTGTCAGTATTGGTCATTTTTGGTGTGATACTTGGGTTTTTTGCTGGAGGATCACCCTCTACTCAGCGGAACAGGACACTGGATCAGACACGGGCGGAGAATTTGAGCGCTTTGGCTACGTGTGTGGAACAATATGCAGGGAATCTCGGGGCGCTTCCTTCTTCACTCGCTGATTTGCGCCAATCGAGCCAGCACAATTACTGTGGTACTTTTATGCAGGATCCGGAGACTGGTCAGATGTATGAGTATCAGGTTGTCACACCATCTCGCATGGATGGTACTGCTCGGATCGGAGAATTCAAATTGTGTGCCACGTTTATGCTCGCTTCTTATGAAAAATCCGCAAAGAATGGTACCGCTGGTTTTGTCGGCGGAACGGTCTGGCATGAGCATACTGCCGGTTATAATTGCGATACGGTGACAACCCAGCTCCTCGTACCGGGTTCCTCGAGTCAGACGCCCCTGACGAACGTCTTCGACAAACAGAAGTAGGGTATCACGCCTTTCTCTGAGCTGAGATTTTTTCATTATAAATATATGCTCAATCCTTTTGGAGAGTTCACGCCATTGAAGAAGAAAACAGATCAAGTGGAACACGCGCCAGAAATGTCTGCGCCGGGGCTAGAAGAAGTGAAATCTGAAATGATGCCGAATCCCGTTCGCCAAGAAATCATTCAAACGACGCTTGATGAGATAAACACGGAAGAAAAAATCGAAAGACGCCGTCAAGAAGAAATCAAAAAAAGAGAAAGAATCATTCATTGAGTTATGAGGAAACCTCTGGAGATAAAAGATGAATCGATCGATTCATTTTTTTGTTTGATTGAATTGATCAAGTACTTTTGTGTAAAGATTCTCCCATTCTTTCCCGATTTTTTCACGTGAGAATTGTTTGACGAATGCTGTGCCCCCTTTGCCGAGTCGTCTCCTTTCTTCCGGATGTTCATAGAGGAAGAGTATCATATCGGCGAGAGCCTTGTAATCACCAGGCTCTACGAGAGAGCCGTTCTCATCATCGTGAATGTATTCCGCCAAACCTCGAGCGCGTGTTCCGATGGGTGGAATGCCAGTTGCCATCGCTTTCATCATACTCAGGCTCTGTGTCTCAGCCGTGCTCATAATAGCGAATATATCGGCTGCTCGATAGATGAGGGAATGGTCTTCAGTGCTCACTGTTCCGAAAAATCTTACTTTCTCTCCGATACCGAGTTCTTTTGTAAGTGTTCGAAGAGAATCTTCTGCGTCGCCGTGGCCAGTGATAGCGAGACATAATCCAGGAATTTTTTCTTTGAGAATGGCTATCGCTCGTATGATATCATCGACGTGTTTCTCTTGTGCCAGTCGTCCGGTGTAGAGAATGACAAAGGAATCAAGTCCGAATTTTTTTTTGAGCTGTATCTTCTCATCTATTCCTGCAGGGAAAAAGTTGTCGAGATCGATGGGATTAGAGATGACGCGACTGGGTTTGTAGAAACCATTTTTTTTCATTTCATCTAAGATGCCTTGCGAGGGAGCCGTGACAAAATCACAGCGATTGTAATACCAGGAAACGAAACGAAGTGCGAATTTTTGGAGAAATTTCGCCTGTATCGGACCATACCGGAGGAATTCAGTAAGAGGCGTGTGACTCGTACCGATGAGCGGTCGTCCCAGAAAAAAGCTCGCTACGAGTGCTTCGAGTCCGGCTCCGAAGAACAGATGTGTGTGGATGATATCCGGATGTTTTTTGGAGAGATGGATCCATCTGAGAAACGTGGGAACAATCATCCGGCCTTGTTTCGTCGGGGCAGGAAAAGGAAGAGCGAAGAGTCTTTTGACAGTAATGCCCTCACTGATGTGTATTTCTTCATAGGGGAGATGAGAGATTGCGAAATCTTTTTTTCCGTAACGGGGTACGAAAAAATCAATTTCGTGTCCGAGATGAGAAAGCTCTCTTGCCTGTTCGACAAGCGAATCAGAGATGCCGGACAGTTCCGGGTAAAAATTGTCTGAGAAAACGGCTATTTTCATAAATAAAAAGAATTTTTTGATAAGTATATTTTTTTGTCTGGAAGTTTTTTCTTTCAAGCAATCTTCCTGGAGGCCATTCGTTCGTCCAGCGACGAACTTCTCTTATGGACTTTTTTCAATCCGTCGAAACGACGGCGCCATGCTTGAAAAAACTCCAACTCCTCCAGAAAAATTCTTGGAAGAAAAAGTTGGTGTAATAAATGAAAAAAGCTTTCGGTTATTGAAAACTTGTTGTTCAGATGAAAATTCTAGAATCAACTCTTAAAGGATAGAAGAGAAAAGTGTTTCTGTCTATGCCTGTTTGTGCTAGAATAAAGCCATATGAAACTCAGTATCGTCATTCCAGCCTATAATGAAGAGACTTATATTGGAAAATGTCTCGAATCGATAGCGATGGAAAAAACACGCGGTCGTTTCGATGTGGAAATAATTGTCGTCAACAATGCCAGTGATGATAGAACCGGAGAAGTGGCGCGATCTTTTTCGTTCGTCAAAGTAGTCGATGAACCACGAAAAGGATTGGTGCGGGCGCGTCAGACGGGATATGAAGCATCAACCGGTGAGCTTGTTGCCAACGTCGATGCAGATACGCTTTTGCCGGAAGGATGGATCGGTACTGTCTTTGAAGAATTTTCAGCTGATTCCGAACTTGTGGCCTTGAGTGGTCCGTATAGGTATTATGATTTATCAGCCGTTACCAATTGGTCTATTTTATTTTGGTATCGATTGGGGCAGATGATCAGTTTCATAAATACTCTTATCACGAGACGGAGCGGAACGATGCTTCAGGGCGGGAATTTCATTATACGACGAAGTGCTTTGGAGAAGGCCGGGGGTTTTGATCTCAACTTTGATTTTTACGGTGAAGATACGGCTATCGCCAAGCAAATGAGCCGTCAGGGAAAAGTGAAATTCATCTTCCGCCTCCCGATGTACACATCGGGGCGGAGACTACGGGCAGAAGGTATTTTTACGATGGCTCTGAAATACGCAGTGAATTTTTTGTGGACGATCTTTTTCAACAAACCCTATACCAAAAAATATAAAGATATCCGTATATGAGAGAGCAAGTGTGGTGGAAAAAATGGATGAAGAAATTCCGAGAGATTTGGTACATCATCGCACGGAATGTTTTTCTGCTGACGAACGGTATCATCGCGCTTGTCGTCGTGTTGCTTCTGCTTTTCGGTGATATCGAGTCCGGTATATTTCTCGGTCTTATCTTGGTGATCAATATGACGCTTGGGTTGGGGCAAGATATTCGTGCCTGGTATACGCTTCAAAGATTACAGCTTCTGACCGCCCCCCGTGTCGTGCGTGTTCTCCCGGATGGAACCGAAGAGTCTGCCTTGACGGAAGAAATAGAGAAGGGAGACAAGCTCAGATTGAAGACAGGCGATGAGATTCCTTGTGATGGAACACTCCTCACGTCGCAGTCGCTTGAATTGAATGAGGGTCTCATTACGGGAGAATCGGCTTCGTTTCCGAGGCAAGCGGGAGATCATATTCTGGCAGGGAGTATCATCACGGCTGGGTCTGGTTTTTTGATGACTGATACTGTCTTCGAACAAAGCCGTATCGCGCGGATGACCGAAGGTATCAGAGACTTCAGCGTGAATGAGAGTCCGATTCAAAAAGCGGTGAATCGTGTGGTTCGGTATTCCGGGTATATTTTGATGGGGGTCATTCTGTTCGTGGTCGGACGTGGTTTTTTGACAGATGCATCAAGCGTGGTCATTATCAAGAACATCGGTGCTCTGACAAGCTCCCTTGTTCCTCAAGGGTTAGTGTTCGCTTTGACGCTTCTCTTTGCCTATGGCGCAACACATCTCTATAAGCGCAATGTTCTCCTTCAAGAAGTGAATGCTACGGAGAAATTGGGACGGATCAAAAATCTCTGTATGGACAAGACGGGGACGCTCACAGAGAACAAACCAATAGTAGAAAGAATGGAAATACCGGAAGGGACGACAAGCGAAGAAGCGAAAAAATATGCATCTTTGTATATCGGGGGTTCGGGTGATTCATCACAGACGATCCTTGCTCTGAAAGAATTCGTCGGAAATCTTCATTTCTCCGATGAAGTCGTCGGTACGACTTCTTTCTCTTCTTGGCATTCATATGGTGCTGTAGAAATTCTTTCTTCCAAGGGTGAAACGAACATTCTTCTTGTTGGAGCAGGAGAATATCTCGTACCGCACCTCACGAATGAATCAGAGAAAGAATGGTTCGCAGACATCGAAAAGCGAGAAGTGACACAGGGAAAACGCATCATTTGTCTCTTGCGAGCAGAAGCAGACCATCTGCCGGAAAATTTGTCGCAATCGAAACTTTCTTTTATAGCTATTTTCGTTCTCTCGAGTAAATTGCGACCGGGGATAGGAGAGGCGATCGCATTTTTCCAGGATCGCGGTGTGCATATCCGGATTATTTCCGGTGATCATCCAGAAACGGTTCGAGCTGTCGCGAAAATGGCCGGAGTGAAACACTGCGATCGAGTAGTGACGGGAATGGAAATGCAGAGTTGGGTAGAAAAGGATTTTTTCGAGCGTGCCCGTGAGTATTCGATTTTCGCACGTACCGTACCTGAGCAGAAAGAAAAAATTATCGAAGCATTGAAGAAAGATGGTTTCACGGCGATGGTGGGGGATGGTGCCAATGATGCCCTGGCGATCAAGAAAGCGGACCTGGGCATCGCTATGTTCGATGGCGCTCCAGCGACCAGACAGCTCGCTTCGGTCGTTCTTATGAACAATAGTTTCACGGCATTGCCTGGTGGAGTGGAGTTATCTCTCAGTATCATCAAAAACGCTGAAATTTTCGCGAGTCTTTTCTTCGGAACAGCGCTTTCAGGCTTGTTTTTCTTCCTCGGAGTGAGTCTTTTGGGATTTTCATTTCCGCTCACTCCGCTCAATATCACGCTCATCAATTATTTCACGGTCGGGTTTCCGGGGATACTCGTTTCGTATTGGACGATTTGGAAGGTAGAGAAAGTATCATCTCCGAGTATGGGAAGGTTTTTGGAGAAAATATCACCTTTCATCATTCTGTCAGCCGTTTTGCAGGCACTGGTGCTTCTCGTTATTTTCCTTCTGAGCCCGGAAAGTATGAAGTCAGAGGAATCCAATCTTTGGGTGATTCTTGCTTGGAGCGGTATCGGATATATTTTCTTTCTGTTCACACCTGCCTTCTATCGAGGCTCGCTTTCCCTGACCCAGAGGAGAGATCTCGTTTTCCTTTCTTTTCTTGAAATCCTTTTTTTCATTTTCATTTTTCAAGTTCCTTTCTTGCTTCGGTTCTTCGAGATAAGCGAGACGTCTCTCGTACCAGGCTTCTTTTCTTGGCCGATCATTCTTCTTGGAATTTACGGCTTACTACAATATGGAATGGTCTTTTCACTTCGGAAGTACCCATCGATATTTTCTCGAGGAAAGTTTGAAGAAGCGAAGTAGATTGCTTTCTTCCAGAAATTTGAGTATTATGTGATGGCTTTCATTTGAAACCGGTATGGATACGTTTTTCGCTCGGCACAGACACTATTGGACGCAGAAAAGGTACCAAAAGTCTTCTTTTGTCGGCTTGATTCTTTTTGTGTTGAGCCTTATCGTAAATCGTTATGCCAGTTTCTATGCGACGGCACAGGCGAGCAATTCTGTCACTGATCTCCTCTTGGACAATATCCCCGTTATGAGAGTGGAGTGGATCGTGAATGATGTGGCCGCTTTGTTCGGTTTTTCGATGATCTTCTTCATTCTGTGGCAACCACGGCGTATCCCTTTCATCCTGAAAGCAGTGGCTTTGTTTATTTTCATCCGTTCAGGGTTCATTGTTTTTACGCATCTCGCCCCTTTTCCGGAACGTGTCTATCTCGATCCGACCGATATTTTCCGCACACTCACTTATGGAGGGGATTATTTCTTTTCCGGACATACGGGGATGTCGTTTCTGATGGCGCTTATTTATTGGCAAGAGAAACGTGTACGCTACTATTGTTTGGTGGTGTCGGTATTGCTCAGTATCGGCGTGATTTTGGGTCATCTGCATTATTCGATAGATGTCTTGGCAGCTTTTTTCATCACGTATAGTATTTTCGTTCTGGCGCAACGGTTTTTCCCGTATGCCTATAATGTTTTCTCGGAGGGCCAGAGAATGCCTGCATTGGAGAAGTCTTCGGAGCTCGAAAAGGTGGTGAGCTGATGTGAGAAGAGATGTTTCCGTCTTCTGTATTGACTGTTTCACCGATTTGACACCGAAGAAGCGGAAGACTAGACTTGAGATGGTTCTTTAATCTGAGGATCATATTTTTGGGAGGCTGTTATGTTGAAATCTCTCGTGAAACGTATACCGTTTATTGATGGTTCTCCAATCACATTCACGCACGAGGAGGGGGCGGGTTTCTGGAAGAATGGGAAATTCGATGTATCACTGCTCCATCGCAAGATGGCTGAGAAAGCATTGATCATTCTTCTTCGTTACTCTGATGAGATTTACACGGAAAACCCTCTTCGGCATCTTCGGTTGAAAAGTTTTTCAGTAAAAAAGGCGCCTCGGCGTTTTCAGGGAAAGCATCCGATCGGATACCATATCATTCGACTCCGTGTCGTCGGATATGGAAATCAGGAACGGAACATCTCATTTCGTTTTGTACGGAGTTCGGAGGATAACTTCAATGGCTATCTGTTCAATCATCCTTCGCGGTTCTTTGGATCCAAGTGACCTTTATTGGGAAATATCGTTTACGAGTCTGTCGCATATATTGCCTCAGACTCGTCTTCATTTGATCAGTCAGTGACCGGCACTTTTATTAGAAAATTGATATTTTTTTTATCTCTATACGAGGTTTTACAAAGTGGTGGAGAAAAGGTAGAACAGAGTTCATTATATAGTCCATACACATCACGATGACAATGAGGTTATTTTCATTCGTAAAGAACAGTAATGGGAAACAAGACACGTGAAAAAATCTTTTTACTTTATGAGAGTCAGGCAGACGCTCTTTTTCGTTTCGTTTTTTTCGGGTGAGCGATCGCGAGTGAGCCAAAGACATTGTTTCAGACGCTTTTCTCAAGATGTGGGAAGTACTCGATTCAGGTCGGGGAACTGGGAATGAGAGAGCCTTCTTTTTCGCATTGTTTCTAATTTGGTCATCGATCGTTATAGGAAAGCAAAAGAATTTTCTCTGGACAGTTTCGCCGAGCAGGGTTTTGATGTCCCGGATGATCCGGGCATACCGGTTGAAACGCAGATCGATGCCGATGCGACACTCGAGTTTCTGCAGGATATTCCGGAGAAATATCGTGAAGCGGTGTGGCTACGCGGAAAGTATCCGTGGTTTTAGGCTCATACTTGCCTTTTTCAGAGAGGGGTGTATACTTGAGGTGGTAAAGAAAAATTACCACATTGGTTTTTTTAAAATTTTTGAGCAAAGAAAAGGAGTATTACTGTGAAAAAATCACTAGCAATCGCTCACGGAAGACAGGTAACTCTTACCAAGACAGCTAATAAGGCATCAAGGAGTGGGATTTCTGTTAAAACGGTAGTAAATACATCAAAACAAATGATTCCTGTGAGAATGGTAACAAAGGAGCCGTCCACGCTGTTCAAGAATCTGTTGGAAAATGCGATCCGTTTCAATCCGACGAAATTGTTTGTTCTAGATACCAACGTTTTAATACACGATCCGATGAGTCTGTTCTACTTTGAGGAACATGATGTCTTCATACCGATGATGGTATTAGAAGAGCTCGATGCCAATAAGAGAGGGACATCTGAAGCGTCACGTAGTGCGAGGCAGGCAAGTCGTACTTTGGACGAGATTGTTGCTGGTTCTGGGCATATCAGTATGAAAGACGGTATCGAATTTTCCGTCCGATCACAGGGTCAGGCGACTGGACGACTTTTCTTTCAGACTGAGCCCATCAATGGTGCTCTGCCGGCGATGTTGCCGATAGCCAAGGCCGATAATCAGATCATCGGTGTCGCCTTGTATCTCAAAGAAAAATATCCGAAACGTGAAGTGATTTTGGTGTCGAAAGACATCAATATGCGCATCAAGGCTATGGCTCTTGGACTGACTGCACAGGATTATTTCAATGATCAGGCATTGGAGGACATTGATCTCCTGTATACCGGTACGCGCGAACTCCCATCGAATTTCTGGGAGACCTGTGGCGAGAATATGAAAATTCGAAAGGAGGCTGGTCACACATTCTATGCAGTCAAAGGTCGATTCTGTTCCGGATTGCACCAAAATGAATTCGTCTGGCAGGATGGCGATAAACCGTTCCGCGCTATCGTGTGTGAGCAGAGCGGTCAAACCGCTACTCTCAAGACATTCCGGGACTATATGAGCGATAAGAACAAAGTCTGGAATATCACAGCGCGCAATCGTGAACAAAGTTTTGCGCTGGAACTGCTTATGAACCCTGATATTGATTTTGTTACGCTTTCTGGGCAAGCAGGCACAGGCAAGACACTCCTTACGTTGGCGGCAGCACTTGAGCAGACACTGAACAAGAGACTGTACAACGAAATCATCTTCACTCGTGTAACGGTGCCGGTCGGGGAAGACATCGGATTTCTCCCCGGTACGGAAGAAGAAAAAATGAATCCGTGGATGGGTGCGTTGGATGACAATTTTGAGATCCTGACCAATGGCGAAACAAGTCATTTAAAAGGCTGGGCCAGAGGAATGACGAATGATGTAATTCGTTCGTATATCACAGTGAAGTCACTCAACTTTATGCGCGGGCGTACCTTCATTGGTAAGATCATCATCATTGATGAAACGCAGAACCTGACGCCCAAGCAGATGAAGACACTTATCACACGTGCCGGACCTGGGACGAAGGTAGTCTGTCTCGGTAACATCGCCCAAATCGATACACCTTACCTCACGGAAGGGAGTTCCGGGTTGACATATATCGTTGAGCGTTTCAAGGGTTGGCCGTACAGCGGGCACGTCACGCTTTCGCGGGGTGAGCGTTCACGTTTGGCTGATTACGCCACTGAAGTACTCTGAAGAAGAGAGGAAAATGAAACCGCATACAAGAAACATCTTGTATGCGGATTTTTTTATTTGATCTTTCATATTATTTCCCTTCTCGAATAATTTTTATTTCACGAAGCAATTCTTCGAGCGTGTTTCTGATATGTTCGATTTTCTGGATGTCAAGCGTGCGATCAGCTGTGTATTCCTGATCATCTCTTTCTCTTTCCTCTCCGAGATCATCGATATCTTCGGATATCTCATCCACTTTGAAAGAACGTACAAGAGGATCGACACCGATTTTCGTTTTATACTCTTGTGCCAGTCTTTTCAACTCTTCTTCAGGAGTTTTTTTCTTCCGTGAAATCGAATCTAAATTGTTCTGGCATAGGATTGGAATAATGAGGGGATTATGATACTACCTCCATATTGAAATGAATACTCTCTTTTGTGAATATCGCCAGGAGAAATTCTCTGATAAGAGAATTTCACAAAAAGTGATAGAATGAAGGCACTGTCTGTATTATATGAGAAAAGTCATTATCGGAACCATCAGTTTGGTGGCGGTGGGGATGTTACTCGTTGCTTTGTTCGGTGTATACAAATATACTGTTACCGATGGTGGTGATGTTGTACCGGGTAATGATGCCTGTACACTGGAAGCGATGCTCTGTCCGGATGGTTCGGCTGTCGGTCGCACCGGTTCGCGGTGTGAATTCGCTCCGTGTCCTTCTTTGTCAGAGGGAAGAAATTCATCTGAATTCATAGCACCGCTCGATCGAGCAAGTGAGAGGGTGACCAAGAAGCCATTTGGCATCCTTATCAAGAAAGCAACTTCCCCGGTGCAACAGGAACGATTCAGCGGGTATCATACAGGGACTGATTTCGAAACGTTCCCCGACGAGAGCGATATCGATGTTTCGGTGTATGCGGTATGTACTGGGGTACTCGAGGTTAAGGAATCCGCTTCCGGCTATGGTGGACTGGTAGTACAACGTTGTACATCAGATGGAAAACCGGTATCGATTCTTTACGGTCACCTTGCTCTCGGAAGCGTGACGGCTTTCGTAGGTGATATCCTCGAACAGGGGAGCGTGATAGGAACGTTAGGGAAGGCACAGAGCGTTGATACCGATGGCGAACGCAAACACCTTCATCTTGGGATATTCAAAGGTGCTGGTACGGCGAGCATCCTCGGCTATGTCGCTTCGCACAATGAGCTTGATCGATGGATAGATCCTTGTCTTTTTGTTTGTAAATAAAAATTGAACGAATGATTACGATTATGCCGACACTCCTTATCGATGTACGAACAAAAGGGGAATTCGAAGAACGCCACGCAGAGGGTGCGGTGAATATTCCCGTTGAAGAAATATGTGATAGAAAACTTGGTGTTCTCGAAAATATAGGAAAAAACACTCCTCTCTATCTCTACTGCCGGTCAGGTACTCGTTCGGAGAAAGCGAAAGAGATACTTCGTTCGTTCGGCTATACTGATGTCGTGAACCTCGGTGGATTGGATGATGTGATGGGCGAAGGAATGTGATGGCAAAACGACGGAATAATGGTATCATAGGAAAAAGGAAGGAAAGAGTATTGATTTTTTTGTCTCTCTTTAGGAGAAGAATCTTTGGGAAGTGGTATTTTGGTTTAAACATATATGCGACACCGTTCTTTGAAGGCGAAAAAGCTTCTCGATTATTGGTCTATGCCACATTTTCTCTTCGGTACCGTGTCGGCGCTTTTTGCCGTCACTTTTTCGTTGTCAGTGGTATATATGTTTTTCGTGACACTGTGTCTAGCAATTTTCTGGGAGCTTTTGGAGATGCGTTTCAGACTTCGTGAAACCAAAGGGAACAGCAGTATGGATGTGCTTCTTTCATTACTCAGTTTCGGCATTACCTTCATCCTCGTCGATCGCATCGATGCGAATATACAGAATCACGGTTCCCTTCTCATTGTTACAAGCATTCTTTTCTTGTGTTTGAATTTTTTCGCATGGCGAGCTCGCTTCGAGCACGATGGTGAATTTCAAGGATGATTATTTATATGTATGAAGATATATGGAAAACACTGAAATTTGGAAAAAGAAGAAAGTATGCATCATCGATGATAATGAGGATATTCGTGCCATATACTATATGAAGTTCGATGCGGAGGGTTTTGATGTTTCTCTGGCAGTTAACGGTGAGGAAGGATTGCGAGTCATCCGTGAGATGAAACCGGATGTCATTCTGCTCGATATAGAGATGCCTGTGAAGAACGGCATAGAGGTCCTGCAAGAATTACGTCAGGACCCTCTTCTTATGAAAATTCCCGTCATTATGTTGACCAATCAGGATAGCGAAGATGCATTCAAAACAGTCGGAGAATTTAATACTCGTTTCTATATCATCAAATCACTCACCACTCCGCAGAAAGTCGTCGATCTCGTACGGGAAGCCTTGTAAGTACGGAGTGCGATAATAAATATATTCTATGCCGAAGCGACATTTGCCCGTCCTTTTCCTGACGCTCCTGATCGATATGATCGGCATCGGAATGGTGATTCCTATCATCCCGATTATTTTCACTGACCCCACATCGTCGCATTTTTTGCTTGCCGGTTATTCGGTAGGGATGCAGTATATTCTTGCCGGGGCAGTGACAGCTCTGTTCGGATTGATGCAATTCGTCGCTGCCCCGATCTTGGGCGAGCTTTCGGATGTGTTTGGACGGAAACGTCTGCTCACGATTGGTGTCGGTGTTCTGGCACTTTCGCAGATTCTCTTCGGATTTGGTATCGAGATAGCTTCCATCTCGTTTATCTTGGTGAGTCGTGCGATTGGCGGGTATCGCCGGGGCGAATTTCAGCATCGCACAGGCAAGTATCGCCGATGTGACGGTGCTGAAAGATCGGGCGAAAAACTTCGGACTTATTGGTGCGGCATTCGGTCTCGGTTTCATCATCGGTCCGACCCTCGGTGGGTTCATTGCGGGAGCGACAGGTAGTCCCTCATCTCCATTTTGGTTGGCTGGAGCACTGGGTATTTTGAACGTGATGTCAATTTCGCTTTTCTTGCCGGAGACCAATATAAATAGAAGCGAACAGAGGAAGTTTACTTTTTTGAGAGGGGTACACAATATTTATTCAGCCTTTCGTGATGTCGATGTTCGACCGCTCTATCTGGCGAATTTTCTCTATGTGTCAGGGTTCACCTTTTTCACCTCTTTCGTCGGCATTCTCCTCGTGTTGCGATTTCATTTCGCTGAATCAGGTATAGGAGTATTTTTTGGTGTGATGGGGCTCTGGATCGTTTTCACACAGGGAGTTATCCTTCGTTTGCTGGCAAAAAGATATTCGGAATGTACCATACTCCGTTCCTCTTTGTTCTTTATGATGATCGGACTTTCATTGTATGCTATTGTCCCGAGCATTTTTCTTTTGTATGCCCTCATCCCTGTGGTAGCGGTTTCCAACGGACTTTCTATGGTCAATATGGTGGCGCTCATCAGTAAGAGTGTTTCTGCAAGCAAACAGGGAGCAGTTCTCGGTATCAATGGATCCCTGATGGCCTTATCACAAGGCATCATTCCTCTCATCGCCGGTTTTGGTTCCAGTATTACAGGCATTCAAGGGCCATTTTTCGCCGGATCACTCCTGATAGCCATCGCCTGGGCGGTTCTTTTTCTGAAGAGACCACAAATGGCTTGAATGAACTACTCTGTCTCATAGGGGAGGGGGCAGCGTTTCCTAGTCAATACCTTTGCATCACTTGAGAGGGCGTTTGATAATCAATTCCCATATGGAGTCTTTCTTCATTGTAGTAAGGAAGATACGTTTTCAAAGCCTTCTTCAGTGTCTTGAGA
>Ga0100381_1002366_pt1 | contig 16984 bp, 17 predicted proteins | sample CryGeymeta201505_FD_80416 | JGI IMG/M metagenome (GOLD analysis project Ga0100381, IMG submission 80416) | Groundwater microbial communities from Crystal Geyser aquifers in Utah, USA - Crystal Geyser metaG 2015-05 | ecosystem: Environmental > Aquatic > Deep subsurface > Groundwater | place: USA...
GATTGCTCCGCATCGAGCTCGCACGGTGGTCAGAAGGTCAGTCAAGCTTGGCGACTCAGATAGAGCAGGAAGTTACGCTCACGGGCGTTATCGTCCGTGAGCCTGATCGTCGTGAGCGCTCGGTACATTGGTATCTTAAGACAGACGGTGGCGATACGGTTCTCGCCTATGGTTCCCCGTTTGACCAAGTCGCCTACGGCGACTTGGTCACCCTCTCGGGAACGCTCGCGGTACCCGAAGCGTTCACGACCGAGTTTGGTCGTACTTTTGATTACCCCGGCTACCTTTTGGCACGTGAGGTCGAGTACGTCATGTTTCGTCCAGAGGTGACGGTGGTGGCATCGAACCAAGGCAATTGGTTGGTGGCCGGGCTCTTATCAGCCAAACAATCTTTCACGACTGCACTTGGTACGTACCTTCATGAACCATCGTATGGTTTGGCTGTCGGTCTCTTACTGGGTATTAAACAAGCACTCGGTGACGAGCTAGAAATGATTTTTCGACAGGCGGGGATTATACATATTGTGGTACTCTCTGGCTATAATGTGATGCTCGTCGTTGCGTTTGTGCTGTTTACGCTCTCATTTATTCCCTCTCGCCGGGTACGGATGTGGTGCGGGCTTTTGGCGATTTGGTGTTTCGCGCTCCTGGTGGGTCTTTCAGCGACTGTTGTACGGGCGTGTATCATGGCTAGTATATTTCTAGTGGCGACGACGTATGACCGTACATACCTGGTGACGCGAGCGTTATGCATAGCGGGCACCGTGATGCTTTTGTTTAACCCGTACCTTCTTTTGTATGACATTGGTTTTCAACTATCATTTATGGCAACACTTGGCTTAATTTTGATTGCCCCACAGTTTGAAACCCTCTTGATGCGTGCTCCCGCTCGTCTTGGAGTGAAAAACTTCTTTATCGCCACGGTAGCAACGCAGATAGCTGTGTTGCCATTACTGATGTATCACATCGGAGAAATTTCTTTAGTATCAGTGCTCGTCAATGTATTGGTATTACCCATCGTACCAGTCGCAATGTTGTTGACGTTTTTGCTCGGCCTCGCAGCGCTCGTATTTTCACCCCTCGCGCTCCTGCTGTCCGCACCGACGAGTTGGGTGTTGTCGTATATTGTAATGATCGCAACGTGGAGCACATATGTACCCTATGCTGCAGTGTCGCTCCCGCTCCTCCCGGTTTGGACTGTCTTCGTCCTCTACGGTATAGGTGGAATGTGGTGGTATCGCCAGTACTCTTCTATGAAGCGTGATACAAAAACAAAAAGGGGACGAGCCCCCACGGAGACTCGTCCACGAGTAGGATCAGATAAGACTGAACCACCAATCTTTTTTCGTTAAACGACTCGGTTCGAGACGACTTCCCAATTAAGATTCTTAAAGAAGGCTTCCACGTATTCCGTCTTCTTACTCGGTGGGTAATCGAGCATGTACGAGTGTTCCCACATATCAAGTGCGAGTACAATATCGAGATCAGCCAACTGACCAAGATGTTGTTCGTCGACCCAGGTCTGTACGAGTTGGTCGGTCTGGGGGTCATGATAGAGCATCGACCAGCCGACACCACGTGTCATCGCAATTTGTCCAAAGCGTGTTTTCCAGGCCTCGACACTACCCCACTGCGTTTCGATTAGCTCCTTTAGTTTATTGTCGGGGAGCGGCTGGGCACCACCTTCAAGCTGGGCAAAGTAGTACTCATGATTACGCATTCCACCAAATTCAAACCCCAATCGCCGCTGCATCTCGCCGATGGCGTACTTGTTGTTGTCTGGATCGTTGCTATAGGCATCAATCTTTTCTCGGATTAAATTGGCGTGCTTCACATAGCCGTGGTAGAGCCCTAGGTGCTCTTCAATAGTTTCGGTTGAGATACCTTCAAGGTCACCAATCGTAAACGTCTGTGGTTCGTATATCATATTAAAAGAGCTAAATGGCTTATATATAACTAGTGTATCATAGTAGGGTATAGGTATGGATTTTAGTCTTCGGTGTCGGCTTGGAGCGCTACTTCTCCTGATGCTGAGTGTGTTGCTCGTGTGGTGGCCAATGGTTGGCTGGGCCGATCACTGGCCACCTGGGAGCGGATTGGTGGCTATGGTGGCACCATGGCTAGGTGGCTCAAGCACAGAATCTGTATCACTTCTCACCGTCGCCTTTCTGGATGTGGGGCAGGGGGATGCGATTTTTATTGAAACCCCCGATGGTGTACAGATGCTGGTCGACGGTGGGCCAGATACGAGTGTGCTACGAGGCTTGGGAGATGTGTTAGCAGTTGGTGACCATACGCTTGATGTAGTACTGGCGACGCACTCTGATCTCGACCATATTGGTGGACTTGTGGACGTGTTGGTGCGATATGAAGTCGATGCGGTCATTACTACTGAGCAACGTAATGACACGGCGGTGTCATTAGCGCTTGATGCATCGATTGCAGACGAGCGCACGCTCGTACACATGGCTCGAGCTGGTGATGTGATCACCCTCGGTGCTTCGACCACCTTTACGGTCTTGTCTCCCACCGGTGATCCGACAAATTGGGAGAGTAATAATGCCTCAATTGTCGGCATCCTACGCTACGGTGATACTGAATTTTTACTCACGGGCGACGCGGGCACAGGAATTGAAGAGTATTTGGTGGCGACCTACGGTACAGCGCTTGCGAGCGAGGTATTAAAGCTGGGGCACTATGGTTCACGTACGTCCTCGGTGCCAATTTTTTTAGAAACGGTGGACCCAGACTTTGCGGTCGTGTCAGCAGGGCTTGATAATCGCTATGATCATCCACACGCTGAGGTGGTGGCTGGCGCAGAAGCCGTTGGTGCGACAGTCGTCAGTACTGCTCAAGAGGGAACGATCGTTTTTATATCTGATGGGGAAACAGTCTGGCGGAAGTAACAACAAAAAAAGAGCGAGTCATTGAGGACGCGCTCTTTTTTTGGCTAATTACTCATTACTAGATCAACTTGGCTTTCTTGAGAGTCTGGTAGGCACCATTTTTTGCAATCGTGCGGAGTGCGCTGGTTGAAACCGTCACTGTCACCGTCTTGTCGATTTCAGGGACGTAGATTCGCTTCTTCTGGAGGTTTGGTGAACGACGAACTTTCCCACACGGATTAAACTGTGTAGCACGGGTTCGGTTGCTGTACCGTCCGCCGATTTGGGTTTTTTTTCCCGTGATGTCACATTGCTTTGCCATATATACGTATGATTTAAGTCGCGTCATACTACCACGGTGGCTTGATATTGCAAGTCTTTCTGCGTACACTAGGAGTCACGTATGGAACCTACCCAAATCGCGATGATTTTTGCGCTCATTATGTCGGTTGTCATTCATGAGATGGCCCATGCCTACGCGGCTCATTGGCTTGGCGACCCGACGGCCCGTTTGCAGGGCCGTCTCTCAGCCAATCCGCTCGTTCACCTCGATCCCCTGATGTCGGTGATTATCCCCGGGTTACTCATATTTTCCGGGTCGCCCATCCTCTTTGGTGCCGCGAAACCAGTGCCGTACAATCCTTATAACTTTACCAATCAGAAATGGGGTGAGGCAATTGTGGCTGCCGCTGGCCCGGCTTCAAATGTGGCGCTCGCGATTATTTTCGCGCTACTCATCCGTTTTTCGGGTGTGCTTTCACTCTCACAGACATTTGTCGAACTTTCCTTTGGAATTGTGATTCTCAATCTCTTTTTAGCGTTTTTTAATCTCGTACCGATTCCTCCACTTGATGGTTCGAAGATTTTGCCTCGCCTCCTCCCTTTCTCACTCGCGATGAAATACGAAGCGTTTCGAAGGTATTTTGAGTACAATGCCATGGTTGGTTTCCTGCTGGTTATCTTTGTCTTCGTTTATTTTCTTGGTGATCCGTTGTACCGACTCACGTTTGCTATCGCTCGCTTCCTCGTCGGCGGATAAGGCTTGCAAATTATACTCTTTATAGTATTGTACTCGGGCTACACATATGGCAACAATTCAACAATTAACCCGTAAGCAGCGCGTCGATAAACCGCGTAAGAGTAAGCGAGCAGCGCTTGAGTCTGGATTTAACAAAATCGAAAACAAGCCAAACTACTACTTTTCGCCGTTTAAGCGAGGTGTATGTACAAAAGTGACGACCAAGACCCCACGCAAGCCGAACTCAGCGATCCGCAAGATTGCTCGTGTTCGCCTGAGTAACGGTATGGAAATCACGGCGTACATTCCTGGTATCAAGCACAATCTCCAAGAGCACTCAGTCGTACTGGTGCGTGGCGGTCGCGTGAAGGATATCGGTGTGAACTACACTGTCGTGCGCGGTAAGTATGACGCCACTGGTGTCAACGAACGCCGCCGCGGCCGCTCTCGTTACGGAGCAAAGCGACCAAAGGCGTAAGCCTAGATCCAGGTGCGCGATCACCTGATTACCAATAGTTTATATTCGCTACAGATAATGGACGCGATGCAAGGACACCCTTCGGCATCAACCTATGCGAAGAATGAAAACATGACTTGTCATATTTCTCATTCTTTCTTATTTATTCAATTAAAGAAAGATTAATTACTCATTATGCGACGCCCAATTAAGAAGCGACCAGTCGTCAGACCAGATGTTGTTCACGGATCAGTTGATGTCGAACGACTCATCAACTACATCATGCTCCGTGGTCAAAAAGAGACGGCTCGAAAGATCGTTTACGCCGCGTTTGAAATCATGAAGAATGATAAAGATGCTGGTGGAGATGCCGTTGAAATTTTCAACACCGCAGTTCGGAATGCTGGTCCGCTCATGGAAGTGCGCTCACGACGAGTCGGTGGCGCAAACTACCAAGTCCCCCGTGAAGTACGTCCAGAGCGCCGGATGGCACTCGCGCTACGATGGATCATTAATGGTGCACGTAAGCAAAAGGGAGTCCCGATGCACAAGGCGCTCGCAAAAGAACTTATGCTTGCAGCCAAGGAAGAAGGTGAGGCAGTGAAGAAGAAGGAAGATACGCACAAGATGGCTGAGGCAAACCGAGCCTTCGCCCACTTCGCGTGGTAGTCGTATTCCAAAATTGCCGACTGACTTTGTCGCTACGCTAAAATATCACTCACTGGACTGTTGTCTCACTCGTGAAATTCCCGGCTAGGTTCCTTGTCACTCAATCAATTTCGAAATCTATCCACAAGAAAAAAGACCCATCAAGGGTCTTTTTTCTTGTGCTCTTCACTGATTTATCTCAAATTACTCGTTTCAATTCTGTGGTTCAGGTTCACTTCATTCTTAGATACTAGAAACCACAAGCGTGCAATGGCAGCTTGTGTGGCTGGGCTAAACTGCCCACGCATTGCTTTGGTATAGACAGTCTCAAGTGGGTAATCTTTCGTTGCAATAACCTCATTGTCTGTTTGGTTCGTTACTTCTGTAATACCCTGAGCTATAAAATAGTAACGAGTATCATTAATGGTGCCAGTAGTTTTTTGTATCAGGAGTTCCTGCCAGTCGCCAGCAATCAATCCGAGTTCTTCTAACAGCTCCCGCTTCGCGGCCTCGATCGGTGTTTCTTGAGGATTAATGATGCCACCTTGGATTTTTTCTCGCACCACAGTACTATTTTCTCGCCGTTCGACAGTGAGTCGTAACTCTCCGCTATTAGTGATGATAAACGTATGTACCGAACCAGGAACATGCACCGATTCAAAGCCGTCTTCAATGGTGACGGTGATAATGTGTCCTCTGAATACTGTTTCTTTCATGTGATATACGCTCATTACAATTATAGCCTGATGTTTATGATTGAGAATGGCCACTACTATCATCGGTTCGATTACGCCCACCTCTCACGAGTGGGGTCTGTTACGTACAATGATGAGACCATTTTATCTGCTAGAATAGCATGATGAAAATAATTGTAGGTACTGAAAATAAACGCAAGTTGGCAGCGGTTGAGGCGGTAGTCGGTGCACTCGGGATTGTTGACACATATACCCTGCATGGGTGTGCTGCCGCATCTGGTGTACCGGAGACTCCATTTGGGATTCAGACCTTAGATGGTGCGCGGAATCGTGCGCGCAATAGTCTTACGTGTGAACCAACTGGCGATCTGTATATAGGTATTGAGAGTGGTCTGGTCGAGCGTTATGGAAATTGGTTTGAAGAAGTGTGGGCCGCTGCCTACTATCGTAACTACGAGTATATTGCGTACTCAAGCGGAGTAGTACTCCCAGCGGTCGTCGCACAAGCACTGACGCCAGATGTCCAAAACCACCCTGCGGTTATGGATACACTTCGGAAAAAAGTATCGATCACTACCCACGCAGACTTAGGTGTTGATACATGGGGTAATTACACGGGTGAAAAATTACGTCGTGAGGAGGGTCTTGAAGAAGCGGTGCGAAATGTGCTCGTACAAATATTTCCAGGCGATACAAGCTTTTACCTTCTGTAACTTTTTGCACCATATGGCACATGATATACTAATGCTTATTGACTAAGGTATTTGGTATATGGAAAGGCTATCCATGCGACAAGAACAAGGAGGTGAAGGGGAGCACGGACATGAGCAACTAAAGCAGGATGCACGAGCCAGTGTCGACGCTGAGCTTGCCAGACGTATGGAAGGGTACGAGGCATATGAAACAGACGCGCTATTGCAAGAGTTGCAAGAAATGCTTATCGAATATGTCGCAGTCGTGCCAGGGACACGAGAGCCTGTCAATAATGCCTATCGATACCACGCTGAGTACGTACAGTCACTCCTCCTAGAGCGAGGTGGCGGTAGTGCGGTTGATGCATATATGGCACAAACAGCGCCGCTCGGGTATATCGAGAAAGCCAATCCGTTTGCGTACCAAGCAGCAAATGATAACCGTACCCCTCTATCGACCGCTGTGTAGATAGTATTTATTCGCTGTTCTTTTGCTCTTTATGACCTTTGATTTTGATACCGAGATTCGTCAACACCTTGATGTCGTCCGTTCCCTCCAAAAATCCACTGGGGTTTTTACTGCCTCTGCCCACGATGTTGCCACTGGCTATGATAAGGCGTGGCTACGTGACATTTACTTTATGACGCTCGGCTTTCTTGAGACTGGCGACCTTGAGCCAGTCCGTCAAGCTGCAAAAGCGCTACTAACTGTCTTTGTAAAACACCAAGATAAAATTAACTGGGCAATTCAAAATAAGCCGAGTGAAGCGTGGCAGTACATCCATGCGCGCTTCCACCCCGAGACCTTCGAGGAGTACTGGGAAGAATGGGGGAATAGCCAAAATGACGCGGTTGGAGAGGTGCTTAATCTGCTCGTTGAGCTTGAGTTGCGTGGAGTGAGTGTGATTGAGACGGATGACGAACGAGCAATGATCCAAAAGGTGATTGATTATCTCGTGGCGCTTGAGTATTGGCAAGATGCCGATAATGGTATCTGGGAAGAAAACATGGAAGTGCATGCATCGTCAATTGGGTCGGTCGTAGCGGCACTTAAAAAGGCTAAACGGCTGGAGTGGCTGCATGTACCAGAGGTAGCAATCGAACACGGTGAGACAGCACTCAGAAACTTGTTGCCTCGAGAATCGGCGGCGAAATTCTGTGATCTCGCCCTCCTCTCACTCATCTATCCGTTTGCAGTTACGACTGAAGCAGAGACGCTCGAGATACTAAAAAATGTTGAGTATCACTTGACCAAAGAAAAAGGTGTTATTCGGTACAAGTTTGACCGCTATTACAATAACAACCCCGATGGGTACAGTGAGGAAGCTGAATGGTGCTTTGGACTGTCATGGCTGGCGATCATTTACGCCGAGCGTGGCGAAAAGGAAAAGGCGTATTTCTATCTGCGTAAAGCAAAAGGGACCGTGACACCCGAGGGTCTCGTGCCTGAGTTATACTATTCAAACTCGAATCGTCCGAATGAAAATACTCCACTCGGCTGGGCAGAGAGTATGTATGTGGTAGCGCTCCAGAAAGTGAAAGAGTTGGGGTAGTGCTTGCGTAGTAAAGTTTTGGACAGTACCTCAATTACGTTACACGATCTATACAAAACACGAATGGCCCCGTACGGGGCCATTCGTGTTAATGGGTACTTACTAGGCTGCTTTCGTGAGTGTGAATGATTCTAAAAATTCCGCTGAAACTGCTGGAGAAATACCAAGTGCGGGGGTCGTGTCTGATAAACGACTGGTCAACACCGCTGCAGTATGTGCCGACGTCGCGATTGCGTTTAGTGTGCTGCGGTCCGCAACGTACAGCGCTGTTGCTGGTTCGCTCATGAGCCAGTCTGCGGTATCGGGATGCAGCTTTTTAGTAACGCCACCCACCCGGCGAAGTTCACGCGTTACGGTATCGAGGGCAGTGCTCAGTGTCAGCTGCGCCAGGGCTGGTTTTGTTAGCTCAGCATACGTTCCTTCATCAATGATGACTGCCAGTTGTGCGCGTTTCTTTTTCTTTATTGAGGGATCTCCGATGGTCAGGCCAGGAATCATTCCCATCCCCATACCGAAAAAAATAATATCGCGGGGCACTTCACGTTGTACGGCGAAAGCACCCAATAAATTTACATCACTTTGGGACAATGGCACTTCGGTGAGTAGCCAATGTGCAATTCTGGTTGCTTGCTCGGTAGTGCGTGGTGTGTGCCAAATGGATGTTTTGAGCATTATTGATTGTGTTGCGTAAGGGGTGCCCGTGAACCAAGATTGACGGCGGATCGTTACTGCGAACCAATCGCCCCAGTCTGAGTTCGTGATTGAACATTGCACCAACCCTTCGATAATGGGAGTGCGCCACGTTCGTACGTGTGTGGTAGTCGATGACATAGGTATATGTGTTATCGTGACTAATATATATAGTATATGTCAGCAATAGGGTGATGCAACCGAAATAAACAAACAACTGAGACGTGGTAACAAATAATTAATTTATATGACTGAAAATAAGCAGGTAAAAATGGTGGTAGCTGGTGGCTGTTTCTGGGGTTTAGAAGATTTGCTTCGCACTATCCCCGGTGTGCTGGCAACTGAAGCAGGGTATGCGGGTGGGAGTAATGATTATCCGACCTACGAACATCACCCTGGACACGCAGAGGCAGTTGAAATCACCTATGATCCACACGTTGTATCATACAAACAACTGTTAGACTTTTTCTTTCAAATTCATAATCCGACTACGCTAAACCAACAAGGTAATGACCGAGGAACGTCGTACCGCTCAGCAATCTTTTATTCCACACCAGAAGAAAGGCAGCTGGCTGAGGAAATGATTTTGATCGTCAATGCGTCAAAGCGATGGGATAATCCCGTCGTTACGACACTTGAACCACTCACGCAGTTTTGGCCGGCCGAAGACTATCATCAGGACTATCTCCAAAAACACCCAGGAGGGTATACCTGTCACGCGATATATTTTTCTAGTTATCTAACATCGTAGGCAGGAGTTCAGCAGTCTTCAGCTCTTACGAGTGCGTGATTGATTTGGTATGCTTAGAAGATATGAAACTAAATACATTAATTGGTGTTTTCTTAGTCGTTGCCGTGGGGGCAGCGTTTGCCAGTTTTGTCTGGAGTCGTTTTATGTCGAGTGATGCCGCTTCAGTAGAGGATACTATGTGTACGATGGATGCACGAGAGTGCCCAGATGGATCGTATGTCGGTCGAACGGGGCCAAATTGTGAGTTTATTTGTCCACCATCTCCCACCCTGTCGGAGGAGCTTGCGGCACACATTGCGGCTAAGTCAGACTTAGTCACCCTTACTACCCCGGTGCCGCTTGGGCTGGTGGCGAGCCCGCTCACCATCTCTGGTGAGGCTCGTGGCCCGTGGTTTTTTGAAGGTTCCTTTCCTGTGTCACTCACAAATTGGGACGGATTAATTATTGCTGAAGGCTATGTAACCGCGGAGGGCGAATGGATGACTGAGGAGTTCGTACCATTTTCTGGTACGCTCGAGTTTGTGAGTCCGTATAATGAAGGCGATCCTCATTTTATGAAATCTGGATCGCTCATTTTACAAAAAGATAATCCTTCGGGCTTACCTGAACATGACGATGCGCTCGAGATACCAGTACGTTTTGCGCCATAGTTTGGTATACTACGATGACCCGAAATACTAATGATTTAACCATGAGCACATAATATTCATCAGAGAAGATTTATTCATATAATAATTTAGTATGGCCAAAGGAAACGACATGCGCAAAGAGAAGAAGAAGCCGAAGAAAGACAAGGAAGTGAAGAAATAGTTTAAAACGAGTATCGGAACAAACAGAAGGCAGCTACGGGTAGTCTGCTGTTTTGTGTGCCCTAGGCAACTAACCATTCATAGTGTATGGTATAACCCTATGTCACGGGGAGATGGAATCATTGTCTTTAAGGACGTTACCTATGAATATGATGCGACACGGCCAATTCTAAAAGAGGCGAATTTTGTAGTGCGTCGGGGAGCGAAACTCACGCTCATGGGGCAAAATGGAGCCGGAAAAAGTACGATATTTGCACTCATTACCCGTCAGCTGAGGCCAGATGAAGGAGATATTAATATTGACCCACGTACGACCATCGCGATTTCGCGTCAGATCATTCCCCGGGCTGAACTCACGCTCACCGTGAAGGCTTTTTTTGAACAATGCTTTAAAGAAAAAATCTACGATCTTGATCCAAAGATTGATGCGGTACTGGAGATCGTTAATCTAACACCAACCGAAAAACAGCGAGAGACATTCAAGGAGCGGATCGTGGGTAGTTTTTCTGGTGGCCAACAGGCTCGCTTACTCTTAGCCCAGGCGCTGATCCAAAACCCCGACGTACTCTTACTTGATGAGCCAACGAATAATCTCGACGTGGCTGGTATCGCGCACCTCACGGAGTTTTTGCGGGAGTATAATAAAACCGTCCTCGTTATTTCTCATGATGCAGATTTTTTGAACGCGTTCACACAAGGAGTGTTGTATCTTAATACGCAGCGTCGGCAAGTCGAGCAATATAATGGTAACTATCACGCCGTCGTCCGTGATATCGCCGCGCAGGTACAGAAAGAACAGCGTGAAAACGCCCGTTTGGCAAAAGAAATTCAAGCGAATAAAGACAAAGTAAACTACTTCGCGAGCAAGGGCGGGAAGATGCGTTTGGTGGCCAAGCGGATGCGGGATGATATCGAAGAGGCGGAAGAAAATAAGGTGGACGTACGCCGGGAAGATAAGGCGATTCGACCATTTACAATTGAGCCCCACGCAGATATCCCGCTTGAGGTCGTGAAGCTCACGTCATATAAAATTATCAAGAATCACGAACCAAAGGATATCGAGTGCGATATTGTCTTAAAGCGGGGCATGCACTTACAGATTGTCGGACCAAATGGTATTGGCAAGACGACACTGCTTGAAAGTCTTGCTGGGGGACACACAAAAGGTGAAGAAGTCGCGCCGGGAGTAAAGATTGGATACTATCGACAAGATTTTTCTAATCTCGATTTTGATAAAACGGTGTTCGAAACGTTGATGGATTCGATGCCCCGAAAGGTCGAAGAAGAGATGCGGTCGATTGCCGCTGGATTTTTATTGTTTGGTGACGTGATGAAGACAAAAGTAGGAAATCTATCTGAGGGGCAAAAGGGTCTCGTCGCGTTTGCGAAGTTGCGCATGGAAGGGGCGGGGCTTTTGATTTTAGATGAACCGACAAACCATATTAATTTCCGGCATATCCCCGTTATTGCCGAAGCACTCAATTCGTATAAAGGAGCAATGATTCTCGTGTCGCACGTCCCGGAGTTTGTGGAAAAGATTCGGATTGATGAGGTGCTTGATCTCGCGAAAAAGCTACGATAGGTTGGTGGGAATAAACACACTCCCGTTCTCTATAGAGAACGGGAGTGTGTCTATCGAGAGATGATGCACTCAAATTAATCACTGGCGAGCAACTTCACTGCTTCCGCGACCTTTTCTGCTCGCTCGCTGGCTGGCAAATGCTGGCACTGTCCGATATGGAGGAGGATATACTGTTCACTTGCTGCCTTTAGGGCAGCTCGAGCCGCTTTAATTTGTGTAATGAATGTACGGCAGTCCTCATCTCTGCTTTCCTCAAGTAAGTGCTTGAGGGCACGAATTTGACCCTCGGCACGATTGAGACGACTAATGATGGCAGGAAGTGAAGGAGAAGACATATAAGTAGTATACGACATTGATACCCCTTTACAATATACCCCCTAGGGTATATTGTAAAGGGGTATGAAATTACGCTATGTTGGAGGTGTAGTGCTCGCAGGCATTGTCTTGTGGTGGGGTATTGGTACGAATATGTCACAGGAGTCGTCTATTTCGCCGGTGGTGACCGCCTCCCTGGTCGAGCCGATTAAGGTTGCCACCACGTCTACAACGGTGGGAAGAGGGGTGGTGGTGGCGTCTGACCAGGTGGTCATACGAGCCCGTAAGGCAGGTGTAGTACAAGTGTTGTCAGCTGATGCGGGGGACATGGTAGGCAGTGGCGCAGTCTTAGCGGTCGTCACTGGTGATACGGATACGGCTGATCAGGCACTGGTGGTATATCAATCACAACTAGCGATGCTCGGTCGTACCCAAACAGAATTAATGCGTGAACGTGAGGTGCGTACGACCACTAATAGTGCATTGATCGCACGTACGACCGCGACCGCGACTGAGTCTTCGGTCACGCTTGAACGATCGACCGCGGCGGCGACGGTAGCGCATGCGGCACGCGGCACGATCACTGATATCACCACAGCCCTCACCTATGTTGATGACAATCGCTCTCTTTTTTCTCGCGCGAGTATGGATCTCTACAATCAAACCGTCGTAGCTCTGTATGGACAAATGCCGAAGTATCTCCAAGGTGGGATTGCGATCCCCGGAAAGAATCCTGCGCCACTACAATTACTCTTGACGGCTGAGGATGAAGCGGTAGTGATGGAGGCTGGTCGTCTAGAAACCGTACTCAAACAAGCAATCGAATTATTTGAGTTATCTGAGCAAGATGTGTTAGATACAGCGGAAGTCAGTCGCGCTGACGAGCGGCGAGTGACGTACTTAGCCACGAGGGCGGCGCTGCTGTCTCGTCTCACTGAACTGTCTGCTGCTCGTAGTGCCTATGCTACGACTGTAATCAGTGGACCCACACTAGTCACTGTAGATGAACTGACGGTTGGGATACGGGAAAATGACCAGAAGGTGAGTACTCAATTACAAGAGAACGAGCAAGCAATTACGAGTGCGACACTGTCTCTCGCTGAAGCCGAAATGGCACGAGTTGCCGCGGCGCTCGCTGCCGGCGTGACCACTGCTCCCCAAGGTGGACAGATTGCGAAACGGTACGTCAGCGCAGGCACGTATGTCACACCTGGTACACCACTTTTTTTACTGTCGGGGACTGATGTGCAAGAAGTAGTGATTGCCCTACCAGTGATGCTTGCGTCTGCCATTACTGTCGACACTCCAGTGACTGCTCGTGAGGGATATGTGGGCCACATCTCGGCGGTGACCGTCGATCCACTAGGAAGACAGGCCGCTGTCACCGTGACGATGGATGATACAGTCGCACTTGGTACATCATTGTCGTTTGATCTACCACTTTTGTTACCTGATACGGCGGGTGTTATCCCGCGTCAGGCAGTGTACTTTATGGCGAACGGTCCACACCTCAAACTGACGGATGGCCATCTGCTGCCGATCACTATTATTGAAGACATCGGTACGACACTGCTTGTGTCTGCCTCTGCACCATTACCAGCCTCGGTACAGCCAGTGACTTCATTACGTCTTCGCTATGAATAGTCACCTTATTGGTTCAATCAGTGAATTCTTTGCTGCTAATCGAGCACTCTCTTGGCTCGTGCTGATGGCGATACTTTGTTTTGGTACGCTGGCATTTGTCATTGTGCCGAAACAATATAATCCGGAAATCATCCGTCCGGCCTTTGTACTTTCGACGACGTACCAGGGTGCCACCCAAGCCGAAGTGATCGAGCGAATTTTGCCGATACTGGTTTCTACGATTCAAGTCATCCCTGGTGTTGATGACATCCTGACCGAAGTCCACGATGATGGATCGTTCGCTGCGATGGTGATGTTCGAGGTGGGCGTTGATCCTACACTCGCGCGCACCACAATGTTAACGGAACTCGAGCGTAATCGTTTGTTCGCAGATGCACGACTTCCATTCCCATTGGTACAGGAGATCAATCCAGAAACAATTCCCGTGATGCAGATTGCGCTCAATCCTACTGACGATGTACGAGGGGCTCGTGAGCAAGCACTACAACTCCGTAGTACCTTACTTAGCATACAGGGGGTGAGTGAGGTGCGGGTGTATGGTGGTGATGGTCGAGTGGTGATGGTCGCGATGGATCCAACGAAGCTGACGCAGACAGGTCTGTCGCCGGGTGTAATCACCCGTACCATCGCTGCGTATGAAACCCGGCAGATTCAGACAGGTTTTATTTCTTCGACATTCTCGATTCCAGCAGTCCTCGAGATGCGGCCAAAGTCGGTAGCGGCGATTGCGCAGTTGCCGCTGACTACTGACTGGCTGATTCAGGATGTGGCCGAGGTATATGAGGGGCGACTGCCGAATCGAGGTGTGGTGCTCAAACGAACAAAAGATGATGGTTCATTTCATGAAGTTGTCATGGTGAGTGTGAGTAAGCAAGCGGGTACGAGTGCCCCAGTGGTGACCGAGGCAGTCCGCTCAGTCCTAGCGGAAACATTGCCTTCCAGCACGTATACGATTGTGAGTGATGATGGGGTAGTCGCGAAAGCAGAAATTGATGGACTCACGATCAATCTACTTCAGTCCATCGCTATTGTTGCGGTGGTTCTCCTTCTATTTCTGTCGACGCGAGCGGCTGCTGTTGTGTTGGTGACGATTCCGCTGACATTCTTAGTGGTGCTTGGTCTCGGGTATGTGGTGGGAGAAAGTATCAATCGCATAACGTTATTTGCACTCATCTTATCGCTTGGACTTTTGGTTGATTCGGCGATCGTTGTGGTCGAGAATATCTATGCTCATCTCAAAGTCCGACACCCCCATACTCACTATGAGCGGATCAGGGTGATTGGTGACGCTGTCCGTGAAGTGGGGGCCGGTCTTGTGTTGTCGACCGTGACATCGGTACTCGTGTTTGTACCACTTAATTTTATTACTGGGATGATGGGACCGTACATGGGCCCGCTCTCATTTTTTGTACCAGCCGCCCTCATTGTGTCGCTCGTCATTGCCATCATGGTGACACCATTTGTCGCCTCAGTGTTTGTCACTGCCGATGAAGTACCAAATCAGCTGGGGCGGTACATGCAGCGAATGTTAGCTACCCTCACGGAACGCTATACGCAGCTGCTGACGACGCTACTTGTCAGTTCGAAGCTTCGACGGATTGTGTTGTGGGGGGCCGGCCTTATGTTTGTCGGAGCACTGGTTCTTCCCGCTGCCGCCTTCGTGCATTTTCAGATGTTGCCGACCGCCGATCGTGATCAGCTCTACGTCTATATTGATGCGCCAGTCGGTACCTCGGTTGCGATGACTGAACGCCTCACTACTGAAGTAGTGGATATCATGGCATCACACCCACAGGTGCTCAGTGCGTACGCGTTTGTTGCCACGACACCGATTATTGATTTCAATGGCTTATTTAAAGGAGCACAATATCGACACGCATCACACCAAGCAACGATTCGGGTGAACCTGATATCGACAGCTAACCGATCTGAATCATCGACCGACATTACCATGGCCCTACGAGCGCAGCTAAAGGACGGTCTTCAGGGTCGTGCCTCGTATGTCCGTCTCACTGAGGAACCGCCTGGTCCACCGGTGCAAGCGACGCTCGTGGCGAAGGTGTCTGCTGGGACTGATGAGGAACGTGCTGCAGCCGCCGATGCGCTCGCGGTGGTAGTGGATGATGTGATGGGAGTAACGGATGTATACAATAGCCGTGAAGCAGCGATTGAGCGACTCGTCTATACACCACGCGTACAGATGCTCCAGGCGAGTGGTGTCTCCCCAGCGATGATGAACGAGTGGCTCGAACCGCTGACGGAAGAAGTAGTGATCGGTGAATGGTCAGCTGCTCCAGCGAGTGAGCGAGTGCCAATTGTATTGACCACGAGGCCAGAATATCGCGAGGTGCCCGCTCTGCTTAGTGGAGTCAGTTTGCCAACCAGTGCGGGAGAAGTTGCGCTTTCGTCACTCCTTGAGACGAGCTACGATCTTCGCCCGAGTCGAATGCAATATGAGGGGGTGGTACCAGTAACGTACGTGACGGGAGAGGTTGAAGCGCGGTCGATTGTGTACGTTGTCCTCGAGCTTATCAATCGGCTGCGAGCAGGAGAAATGACTGATTACACCGTGAAGGGGTGGGATCTGTGGTCTCTAGATTTGGTTGGTCCAAGTGGCCAGGATGTGTCTATTGTGTGGGGTGGGGAATGGGAGATGACGCTTGAAAACTTTCGTGATCTTGGACTTGCCATGATGATCGCATTGTTTTTAGTGTACGCCGTGTTGGTGGCTCAGTATGGATCGTTTGCAACACCCGGTTATATTCTCGTGACGGTCCCGCTTGGTCTCATTGGTATCTTGATTGGATTCTTCTTTCTCGATACGTTCTTCGGTATCTATCTCACTGCCACCGCTCTTATTGGTTTCATTGCCCTCATTGGCATTGTTGTCAACAACGCCATCATTTATTTAGAATATGTCGCAGTCGCCAAGCACGCGGGAGCCAATCATCAGGAAGCCCTCATCTCAGCTGGAGCAGCACGTCTGCGCCCGATACTTCTCACCTCGCTTACGACTGTGCTCGGAAGTCTCACGATTGCGGCCGATCCGGTATGGTCGGGGCTCGCGTGGTCAATCGTGTTTGGGCTATCGTTATCAACCGTCTTGACGTTGATTATATTGCCGACGTTACTGGCAGTAAATCAACCCACGACGTCTTAATCACACACATTTTTATGTCATCATTTGATATTCCCGTTACCCATAGTGCACCACTACCACTGAAGCGGCTTCCCGTACTCCGACA
>Ga0100381_1002367_pt1 | contig 16983 bp, 13 predicted proteins | sample CryGeymeta201505_FD_80416 | JGI IMG/M metagenome (GOLD analysis project Ga0100381, IMG submission 80416) | Groundwater microbial communities from Crystal Geyser aquifers in Utah, USA - Crystal Geyser metaG 2015-05 | ecosystem: Environmental > Aquatic > Deep subsurface > Groundwater | place: USA...
AATACCGGTCATAAGCCCGTATTTGTCGAGCCGGATATCCATACCTATCTAATAGACCCAAGTAAGATAGAGGAGAAGATTACTTCAAAAACAAAAGCAATCATGGTGGTTCACCTGTATGGAAAACCTTGTGAGATGGACCCAATTGCTTCACTCTGCGAGAAATACCAGCTCGAATTGATTGAAGACTGCGCGCAATCGCATGGGGCAAGGTACAAAGGCAAAAATACCGGAACTTTTGGATATGGTGCTTTTAGTTTCTATCCTACAAAAAACCTTGGTGCTCTGGGCGATGCGGGAGGGATAAGCCTTCCCGATATGACACATTACGATAAATTAAAGGCTTGGAGGAATTACGGTTCTTTTGTGAAATACCAGAATGAATACGTGGGCGACAATTCCCGCCTGGATGAGATTCAAGCTGGGTTTCTTCGGATCAAGCTTCAGGCATTACCTGAAATTACAGCACACAAACAGAATCTGGCAAAATTGTACCATGAGTTGTTGGATGGAGATAAATTTGTTCTCCCACATCAAGCAGACCACCTGGATGAAGTGCATCATATTTTCCCAATCCGTCATTTGAAACGAGATGCTTTAAAAGCCTACTTATTAGAGAAAGGTATCCGCACGGAAATTCATTATCCAATAGCGCCTTGCGATCAAAAATCGGTACAGGATGTGTTTGCGAGAAATGCTTGGGAACTCGATGAAAGGGACTTTCGCTTGGCCAAAGAAATTCATTCGTCCATACTTAGTCTACCCATTTCAACCATTCATAGCGAGTCGGATGTACGCTATATTGCCGAGTGCATCAACGCATTTCCAGATTGAAGATTCTTCTCATAGACAATTACGATTCATTCACCTTTAACCTCGCTGATTATTTAGCCCGCGCAGGAGCAGAATTGCTCATCTTGCGGAACGATGCCTTTGAGATGGATGACCCACGCTTTTCAGACACAGATGCAGTGGTACTTTCACCGGGTCCATCGAAGCCAAAAAATGCTGGACAGCTGATGCCTTTCATTGAGCACTTTGTCGGACAAAAACCTATGCTAGGAGTTTGCCTTGGGTTCCAAGCATTAGGGATCCACTTTGGAGCTCAACTCGTACCGTCTGATATTCCGGTCCATGGAAAAAGTTCAGAGATAGATTGCACAGCGCACCCGATGTATGCCGGAATTCCCAGAAGACACAGAGTAGGACGTTATCATAGTCTGCGGCTGACTTCTCTACCCGAGACTTTACAAATAACTGCCCAAACAAAGGATGAAATTCCTATGGCATTTGCCCATAAACACTTTCCTATTTGGGCTGTGCAATACCATCCGGAAGCCGTTTTATCGGAGTTTGGACTGCCATTTATTCGCAATTGGATGAATTTGGTGAAAGAATCCATACGATGAACAGTTTTGGTTGATTTTTTGTTTTAATTGTAAATATGCTAGCCCACGATTTTCTATCTACAAAATTATTTGCTCTCAAACCTACTGACTCAGCGCAGATGGCATTGGAGATGATGAATGAAATGAGTGTGGCCTATCTGCCAGTTGTAAATGAAGGAAAACTGCTAACCTACCTTTCTTCATCTGAGTTGATGGATGTGAAGCCAAAGACAAAAAAGCTACAGAACATTATCTCTGCTACTCAAGCACCACGCATCAATGAGAACCAGCATTTTTTTGAAATCATTCGCGTCTTTGCAGCAATTCCGAATACTGTAATTGCTGTTGTTAATAATGAAGAAGAGTTTGTTGGGATTATTTCTGCCAAGGAGCTCATCCGCCAGATGGCCCAATTTAGTGGCTTTCTTGAACCCGGTAGTATTTTGAGCTTGAATATTGGAATTCAGGATTATAGCCTTTCTGAAATTGCTCGAATTGTTGAATACAATAATGCTAAGATTCTCAGTGTCCACTTGCAGGCATTGAAAACCGACAGACGTCTGCTTGTGCATTTAAAATTAAACACCAGCGATTTAAAAAGTTTGGTAGCTACCTTTGAGCGGTACAATTATCAGGTGGCAGCCTCTTATTATAACGACGACGACAATGGTGCGTTAAAAGATCGGTATAATTTGCTGATGCGTTACCTCGACATCTAAGTATGCCGACACTTCGTCTTTTACTCTTCTGTGGATTCATAATACAGGTTGCATCAGGCTGGGCTATGGCTTCAGATTCTGTGCGCGTGAATGAAATCTCCATTCAAGGGAACAAAGTGACAAAAGACTTTATTATTCTACGGGAACTGGATTTTCAAGTCGGGACCTACCTAAATACACAGGAGATCAATGGCCGCCTTCAACAAAATCGAAATCAAATATTCAATACACGCTTGTTTAATGTCGTTCAAGTATCATCCATGCCAGTTGATTCGAATGGCATTCTTGTTATTATTGAACTCACTGAGAAGTGGTATATCTGGCCCTATCCAGTGATCAAATTTGCAGATCGAAATTTCAATATTTGGTGGGAAACCAAAGATTTAGGAAGGCTTAATGCTGGGCTGAATGTGTATGACTATAATTTTCGAGGGAGGGCTGAAAAGCTCAAGATAAGAACCCTGCTTGGGTATACCCGTCTTTTTATGGTGGATTATGAAATTCCTTATTTAGACCGGAAGAAAAAGAAAGGACTTCAGCTTGAATTGGGTTATCAAAGCAATAAAGAGATTTGGTTGAAACCTGAAAACAATCGATTGCAATTTTTATTTGACCCAAATCAACGCGCCATTCGATTTTTTAGCTCCGATGTCTCTTTTTTATACCGACCGCAAATTTTCACTCGACATCGTTTTACCCTTGGTTGGGAAGATATATTAGTTAGCGATACTGTCTTGCACAGCGAGCAAAATCCAGAATTTTTAGCCGGACGACGAAACAGACAAATGTCGATCAAGTTTTTCTATACCTATAAGTACGATCGGCGAGACATAGCCTATTATCCACTAAAAGGACACTTCATTGAAATAAATGCAGAACCCAGGTATTTGGTTGAAGACCGAAGTGTTTATGCTGATATTAGATTCAATGCAGAAAAATTCTTTGACATGGGGGCGGGTTTTTACGCAGGAATCGGATTAAGAGGAAAAGTTTCCTTTCCTGAAAAGCAGCCGTATAACCTTTATCAATCCTTGGGATACAAATTTTTTGTAAGAGGATTTGAACCCTATGTGATAGATGGTCAGCATTACGGGCTTATAGAATCTAATATTAAGTACTGTCTTTTTCGACGCGACATCGACATTCCACTCATTCGCATGGGGCAGTTTAAAAAAGCGCCAACGGCTATATATTTGACGGCTTACACGGATGGTGGTTATGTGCATAGTACACGTTTTCAAGAACCAAGGAATACCTACCAAAACACATGGTTGCAGGGGTATGGAATGGGGCTTGATTTTGTCACCTATTATGATCGGGTACTTCGTGTGGAGTATTCGCTCAACGCTTTTGGAAGGAAGGGCTTATATTTACACTTTACTGCACCTATATAATGAAAATTGGAGTTTACGGAAAGCAAGTATTGAATGAAGAGTCGATAGACTTTGTGCATTTTATTATTGATTTATTACGAAATAAGGGGGTTGAAGTATTTATTCATGAGGCCTTTATGGATGTAATCCGGAAAGGTAAATTGGTAAAGTCAAAAGCACATTCATTCTCTGAGAAAGACGAGGTCGTTGGAACTTTTGACTTTATGCTAAGCTTAGGAGGCGATGGCACTTTATTGGAAACGGTGACGATCATACGAGACAAAGGAATTCCCATCATAGGAATAAACTTAGGGCGACTGGGCTTCTTAGCAAGTGTTTCTAAAAACGACATATATTATGCGATTGATGAGTTACTGAAAGGGAGCTTTGGCATTGATAAAAGGAGTCTGTTATACCTCGAAAGTGAAGAACCTCTTTTTGGTGATTTAAACTTTGGGCTAAATGATTTTGTCATACATAAAAATGATACGAGCAGCATGATTACTGTTCACGCATTTATTAATGGCGAATTTTTAAACTCGTATTGGGGTGACGGTTTGATTATTTCTACCCCGACAGGGTCAACAGGCTACTCCTTGAGCTGTGGTGGTCCTATTTTATTTCCGCAATCTGGAAGTTTTGCTGTTACGCCTGTTTCGCCACATAATTTGAATGTCCGACCCATCATTATTTCTGACGAAAGTGTGCTATCATTTGAGGTTGAGGGGAGGAGTAGTAGTTTTTTGGTAAGTATGGATAGTCGTTCAACAAGTGTGAACTATGATGTGCAGATGGCAATTCGCCGCGCGCCATTTTCCGTTAACCTTGTGAAACTCAATAATTCGAACTATCTCAAAACTTTGCGTTCAAAGCTGAATTGGGGTGTTGATGTGCGAAACTAGAAATGCGCAATATTTAAAACTCAAGGAAGGTAATTTCAAATAAAAGTATATATTTGCAGCACTTGATTAACCCTTAAAACATCAAGCAATAATGAAACTGAAGTACTTCTTTTTAGCACTCTTAATTGGTTCCGGAACCATTTCTACTCAAGCCCAAGATTATGATTTTGGAGTTTTTGGAGGATTTTCTTTTTATCAAGGAGATTTGTCTCCTGGTCTATCCAATGGTTTGGGTAATTTTCTTTCTGGAAATCGTCCAGCAATTGGTGGAATTGCACGTTATAATTTTCACCCTAATTTTTCTGTTCGTGGAAATTTGAATTTTGGATGGGTTGCTGCCTATGATAAGTATCAAAATGATGGAACTTCACGTGAAGCTAGAAATTTGAGTTTTAACTCTCCAATTGTTGAGCTGTCAGGTACTTTCGAATGGAACATGAAAAAGTACATAGCTGGTTCAAAAAGATATAAATGGACACCTTATTTATTTGCAGGATTAGGGATGACTTATACGCATCCTATGGCTTGGAATAATGGTGATTTAGTTTCTTTAGGCCCCTTGAAAACTGAGGTGCAAAAAGAACGTGCATCGTATTGGGGTAAAAGAGCTATTCAGCCAGTGATACCTATTGGAGGGGGATTGAAATTTAATCTTCGCCGCGATTATACTTTAGGAATTGAAGCAGGATGGAGAATGATGTTTACAGACTATTTAGATGACGTTAGCGGATTCTATACAGGTGGAAATTCAGGAAGTCTTGACGATGTGATGAGCAATAGGTCTGGATCACCGAAAGCAAGAGGTGTGTCTAGAGGAAATGCAAATTACAATGATTCTTATTTCTTCTGGGGTTTGACCTTAACAAAAACTCTGCGTCCATACAAGTGTCGTTAATCTAAACTTTATACTATATTTACAACGGGTTAAGTTCGCTTAACCCGTTTTTATTTTGTAAAATAAATAGTAAAAGAGATCGTTTTAATTATAGAGATGAAGAAAATCATTGTACTTCTTCTGTTTGTTGGTTCTGCTAGCCTTAGCTATGGACAGAAATCGCTGGATGTTGGTATCATGCTGGGTGTCAGTAATTACAACGGTGAATTAACTCAATCGCCATTCGAAAACTTTCATTTTGCTGGGGGGCTTGTCGGACGGTATAACTTGAATGATCACTTTTCATTAAAGGGAAACGTTTTTTATGGGACCATTTCTGGTGCAGATTCTACCGGCACGGATTTTATGAAAGGCCGTAACCTCAGCTTTAAGTCTGGCTTATTTGAATTTGCAGCCTTGATCGAGTGGAATCTATGGGCATTCGACCCTGTAGGAAGAAACGGAAAAAAAGCCTTTACCCCCTTCGCCTTTTTAGGAGGGGCTATCTATAAATACAATCCAAGGGCTTATTACGATGATCCTAATTCTGACTTTAAAGGTTGGGTAGAGTTACAACCAATTGGTACTGAAGGCCAAGGAACTACTCAGTTCCAAGACCGAAAAAAATACAATTTAACGCAATTCTCTATCCCTTTTGGAGGAGGAATTAAACTTCGTGTAGCAAGAGGCTGGACCATTGCTGCTGAATATGGATTGCGAAAAACTTTCAATGATTATATCGACGACGTCTCAACCACTTATGTGGAGCCTGGTGTTTTAACTGCGGCTTTTGGAGATGGTTCGTACTCTGCGGGATTAGCAGATCGTTCCTTGTCTGATGCACCGGCTAAATCATACGACCCACTAACCTTTACAGGGCCGGGTAGAGGGAATCCTGATTCAAAAGATTGGTACGCCTATGGAGGTATAACGATTACCTATACAATTTTTGGAAATCGTGTTAAATGCTACAAATTTTAGGCTTAGCGCCTTAATCGTATTTCTATTTTTCTTTAAACTTAGTGCGTTCTCTCAATATTGGGAGGCGGGAGGTTTCATAGGTGCGTCCAATTACTCCGGTGATTTAGCTCGTCGTGTTGTCCTATCCGAAACGAACATTAGCGTAGGTGCTTTAGGAAAATATAACTTTTCGGAATACTGGTCTTGGAAGTTCGGGATAAACTATGCGAAAGTTTCTGGTGGGGATTACAATTTCAAAGAATACCAAAAACGCAACCTTGAATTCTTCTCCCATATTTGGGAAATAGATAATCGCGTAGAGTTTAATTTTATCCGTTTTGGAACAGGTGTTCTATCTAAGCGTTCTACTCCCTTCTTCTTCGCAGGAATTAATATGTTTTATTTTAACCCTAAAACTGATTTTAGAGGAAGTGTTGTCAGGCTTCAGCCACTTGGAACGGAAGGGCAGAATATTGAAGGAAATAAAAGATACAAACAAATTGGAATAGCATTACCAATCGGTATGGGCTATAAATATAGCTTGTCTCCAAATTGGGTTTTCGGGGCTGAAATTGGAGTACGGAAAACGTTTACGGATCATTTGGATGACGTGAGCGGTATCTATCCGAATTTTGAAAAGCTCCAGTCAAGCAGTGGTTCTGCGGCAGTGGCACTTTCGGATAGATCTGTAGAGTTGGACGGAAGGACCCATTTGGCGACGGAAGGGAATTTCAGAGGAGACCCAACAATCAAAGATTGGTACTTCATTGCAGGCATCTCACTTACTTACCGATTCACCCCAATTCGTTGCATGTTCACTAAATACTGAGATAACTCATTGTTAAATCTTATTTTCGCAGCTTTAGTATCATAGAATGAGCAGTCTTCAAGGCGAAATAAACAAAGAAAGACTCCCAAGGCACGTAGCTATTATCATGGATGGTAATGGTCGTTGGGCCAAAGGGAAGGGGAAATTCCGCGTATTCGGTCATACAAAAGGCGTGGATACAGTCAAGGAAATTACCGAGACGGCTGCAGATCTAGGAATTAAGTATTTGACCCTTTATGCTTTTAGCACAGAAAACTGGAGCAGACCAATTAAGGAAGTGAATGCATTGATGGATTTGCTGGTACGTACCATCAAAAAAGAAATGCCAACACTCATGAAGAACAATATCCGTTTGGATGCGATTGGCAACCTTGATTCCTTGCCAGTCAAGTGTTTGGCAAATTTAAATGAGGCAAAAGAAAAAACGAGTAACAATTCGGGTATGACACTCGTCTTAGCGTTAAGTTATTCGGCCAAATGGGATATTTGTGATGCAGTGAAACGCATTGCTGGGGATGTTCAGTCTGGATTAGTTCAAAAGGATCAAATAAACGACGAATTGATAAGTAAGTATTTATCGACCCACGGTGTACCCGAACCGGAATTGTTGATACGGACAAGCGGAGAGCTTAGAATCAGTAATTTCTTGCTCTGGGAAATTGCCTATAGTGAATTATATTTCACCGATGTACTCTGGCCCGACTTTAGTAAAGAAGAACTGTTCAAGGCATTAATTGACTATCAAAGTAGAGAACGGCGCTTTGGAAAAACAAGCGAGCAAATAGTATGAAACAAACCATTCGATTAATACTCCTATTCCTAGTTACAATTACGGGAAGTGGTTTGCTTGCTCAAGTAGAGCCAAAGGATTCACTCAATCCATATATGCCTTTGAATTACCAACGGCCCGCCAAATATGTTATTGGTGGCTTAGAGGTTGAGGGTATCAGCTATTTTGACCCTAATATTGTAAAGCTTTTCTCTGGACTTTATACCGGACAAGAAATCACAATTCCTGGTGATGAAATTACAAAAGCCATTGAGAACCTTTGGTCACAAAAATTATTCACCAATGTTCAAATACTCCTTACCCGTGTTGATGGGAATAAGGTGTATCTCCGTTTCGTACTTCAGGAAACCCCGCGGCTGTTTGAGTTTGAAATTCGCGGCTTAAAGAAAAGTAAAGCGAAGTCATTACGCGAAGATTTGAGCCTTCGAGGAGGCGATATGATTACCGATAATCTCAAGCAGCGTACCGTTTCAGAAATTGAGACCTACTATATTGATAAAGGTTACTTGAATGTTACCGTTGAAGTAACTGAAGAAGAGGCGGAGGGAAGTGCCAGGAAAAACATGAAGAATCTGGTATTCAATGTAAAGCCGGGAATTCGTACGAAAATTGGCGAAATTGTCTTTGTTGGTAATATTGGGGTAAGTGATAAAAAGTTAAGACGCGCTATGTCTGAAACAAAACAGCGTGGATTGCGGTTCAAACGTTCAAAATTTGTCCAAGATGCATACGATTCAGACAAAGAACAAGTTATTAGTTATTACAATACCGAAGGGTATCGTGACGCACGAATTGTAGAGGATTCTATTTATAAAATGTCACCAAATAGAATTGGAATCCGAATCGAAGTTGAAGAAGGGCCAAAATACTATTTTAGAGATATTAGCTGGTCTGGAAATACCAAATACAGAACAGGTCAACTGGATACCTTATTATCGATTAAGAAAGGAGATATCTATGATATTTCTCGCCTTGAAATGCGCCTGTACATGAGTCCAAATAGCTCGGATATTTCTTCTTTGTATATGGATGATGGTTATCTTTTCTTCAATATTGTTCCGGTAGAAACCAAGGTTGAAAATGATTCCATCGATATTGAAATTCGAATTACTGAAGGCCCACAAGCCATTGTCAATAAGATTTTAGTGACTGGAAATACCAAAACCAGTGATTATGTCATCCTGCGTGAAATCCGTACCAGACCGGGTCAGAAATTTTCACGTTCGGATATTCAACGTTCGGTAAGAGAATTGGCAGCTCTCGGTTATTTTGACCCAGAAAAAATTGAAGTGAACCCGATTCCGAATTATGCGGCGGGGACAGTGGACATTGAATATCGCGTCGAAGAACGACCATCCGACCAAATTGAACTTTCAGGTGGATTTGGTGCTGGATTTATTGTTGGAACATTGGGATTAAACTTGACCAATTTCTCTACGAAGAAAATGTTCAACCCTAAGGCCTGGACCCCAATTCCTGCAGGAGATGGTCAACGTTTGAGTATACGCGCCCAATCAAATGGGAGTTATTTTCAGTCGTATAATGCAAGCTTCACAGAGCCTTGGCTAGGTGGAAAAAGACCACAGTCACTATCGGTGAGCGTATTTCATTCGATTCAAAGTAACGGGTTAAAGAAAAATAACCCGGAAAGAGCATCGATAACCATTACCGGGGTAACAGTAGGAATTGGAAGATTGCTTAAGTGGCCAGATGATTATTTTTCCTTGAGTTATGGGGTGACCTATCAACGCTATTTGCTCAGTAATTATCAATCAATATTTTCGTTTGGAACAGGTATTTCCGATAATCTTAACTTTAAAATTGCCCTGAGCAGAAACTCAGTAGATCAGCCAATTTACCCAAGGAATGGTTCTCAATTTTCCTTGTCGTTGCAATTGACGCCGCCAATTTCCTATCTCGCAAATAAAGATTATTCGGAGGCTACAGATCAACAAAAATACCGCTGGATTGAATACCATAAATGGAAATTTGATGCAGCATGGTATGTCAACTTAGTTGATAAGTTGGTATTAACAACTCAAGCACATTTTGGCTATATGGGCAGCTATAATAAAAGCATAGGTGCTTCGCCATTTGAACGTTTCTATTTGGGGGGTGCGGGTTTAATTGGATTCAACTTGGATGGTAGAGAGTTAATTGCCCTGAGAGGATATGATAACAATACCGTTACACCTGTAAATTCTAATACCGGTGATTATATTGGCGGAACGATATACAATAAATTTACGGCAGAAATACGTTATCCAATCTCATTGAATCCGCAGGCGACCATTTATGCGCTGGTGTTCTCTGAGGCTGGAAACAATTTTTCTTCGGCAAAACAATACAGTCCCTTTAACTTGCTAAGATCAACAGGAGGGGGGGTTCGCGTCTTTTTACCTATGTTTGGATTGCTTGGTCTTGACTATGCTTATGGATTCGATAACAATCCGTACCGAGCAAATTCAGGAAGGGGCCAGTTTCACTTCTTTATTGGACAACAGTTTTAATACGGCAGATATGAAAAAGTATGTTTGGATAATTCTCTTGGGTTTAGGTACCCTGATTCCAACCTTAAGCGCTGCACAACGTTTCGCATATGTGGATACAGATTATATTCTGAATCTCATGCCAGAGTATAATAGCGCCCAAAAGCAACTTGACTTGCTGGCATATGATTGGCAGAAAGTAATCGAATCGAAAAAGGCAGAAATTGAAAAGATGAAAACGGCCTATGAGGCGGAAAAAATCTTTTTGGTTGATGATATTAAAAAGCAGAGGGTTGCTGATATCTCTAAAAAAGAAAAGGAGTTATTGGTTTACCAACAAGAAAAGTTTGGAGTAAATGGTGAGTTATTCAAAAAAAGAAAAGAACTCATTCAGCCCATTCAGGATAGAATCTTTGATGCGATTCAAAAGGTGGCTAAAGACAATGCTTTAGACTTTATTTTTGATAAGGCCGGCGGCGTAAGCATGCTGTATACTAATCAGAAATATGACCGGAGTGATGATGTGCTAGAAGAATTGGGCATTGTTCCTGGAGCTAGTCCAGGAGGAGGTCAAAATGATGATTTGCCGAATGAACAACCGAAATAGATTAATATTGCAAAAGATGAAAACAATGATTAGAAATATGGTGCTCTTGGTGGGTTTCGTTTCCTTGTTTGGGACAGCCTCAGCACAAAAAATTGCGCATGTGAATGGAGATTCCGTGGTCTATGAAATATCAATCAGAGACTCCGTTGATAAAAAGTATATGGCAATGGAAAAAAAGTATTCGGTTCAAATTCAGCAAATGGAGGCAGAGATTCAAAAGCTTCAGGCTGAGTTAGAGCGTATGAAAAAGGATCCAACAATGCCTTCTTCCGTATTAATTTATCAAGAAAAAAAGATCACTGATTTATATGGTGCTTATCAGCAGTTTAATCAAGATGCACGTGTTGAATTGAGTCAATATGAGGAAACATTGATGAAACCTATAGTTGAAAAAGTGACTAAGGCAATTGAAGAAGTTGCCAAAGAAAAGGGGTATGCCTACGTGTTAGATGATAAGTTTCTATATTATTCACCAAGTGGTGATGATATTACGAGCTTTGTTCGTAAAAAGTTAGGCCTTTAAAATCCAAAAAAAAACATTCAAATTTGAAGCCGGTTGATACCGGCTTTTTTTATGCAATCTCCAAACGCTCCTATAGGTATTTTCGATTCAGGCATTGGTGGCCTTACCGTGGCTAATGCAATTCTTAAAAGAATGCCCAATGAACGAATCATTTACTTTGGAGACACGGCGCATTTGCCCTACGGGGATAAATCGGCAAAAGCAATTCAAGCATATTGTTCCGCCATCACACACTTTTTAATTGGTAAAGGGTGTAAGATGGTTGTTGTGGCATGCAATACTGCTTCGGCCGTCGCTTTTCGTGAAGTAAAAAAGATTTGTGGAAAGGAAGTATTGTCCGAAAATGTGATAGATCCTGTTGTGGCACATTTGGCTGATATGGAAAAAACCAAGCATGTCGGTATCATTGGCACAAAGCGCACAGTAAGTACGCGTGCATATACCAAGAGAATTCAGAAGGCCCATGCCTATATGAGCACATCCGAATTAGCAACACCATTATTAGCACCCATGATTGAAGAAGGCTTTTTTAATAATAAGATTAGCCAAACAATTATTAATTCCTACCTGTCTCGTAAAACATTGGATAAGATAGATACCCTGATCTTGGCTTGTACCCATTACCCTTTAATACAGGCAGAGATTCATAATTATTATAAAGATGAGGTCCGAATTATAGATTCTGCTGGTGCCGTGGCTGATGCGGTTCAACTGCAGTTGATTGAAAAAGGCCTTTTAAACAAGCAGGTTTCCGCTGCTAAACATGAATTTTATCTTTCTGACTTCACATCCTCTTTCGAGGAAACTGCTAGGATATTTTTCCCTGGACAGCCCAAACTAAAAGAAATGAATCTTTGGGCCTAGGCAAGTTTGCCATGCAACCGTTTCATTGATTCATCTCGTTTCCATTCAAACCCGTAAAAACTTCAGAAATTCAGGGGTGAAATTCTGATGCAATGCCGTTCTTTGAATTAAGATGGATCTTAATTTACCCGTTTTAATCGTTGATGACATGCACGCAAGCTTAATGGAAGGGCTGCAGCGGCTTGGCATCGCCTATTTATACGAACCCCAAGCTTCTCGAGAGCAAGTATTGGAACTTATACCACAATGCAGTGGATTAGTTGTGCGCTCAAAATTACAGGTTGATAAAAGCCTTTTTGAACGTGGAACTAACCTTATGTTCATTGCGCGTGCAGGCTCGGGTATGGATAATGTAGATGAAGAAGAAGCGCGCAGTCGTGGGATTGTATGCATAAATGCTCCGGAAGGAAACAGAGATGCGGTAGGAGAACATGCTATCGGTTTGTTGCTGGCTTTAACACGTCATATTCCCAAGGCTTTTGATGAGGTTAAACTCGGTTTTTGGAATAGAGAAGCTAACAGAGGAGATGAACTCAGCGAACTGACCGTTGGAATTATTGGATTTGGAAATACCGGACAGGCTTTTGCGAAAAAACTGAGCGGTTTTGGTTGTCGCATTTTATTTTTTGATAAAATCTTAAAAAACATTCCAACCCCCTATGCAAAGCCTGCGTTACTTGAAGAGGTATACGACCAGGCGGATGTCTTGAGCTTTCATATACCACTGGATGAAGAGAATAAAGGATTGATTAACAATAGCCTAATAGCTAAGGTTGCTCGGCCCTTTTATCTATTAAATCTTTCTCGCGGTGGAATCATGAATACGATAGATGTCCTGAAGGGATTGAAAAGTGGTAAGATTAAAGCCGCCGCTTTAGATGTTTTGGAAAATGAGAAGCCACACACGTGGAACGAAGAAGAGAAGAGAATGTTACAACACATGATTGAGACTAATCGCGTTATTCTTACTCCTCATATCGGTGGTTGGACCACTGCTTCTTATCGTAAGATATCCGAGGTGCTTTTGGCCAAGATTGAGTCACTGTTAAGTTAAGATGAAATTTGCCCTTGTTATTACTTGGAATATTGGACAAATAAATTTTAACTTGGTCGCTTGTTAAATACCGCTTATCGATTATTGTAATTAACTCAAAACAAGTATGATTAGGAAGCTCTACGCGTGTTTAGTCATTCTTCTTTTCACCGTTCCTTCGACGTTTGGGCAGGCCCAAAGAGGAGAAATTCGTGGTGTAATTAAGGATGCAAAGACCAAGCAGCCATTGGATTTTGTCCAAGTTGCTGCTTTTTTAGGTGGATATAATGCTGGGGGAACCTTGACTGACCTAGATGGAAAATACTCCATCTCAGCCTTGACTCCTGGTAAGTATACCATCAAAATTAGTTTCGTCGGATACAACCCTGTTGAATTCGATGATGTGCTGGTAAAACCAGATCAGATTACCTTTCTCGATATTGAGATGTCAGAGTCTGTAACGGAAATCCCAGAGGTTGTGAAGAAAGTGTACAAAAACCCAATCATTCGTGCGGATGATAATGGTAAAACACTTGATGGCGACCAAATTAAAAAAGTTCCAAACAGGAATACCAACTCGATTGCCAATATGGGTTCGGGAGTATTCAGTTTGGACGGAGGAACACCAAGTTTCCGTGGAGCTCGTGCTTCTGGAACAGCGTATTATATAAATGGTGTTCGTGTAATTGGTAGTGTGGCACTTCCTCAAAATGGTATTGGTCAAACAAACGTTGTAACAGGAGGTATTCCTGCAGAATACGGTGACTTTACCGGAGGGGCGATTTCCATTACAACACCTCCGCCATCTACCCGCTTCCGTGGTGGCGTCGAATTGATCACATCAAGTCTTTTTGATAAATACCACTACAATCAGGTAGAGACGTATTTTACAGGACCGTTGTATATTAAGAATAAAGGCAAGCAAACGGAACGTGCCATAATCGGGTACATGTTTGCGGGTAACTTCAATTATAGGGCAGATGGTTCTCCTTCTTCTGTAGGAGTTTGGGCACTTAAGCCTGATCAACTGAAGTCCATTGAGGAAACACCATTGCGTCCATCGCCAATAGGTCAAGGATTCGTGCCGACTGCAGAATTTGTTACGCAGGACGACATGGAGAATATTCAAGCAAAACAAAATACTCCGGCCTACAGTGTGAATGCAGTTGGTAACATCAACTATGCACCTAACGATAGGATTAGTATTTTATTGGGAGGTACCTTCAATTATTTTAATGGACTTAACTATAGCTTCCGAAACTCCCTTTTCAATTCGAATAATAACTCTCAGAGCATCTCTTCGAGCTTATTGTCCTATTTGACTTTCACGCAGAAATTGGTGGCTCCAGTAGATCCGTCCAATAAAGACGCGAAAAAACGCTTGATTGATAAAGCATTTTATTCTGTTAGTTTACAATACCAGTCCACATGGGGTACAAGCCAAGATGCTGTGCATCAGGATAACCTGTTCGATTATGGATATATTGGCAAATACACCACCTATTCTCGTCCGCAATATGAATTGCGCGGAACAGGTGATGGCCCGAACGGAGCTGGAGGTGATTTATATATTGTTGATGGTGACTCGGTATGGTTGAAAAATTATTTCCGCCAAATTGGATTTGCTGATACATCTTATACTTTCGACCGGACACCAACAAAAAATCCAATACTCGCGAACTATACCAGTAATTATTATGACTATGTTGATGGGAACGTAACGAGTTTCTCTCAGTTGCGTGGTAGTAATGCCGGTTTAACAAATGGTCAAAGCCCCATTGGAATTTATTCAAATATGTGGGTGAATGCCGGTAACGTGATTACTGGATATTCCAAATCACAATCTGAGCAGTATTCTTTGAATGCAGTGGGAGAGGCCTCTATGAAAGGGCATGATTTGAAATTTGGTATCTATTATGAGCAACGCGTAAGCAGAGGCTATGGTGTTGGAGCAAGCTCACTCTGGCAACTCGCATGGCAGTATAGTGCTCGTTTGAATAATGGAATGCGTTTGGACGAGTCTAACCCATTGCTCCAATATGATGAGAATGGAGTATTCACTGATATCGTAAACTTCAATGCTAAAGTAGATGAAGGTACACAGTCTACTTTCGATAAAAACTTTAGGAAATATTTAATCGAAAACGGAAAAGTTGATAGCTATGGAAACTTAGTAGATCAATCAACCTTAATTGACGTCAATTCCTATGATCCATCTGATCTGAAACTTGAATTCTTCAGCGCGGATGAGTTATTAAATAATGGTAACGCGGTAGTATCTTACTATGGTTATGATTATTTGGGTAAAAAAATTGGTGGAAAACAAAGTATTGAGTCTTTTACAGATGATCCTTTGAATCGCTCAGTTGGAGCATTTATGCCGATATATACTGCCGCATTCGTTCAAGATAAATTTGCCTTCAAAGATTTAATCTTCCGTGTTGGAGTTCGTATCGAGCGTTATGATGCGAATCAACCCGTATTAAAAGACCCTTATTCACTTTACCCAGTTAAAACAGCTGGCGAGGTAAGTGATATCAACGGTAATGCCATTTCTCATCCAAATGGAGTAGGAGATGATTACTATGTTTATGTAAACAATTCAAAAAACCCATTGAATATTCTTGGATACCGGAATAATAATATCTGGTATAATAAAGATGGTATACAAATTCAAGACCCTGCGGTTATTGCAAATCAAACAGCCGCAGGAACTATTCAACCTTACTTGGTTGATCCAAATAACGAAGTGGTATCAGGGGCCTCATTTAAAAGCTATGAGCCTCAAGTGAATGTACTTCCTCGTATTTGGTTTGACTTTCCAATTTCATCAGAAGCAAGATTCTTTGCCAATTATGATGTGATTGCACAACGTCCTGATGCAGGAGCGAGTTTTGCACCGATTAACTCATTCTACTATTTGAGATTTAATCCAACTAATGTGGTGGCAAATCCAGCATTGAAACCTCAATTAACCACTGATTACGAGATTGGGTTCAAACAAAAATTATCAGATAATTCTGGACTTAGTTTGATTGCAAATTACCGTGAGCAACGTAACTTGATTCAGCAATTCCGCTTCAATTACGCGTACCCGGTTAGTTATATTTCATATGCTAATATTGACTTTGCAACAATCAAAGGTTTCCGTGTAGAATACGAACTTCGTGATGCGGGTAACTTGAACATGGACGTAAACTATACCTTGCAGTATGCAGATGGTACAGGTTCAGGAACAAATTCTCAACAAGCCTTGATCTCAGCAGGACAACCTAACCTTAGAAACCTTTTCCCATTGAACATTGACATCCGTCATAATATCAAGTTGAATTTGTTCTTTGATTACAGAGGTGGTAAGGAATATAACGGTCCGGTGGTCAACGGAAAACAAATCTTCTCAAACGCTGGGGTAGGTATGTTGTTAAATGCTTTCTCAGGAATTCCATACACAGCCAACCAAATTCCAACTCCAAACGTTCAAAGTGGTATAGTAGTTAGAAGCCCGATTAAAGGAACTCCTTTCGGTTCAAGACTACCATGGCAAATGCAAAATGATATTCAAGTGTATAAAGGATTTAATGTGAAACTCGGCAAAAACAAAGATGGTGTTGTAAAATACGGTCAGCTGAAAT
>Ga0100381_1002371_pt1 | contig 16972 bp, 17 predicted proteins | sample CryGeymeta201505_FD_80416 | JGI IMG/M metagenome (GOLD analysis project Ga0100381, IMG submission 80416) | Groundwater microbial communities from Crystal Geyser aquifers in Utah, USA - Crystal Geyser metaG 2015-05 | ecosystem: Environmental > Aquatic > Deep subsurface > Groundwater | place: USA...
CAATTTCTAGAACAGCGCACTTGACATGATGACAACCTTTGTCATTAAGGCTGACGTGTAAGATGTCATCGAACTCATCGAGTTAGGCCTGCTAGTTTAGTTGGGAGACATGAAGAAACAATTCACGGCTTAAGAAGACGATGAAAATCACTTGAAACTGATCGTGTTAGGCAAGGAAATCAACTAACGAGTGAGAAGAATGGGCCTACTTTCTAAAGGGGTAAATCGTTAGCTTGAAAGGTTCCAGTTGTTGTCTTTTAGCCATTACCAACAATTTTGATATTTTGAGTTTATATTTACTAATGCCATACCTCACTGCATAATCACATGGAAGACTAAAACACCATAGAACAGAGTAACCTCAAAATGATCAGGAAATTGGGCAGTGGCTGTCAAGCTGAAGTTTTAGAGGTATAGGATAGCATCACTCATCAGCACTACGCGCTAAAGGTCATCCCGATTGCTTCTCTCAATCATAAACAAAAAGAAAGGGCGGAATTCGAAGTGAAATCTAATCTGATGATTACTCAGCAGGTACAATCCAACAATTTTCCAGTCATGCACTGCTATTGGAGTACAACCACCTCAATCAATATCCTTTTCGAACTATGTCAGCACAATGCAGAAATAGGATACAAAGAATTATCGTCTTCTCTGCAAAGATACAACTATTTATTGGTGTTGCTCTTCGATATGTTGAATGCTTTGGCTGAGTTGGAAAAAATGAGCATAATTCATCGAGATATCAAACCTGAGAATATTTTGGCCAAGTATGGAATATTCAAGTTGACTGATTTAGGATTGTCTCGGTTATCTGACAAACAGCATCAAAATTTTACAAATGATATAGGCAATCGGTTAGGGAGGTCACCTTAGTTTATCACGGGAAACTATGACTACAAAACTGATATCTGGTCACTGGGGGTCCATCTTTTCTATCTACTCGAAAATACCCTTCCATTTGATGAGGAATCTCTCCTCTTGATCAGAAACAACCCAAACGATATTTAAAAAGTGATCTCGAGTTCAAATCTTATCGTTGATTTGCAGGCTAGTGGTAGAAGATCAAAAAATATCCTATCTTTTTTGCATCTGATCCTATCAGAGATGATCGTTGTAAATCCTTCAAGTAGAGCCTCAGCATCATAAGTTTTGCTTTCCTTCTTCACAATAACCCCTGAATAGGTGAGCCCTATCAAAAGATTGCTTCTGATGTATTTGAGAGAAAGACAAGATTGTTATTTATTGATGTTGCTGGCTTATGTTGAGTTTTACAGGATGGATGGGAAAATTAGAGAAGAGGGGCAATCGAACAAACGTAAAATATGCCTAAAAGTCAAGGTGGTTCTATACCAAGTGATACAAATGCTGCAAAGCACGATTCATTTTTAGCAAAAATAAACAATTTATTTGCACGAGCTATCAAACAAATGGAGAGAATAACTTTCTTGTGAGATTCAAATCACACAAATTTAACCTTTGACAGATATAGATTAAATACTGTAGCTTTACAAGATTGCCAAAGTAAGAGAAAAGTTTCCACTGATTGAATGGATTGTCAAATTATATAAGGTTATATCTCTCAAAAGTCAGGGAGTAACAACGACCCATATCTACCTCTGGGAAATTCCTCTAGAATTACACAAACTGATCTGATTATCACTATTCATTGCAATTTCCTAAAGCTGAGCATTTTGGCTGACTTACTTTTTGGATTCATTTGTATCTATTCAGATGAAGGCAGTTCTATTTAAATCTTCGAGTAAAGTTTAGGATTGTCCCTGGCTACTTTGTGAATTACATCTCTTTCCAGAGAGTGAAATGTGATGCCAATAAAAAGACCTCCCTTTACTAGACATTTGTCCAGAGAGTTGCAGAGCTTTTAAATATCTTTGAGTTCGTTGTTGGTGGCTATTCGGAATGCTTGGAAAGTTTGGGCAATTTTACGAGTCTTATCGTCTTGAACACACTTTACTACAATGTCTCTCAGTTATGAGGTAGTTTTGATGGGCCGAGAAGCAATGATAAGTTCTGCGATACTTTTGGCTCCCTTGAGTTCTCCATAACGCTGAAGAATTGCCATCAGTTCAAGCTGGCTACTTTGGTTGATCTAGCTCACCGAATACATACAATTTCTGAGCAAGTCCTGCCCTATTTCGAATAACGCATGTCCAAGTCTTATTATTTTAGCCATGAGAAACCTCTTTCTGTTTCGAGGTGGTAGCTGCAGAATCCAAAATCGGCAATAATCGCATTAAATTTATCGAATATTTTTGTTTCAGAAATTGACGAGAAATTTCTGTTGGTCACTGTCAGGCGATTCATTTCTTCCTGAGATAGGTCATTTGCATAATGCTGTTTGAAGTAGCCGATGACTGATGGGTCGAGATCAAAGGCCTGTCTGTGTCAATGTTAATGTACATGTTGGCTTTTGTAAAATGTTTGAGGAGGAGTTTTGAATGTCCTCCTAATCCGAAGTTGCAGTCGGCAATCTTGAGAGGCAAAATTTTAGGAAAACTTTGCATTTTTCTCATGACATTTAATGCCATGACTGAAAAATGCTTAATAATTATGTCTGAACTCATGCTATATTATTAATTATGACAATTAGTTCCATAATACTGAGAACCCATTGAATGCTATCATGACTTGAAGATCTTAGAGCTGAGTCCATTTGTAATAAAATATATCAGTTTTTTGAATGAGGATTATTGTATGAGAAGAATTATCGAATTTGTATCATTTACAAGTGAATTCGATTGTAACAAGCTTCTATTTTCGAAAATCAATTTCATCTTTCATCAAGTATGCTCGACGAGAAACTACATTCAAAAAACGATGTAGGGCCATTTTGTGACTCAGTGATATTTTTCGATTTAAAAGGGCTTGAAGGTTTGTTCGATAATATTCTATTTTATGGAGAGCTTGGATAGGAAGGACAATCGACTCGTCAGTTCGCTCATTGACCTCAAATTAGAGAGTGTCAGGCGATAGACACTATACGAATAGGTACTTTATCTACCATTCAGGGTAAAAGAAAGTCCCGCAAGATCGGTGCACTGAGAGCAGTCTATGACAATGAAATCTATGAGAATTTCTTGGAAATTGTGCAGAAGAAAAGCATCAACGACAAGTACCTGATCCTAAAGAGCCTCAAAAACCACTTCACATTCTCTTCTCTCATCGAGGATAAAGAAATCAAGGATCTTCTACTCGACAAGTTTAGGTTGTGCAAAGTCAACGAGGGGCAGTACTTGATGAAACAAAACACCATGGCCAGTTCATTCTTTATCCTCCATGAGGGTAAACTGGCTGTTGAAATCAACGGTGTTGCCAAGAGATGCATTGAACCTGGATAGGGCTTTGGATAGTTGGCTCTGCTTTATTCAGCTCCTCGATCAGCATCAATCAAGGCTCTTAAGCCTTCATTCCTCTGGTTTATTGACAGATAAACTTTCAGAAATGCAGTTTCTTCAATGATTACCAAAAACTTCAAATAAAATAGGTCCTTCATTGAGAAAAATGAGTTTTTCAAATACTTAACCTCAAGCCAAAGAGATAAACTTGCCTCAATTGCTCTCAACCAAAGATTTGAGAAGAACAGCTAGATTTGCAAGGAGGGAGAACTTGCCTCCTCCATGTATATCCTCAAATCCGGAAAATTGAGTAAACACAAGGGAAATCAGTTCCAAGGATACATCACCAAGGGTGATTCTTTTGAAGAATATGCCAGTCTCACCAAAGGCTGCTGCAGAAGCGAAACTATCAAAGTTATCGAAGATGCTGAGTTGATGGCTTTGGGAATCGAAGATATTGAAAACGCATTGGGTCGAAGCCTGCCTTTGATCATTCTGAGAAATAAGGCCAAGTCTGCTTTGAAAAGTTGCAGACTATTTGAAAAACTGACCGATGAGTACGTTGAAAGAGCTATTGATTGTTTCAAAATCAGGAGCATCAAGCAGGGATAAACATTGATAAAAAGAGAGGATCTTTGCAGAAATGGCATTTTCTTTGTTGTGGAGGGTGACTACTTCTCAGATCTAGCAAAGAAGCCCCTTTATGGAGAAGGTTGCTTTACTAATGCAAATTAGACCTATCGCTGCTAGATAAAGATGAAATAGAACAGCAAAATAGCTTGGACTACTTTGGAAGAAATTATCAAATCTTTTGGATGCAACATACATGAGGCCATTAACAACAGTGCTTCTCTCCTGAAAGTTCTTGAAAATCAGAAGATCAACAGGTGTACTCTAAGCGAGATGAGCAAAAATATTAAACTTGAAGATTTCGAAGTCATGAAAAAATTGGGAGAAGGGCAGTTTGGAAATGTGCTGTTGGTCACTGATCAGTCAAAGCAGAACTTCTATGCCTTGAAGTGTATCTCAAAGCAAGAAACCATCAAGACCAAACTTGAAAAGCATCTTTTGAACGAAAAGCAAGCCTTGAGTACAGTCTCATCGCCTTTCGTGATGGAATTCATCAGATCATTCAAAGATGAACACTACATTTACTTCTTGACTGAGTTCATCAATGGCATGGAGCTTTTTGATGCTATTCGAGTCATTGGGCTTCTTTCTTCAGACCAGACTATGTTCTATGGAGCTCAACTTCTTCATATCATTTAAACCTTCCACGAAAAATCATATATCTATCGTGATCTCAAGCCTGAAAATGTCATGGTCTGTGCTGATGGCTACCTGAAGCTTATTGACCTTGGAACATGCAAAAAACTGAATGGAACTGAAAAAACTTTCACAATGATTGGAACACCCAACTACATGGCTCCTGAAACTCTCTCTGGAAAAGGTTACTCCTTCCCTGTTGATTTGTGGTCTCTCGGTATTGTCCTCTATGAGTTTATTGCAGGATTTGTTCCTTTCGGAGAAGATGCTGAGGATCCCATGGAAATCTATCATGAAATAATCAAGAACTCATTGAAATTCCCTAAGCATATGAAAGATGAGAAGGTCAATTCTTTTATTAGTCTCCTTCTGAGTAAAAATCCTGAATCCCGTACAGCTGGATCCTTCGCCAATCTTAAAAAGCACGCTGCATTTGAGAAAATATCTTGGGTACAATTTTATCTATTTAGCATGACTTAATCGGAAAGACCATGAAGCCTAAATTCGAAGTTCCCAAAGAAAAGTTGATCGACTTGGAGAAGCTGAAACAAAAGGCCAACAAACCTCTGAAATCAGTTTTGAAGGCTCCCTCAAAGATGGTGATCAAGAGAAAAGATTTGGCTCCCAACTGGGATGAACTGTTTTGATTGAGAATATTATACTATTCGAATCTTAAACATTTATTCATCTTTAATATTGATATGTACGAAAGATAAAGCTGCCATAAAGACAATAATAACGAGAGTCTAATCAAAATTTAATACTTTATTTTTGGTTTCTATTTCTCCAAAGAAACTCCATCCTTTCAGCAATGGATTTTCTCCCCTGTGAGTTCAATAGTGATTTCATCTTTCTGGTATCATCAAGCAAAAAAATGGACTCATGTATTCTCTTTTTGTTGTTCATGAAAGGAAGTGTAGTTACTTTTTTTAGTTCAGGAGTTTATTCAAACTCATCTATTGATTTATTGACTAGTTTTGGCTAAGTTATCGAATCTTTTTCTATCTGGACGATTTATTCTGGTGACTCCATTTATTAAAGAAGGTAAACTTTGATCATATCAAGGATTGCATTTTGATCCATTAAGGTACAAAAATTACGATACTATTTTCTCTTTTTCTATAGTTCTTCTTTTGGATGCTGTTTATTTTCCTGAATGACTGTTTGTCTTTCTTTCTATTTGCTGACTCTCCTTTATACTTGCGACTCTCTTTTACGATATGGCAAGGTGGATATGTTTTTTGAACTTTTGCTGATACTCGGAAGAACATTTTTCTTTTAGCTGGCATATCTTTTTTCATTGTTAATTTCTACTCTCTCAACAAGGATGTTATTATTATTGTTATAGATGGACCAAGGAGTGATTTCTTGACCCTTCTTGGCAAACATAAAATTATTATCATCTATCCTGTCTATAGCAAATTATTGTTAAAAAGTTGAGAGGATGATATTGATAGTGTTTTGGTGTAATATTTAACTTCTACTGATGAATAGGTAGAGATCGTTATCACGAATTTCATCTAGGAGTCTATCTAAAATAAAGACTAAGATAGATTTGGCATTTGCTAGGCCACAACAAGTTAGCAAACAATCCAAAGTATAGTCTAGCTAGCATCCTGTTCGCTCTAAGAGTACGAAATCATTACACAAATATCAGCATTAAATGGCAGAAAATCATATTCCGTTTGCAGTTGCTCTTAAAACTGGACTATTGACATCTGAGAAGAAAAGTTCAACTCTTCAAAGTGCAGCTAAGAAAAGTAAAACTGAATCACACTTTTCGGATGCGCATCATGATAAAAAAGGGTAAGTGAAAGGCAACAAAAATCAAATACTTTGTTCAAAACAGATCAAAAATGAGAGTATCAAAGGGTACTCTTGGTACCACTAGAAGGGCAAAGAACTAATCTCAATTTGCAAGAATAGCGAGGATAAGTTGTTGAGATATTTTGCTGTCAGGGAATTCAAAGATGGTAAAAAATGCAAAAGAGTTCTGGCTGCTCTCTAAGGTATCAAGACATTTATCCAGGTAAAAAGTGTCTCATTCAGATCGAAAACTCTTTGCTGGAAGCAAGTAAGTGATTCTTCTACCCTCAAATCATTAGGGGCTCATCAAACTTGGTGAAGTCTCCCAACTTACGGTGTCATAAAGTCAGTTTGTGATGGTCATGGGTAATTGATTAATAAGGTAGACCAGGCGGTAACAGGCTTTTGCAATGTCAACCGTTTAGTGAGAGATGTATTGTGTTTCCTCTCGGATGGTTTGAGAGATTTAGATACCATAGCGAACATCACAGGCCGGAGACTTACTGATCTTAAGAGATAAAAATGCAAGAAAAAAGAGGAAATGTCAGGGGAAGTCTTTGTATTGTTGATTTTAATATAAGAAACATGGATTAACAATAAACATGTTTCCATTAACCTCTAAGAGAAGCAACAATGAAGGTGATTATTGGATGTTTTCCATATTTCCTATCATCAGCCTCGTATAAAGTGAAGTGAGACATAGTCCACAGCCTAAAACAATTTGAATTGAGATTCTAAGCTAAAATTGCATTTGGTTTTAGAAAATAAAATGTACGTAACTTTTGAAACATCTGTTCCTCTCACTTTTTAGGGTATATCTTATATAAGAGCTCAAATAGACTTCAACTGAATAATTCTAGAGATAGATTAGTATAACTGTACGTACTTTATCTTGTGTAATATAATTATTTCAGAAAAGAGGACGATGGAGGAATAAAATAATCTCAAGAAATACTCAAAGATTTCTTCGGCACTCAAGTACTACTTTCTCGAATGCCTTTATCTTAAAGGACTGACTATCAAATAGGTATCTCCCATTTAATGTAGACCGCTTCTCGACTCCACCTCAATTACTCCACTGCCAAGGTCCTCATAAGAGACCTAAGTCACAAATAAAGGAGTTTGGTCAAGAGGCTCCTCAAGAAGAAGGAAATTAGAGGAAGGGGAAACAAAACTTAGAACTTGCGATGCTGTGAATACCGGGTTATTGAGACAGCTGATCACAGAACGAAGGAGGCACACTAAAGCTAGCAGTCAAGTTGCCACACTTCCAATGGTTCCATAGAGATAATCTCTAGGGTTTCTCACGATTTCTTTTCAGACTAAACTAAATGATACTGATATGAATAAACCTCTATCTTAACAATTTTTGAGTTTATCATGCATATGAGAGCTTTCTCTTTCCAAGAAGCCTACATTATAAACGTATCGGGAATCTATACGTCAAATCGTAAAAGTATGACACTAAAATGACATCAACCAGAAGAACTTAAAGGGAACTACTCACAGATAAATTCCCAGAGAATCAAAACTCTCAGGAGACCCTCAGAATCATCAGGAGCATCTTTTGACCTTATTAACCTCTGCATATTTTCTTCTTTGTTGCAAAGAGATTCAGGGATATCAGAATAAATTATGACGAACATTCCCCAAACTGGGCTCATGGACAAAATGATAGCTGTACGATGCTCAGCTGAGTCTTTTGTGAAGAAAGAAGCCAAACGAGGTCTTCTAAACTTTCCTACATCTAACTATGCTCAATAATAGCTTCTCAATTATAATCCAAACTATAGAATTCCCGATACGCCCTTCCTGATAAATCAAATTATTTTGTTGGGATATTCAAAAAATCAATGCAATAAAACTACTGCCAAGTCTTCATTGGCTGTGGTGATCCTTCCCCTGCTCATAGAAGTCCTTGGACGTCTTTATTTATTATGGATCCTTGCTGAATTTCCTTCTGCTCTTTTTATACCCCTTGATATGGCAACAGAACGCATTTGATCTTTTACGTTTTGTTCCTATGAGGCCCTCTCAGTCTTGTTGTTACCATTTGCATCATGATGCCAGTATGGCTCAAAGCGGCTCTTCTTCCTGGCACTCCTAGGATGCCGAGTTGTGTCAGATTTGAGCGAGCTTGACAATTTTTCTTCTTCCTCAACCTTACTATCTCCAAGAACTTGATTGGTGGAGAGCTATGTATAGACAGTTCCTGACTTAGCCAACATGTAGGGAATGCTGGTAGTCTGTCTAGAGTGATTATTATTGAAGAGGTCGTTTCTCTTCATGAACTGCTCCACCTATAAATTTCGAAGAGTCTCATTCATGGAGATTCTGCTTAGATTGATGGTTTTCAGAACAGCTGAAGCGAATAATTATCCTCGGGCTGATTTGATGCGATGATGTTCATTGATATATTTTTATTCACTAATTGGCTTGTTTTGAGATCTTCTGAAGTACCGTGAGCTTTTTGTTTGCTTTTAAGCAATCTGCTAACTCGATTAAGAGAATTAATCTATTTCTACATTGTATCTAAGTCATGATAGATGTACGCTGTCCTTTTGGGAAAAATTTTCTTGAGGGAGGATTACTCTCGATAAAAGACTACTTCTCCTTCATGGAAGTAGTATTTATGATCTTTGCCTTTACTCGTATGGAGGATCAGCTCTTTTTATTTTTACTATTTGGATTAGCGACGCTAGGTAGATCAAATTGATACCTCTTTTTCAAACATTTCGTTGGCTTTGTTTTCATGGTACATCTTCATCAATTGATCTTGCTTTACTCTTCGATACATGTCATCTTCAGCTTATTATCTTTTATGAACTCGATCGATAATTATTCTTCCCTTGGTGTCTTCATTCAGCTTGACAAAAGTATTTTCCTTTTATTTTTGACTGCTCTCTTGTTTTTGACTGCTGAACCCGTTACTTTTATATCTTTTGTTGAGTCCTGAATAGCTATAACCTGAATAGCGAGATCGGTACTTCTTCGTTTTTCTTTAGTCGGGCTGACACTTGCACTTTTGGCAATCTTATTCCCTTCTATTTTAACTTTACTCGAACTATACAGGTCTCTTGATGAACATTTGGGTTAATTCTATTGTTTCATTGAGAAACATCCTCGTTTAGTCTAGCTCTAGTGCTAATAGCCCGAATGGATCATGGCATTTGAATTGACATCTTGTGTTTTTTGCGTAGAGTAAGTTGGTATTTTTTATCGGGTGACCTTCCTCTCGATATACTGTTGCTTTCCTTACTTGACAAGATGCTCGATGATGTGATTTGCGACTGCGATTCCTTGCATAATTACTATAACCTTGTTAAATATATTTTTATTCAGGGCAGACAAAATACCTCCTCTGGCATACAGTATAATAATTACCTCATAAATGGTCAGAACAAAAGGTCTATACTTGCAACCATTCTATTTTTAACAATAATATAAAAGAATAAAATGATCCCCAACGCTCTAATCAGGAGGTAAAGTCAGCCCAAAAGACAACCAGTTGCCTAAAAAGTTATAACAGCTTAATTACTGCTCAACATCATCACCTACCAATAAATCTATAACATCTCACATACACTGTTTGGATACACCTTGGCAACTATCAACATTCCACTCAATGATAAGTTTGTATATGATCTGAAGGGAAAGTTTGGAATGATGCAGGATCTTTTTATCTCGAAAATGTTGGAAAGATAGTCGATTACGTTAATTGTTGTCGATATTATCTAGACCTTCAGAATTACGGTTGGGTCTGTTGCTGAAAAATAGGGGAGAATGATGGAGGTCTTAGGCTTCAATTTAGAGGAGTCGATTGTCAACTATAACTACATCAAGGAAAAGTGGAACAAAGAGGCTGAGATTGAATAGGAGAACAGATAAAACTAGCAGGCTTTCAAAAAATTTTTGGAATAAGAAGCAGCCGAACACAAGAGAAAAGCCTAATAGGCAGATGCTTAAGGATGGTAATGCCCTGTCTGTATTTGCTAAATTGATAAGAGCAATTTTGGTATATTGGAGTGCAGTCACATTTTTCATCCTGAGTGTATTGCATCCTACCTAAAGACCAAGATCGATGATGGAGAAACAGAGATAGCATGTCCTTTGGAAGGTTGTGGAAAAATGCTTGACGTTTCGGATATTTATCAATTTGCTGATCCTGCCCTCAAGGAAAAATTCTAAAAGTTCAGTTTCAACAAATTTGTCTAAAAAGATGGAACTACTGCTTGGTGTCCCACAGCAGGTTGTACAGCAGTATTCTAATTCGAATAAGGTTTAGATAACTATCGTTGTCCTGCTTGTAGCAAGCACTATTGCCTCAAATGTAAATGTCTCTATCACACTGGAATGACCTGTGCTGAATATAAGATCAACAACACTTTCAGTAAAGATGATGCTGATTTTATTCAGTTTGTCAGAGGGGCCAAGTTTAAGCAATGTCCTAAGTGCAACTATTGGGTTGAAAGAGCAGAAGGTTGTTCTACTATGACCTGTAAATGTGGGCAATAATTTTGTTATGTCTGTGGAGGAACCACCTGTCCTCATGGCATGTGTGCCAATCCTCCTAAAGGATAGCACATAGACAGGCCTAGACCTGTTCCTCGCAGGCCCGTACTTCAGCCAAAAGTAGCAAAGAAAAAAAGATGATAATCTTATGCATATATTGTACTAACATCAACTATCACACATGAAAGCCGAAAAAATTTTTGATTTTGGTGGCACTTTTAGAGTTAGACAGGGTGGCTGCAGTTTTGTCTGTTTTTGAAGAGCCATTCAGATCGTTTAAAGTTTACAAGATACTATTAATTGTTTTCTGTTGCTTCTATAGACGTTTGTTGACCGTTTCTTAAAAATGTGAGTATTTCCGGGTAAAGCTTTACTCCAGCTGACTCATGGCGAGAGTGAGCTTCTCTTGATAGGCATCTTATTTATCTCTGGTTTCATTTGCATCAAAACTGATGCTTGAACATACACTGATCTATTTTACTTTTTCTTGGAGGAAGTTGATGGTTCTTTTGATTGAGGGCAGGTCAAATAACTGCTCATCTTACATGTTGAAGTCCTAGGAAAACTATCGAGGGTTGGGCTCAATTTTACTCGGTTGGAAACTCATAATATCTTTGAGTCTGTCAAGTTCCTCATGGATATTTTCTAGTTCTTGCTTCAGCTACTGATATTGATGCTGTTCGTGCTTTGAGGAAGCTCCTTTGATTAGCTCAGAAATTTCTTCTATGACCTCATCGACTTCTTTGTTTCTGAGCTGAGAGTATTTAGAGTCAATATTTTGGCTGTTTGTTTGAATGGTCTAAATGAGTCTGGTCTGGAAGAGTTGATGCTAGAAGAGAGAGTTGATGAAAGATTAATCGATGGAAAATATGCTGAGAGCTGTCATGGAGTGCCTTATTAATTTTAAATATTGGGAGAGAAATTAAATAAAGTAGGAGATCCGTCAATTTTGATGCCAATAATGGGCATATAGTTTTTGGCCGGAATGAGTGCAATTGATTACTATTTAAATATACGAATTCCAAATGAAACTCAAAAAGTTCTTGCTGAGATACTATCCTCCAGGCATTCTTCTTGAGTATGTTCGCAACAGCGGATAAGTCTAAACCAAATCCATCGATCTCCTCAACCTCTCACCAGAGTATATCCACCTCGATCCAGGACCGATGTCGATGAGCTTGTAGACGAGATCGCCAACGAAGAGCCTATTATCACTGAAAGCAAAAAACCTCAGCTCAAGACTCTCATCTAAAGTACTTGTTGCTTTATGCAGAATTGATCCTGAAGTTGGAGGAGAAAAAGAATCAACATTTCGAGGTGTTCAAAACCTTGAAGGCTCACGTCCTGCCTCTTACTAATTGTTGCTTCAACAAAAATGGAGACAAGTAAGGACATAATAATTCAGGTTCATTACAGGCAGTTACGATCGAACTTGCCAGATCTGGGACACAGAGACAGGCAATCTTCTGCACAAGTTAGAAGGTCATAAAAATGCAGTATATGCGATGGCGTTCAATGTCCCATTTGGGTACCTATACATAAACTCAGTGACAAAATATTGACCGGTAGTTTCGACACAACCGCCAAACTGTGGGACACCAACACAGGCAAAAATCTTTATACTTTTGCTGGACATAAAAATTAAGTTGTTACTGTAGCATTTGACCCTCATAAAAGTTTGTGTGCAACTGGCTCCATGGATCAAACTGCTAAATTGTGGGATTTGGAGACAGGTAAGGAACACTCTACATTGAGAGGTCATGAGGGATAAATTGTATCATTGAACTTCAATGCTGATGGTGATAAAATTTTGACTGGATCTTTCGATGGCACAGCTATTGTACTCAATGAAATAAGTAGATCTGGGATACGAAATCAGGATAACCCATTCATTTACTTCAGGGTCATACTGGAGAAATATCAGCTGCTCAGTTCGAGTTTGGAGGTTATATGTGCGGAACGGCCTCAATCGATAAAACTTGCAGATTATGGGATGTTGGAACAGGCAAATGCATGTCAGTGCTCAGAGGACATACTGACTAAATCCTGGACTTCAACTTCAACGCAATCGGAACTAATCTTGTTACTGCGAGTGTCGATATGACAATGAGAGTATATAACGTTGCCAATTTTGAGTGCACATCTGTCCTTGAAGGTCATGAGGGTGAAATTTCAAAAGCTGTATTCAACCCTCAAGGAACCAAAATTTTGTCTGCCAGTTTCGATCACACTGCTAGACTATGGGATGTTGAAAGCGGAAAGGAGTTACAAGTACTGGAAGGTCACGAGGACTAAATCTTCTCTTGCCAATTCAACTACGAAGGCGACACAATCATTACTGGATCCAAGGACAATACCTGCAAAATATGGAGGGACAAGGAGGCCAAACAGATCCTCAAGCAGAAAAAATGATTTAGCTTAGTAGTTTTAGGAAATAAATTCATTTCTAAGAACATTTGCAGCTATTGTTTGCACAGCATTTGTCGTTGTTTTCCATTTATAGTTTAACTTTGGGTTAGTTTTTGGCAGCCCTTACTTTTTTCTGAGGGGCTTTTCCATAAAAATTAGACCAGGGACCTCCATTATAGGAGTAGTAATCCATACTGTAGCCATCCTTGAAGTCATATTTGTCAATCAGAGCATATAGTTCATAAGGAGTCAGCAAAGGTTTGGGTGTTCCGTAGGACCAGTCAATCGATAACCTGGGACAGGCAATCTGGACAAAGAAGTCAACATCTACAGTGGTCAGTAGCTAAATGTTGACTTCTGAAGCAATTAGAATCATATATTCAAAAATTCCTTCAATTTTTTTGATGAGACGATCCAAAATACCAGTATTTCCTTGACGACCTAAAGCTCCAAAGATGAAGCATACTTTTCTGGTTGGTGCCTTGACAGCTCGCCCTAATTCTTCAGTTCTTCTCTGAATCATTGTCTCAGTAGCGTATTTTTCTTCCGTCAGCTCTCTGTTGTAAGGATTGTACTGGTAGAAGTTGAATTGTGGATTGGCAATCATAGCCGCTTCCATATGAAATCTACCATCACACAAGAAAACTACAACATTTCTGCTATCTTTTTTGACCTCGAATCGAGGTGAAGTACAACCTAGGACCTCTCCTGCAGATCTTGGCTTCTCTTGAGGAATGATGATGTCCTTGAATCCTTTCTCTGTCAGCATTGTTTTGGTCAAAAATAGAGAGTTATTGAACTGTATCGTTCCCAAAATATAGATGGTTGAATTCTGAAGATCTTCAAAGTTGTAGACGATTGTTTCCACAAAATGTTAAATATCGATTTGGATCTAGACAAACACATACAAAATTTTCTTCCGGGTTTAGGTGATAGGAATCAGGCAGGAGTGACCATAGTGAACCAACAAATCACAGTCCATTTGCTCACTAGCAAGATCATCCACACAACAAGCTCCATACGTGACATCTCCCATAATGACAGTATCGATCTTGATGCAAGCAAATTCTCTGAGAATATCGCTGATAATGCAAGCAAATAGCATCAGTCCTTCAGGAAATTGTAGTGAAATATTCATTTAATATTTGTTGAGTTATTTGGCTAACACTTCGATTCGATGGAGAGTTTTGTATATTTAGAAGTTGTAGTGAGATGGTAAAACGCTAATGGCATCGGCTAGCATTTGATTATCGCTGATGTGTTCAGGAATGCCAGCAATCAGTATTTTTTTGGGTGCTTTCTTTTCTTGGGGCTTGGGGATGATCTGATTGTTATTTTGATCCATTGTTGTTATTATAAATTATCTTCTTGTGAGTCAATGGCTGATATATATGATGAAAACATCAATATTGGAAATATCAAGTGTAGCTTATAAAGAGGAGAGATCAAAGGGAGTGTATAACAAGGAGTATGGATTTATAATTTAAATTATTTTTGAAAATGGGAAATTAGGTCAACAAGAACGACCAAAATAGGAACAATCGAAACGACCAAGCCAAGAAGAAACCTATCCCTCCTCCTCCCAGAGTCGGCAGAAAGAAGAAAAACAAAGGTATTGATGCCGCTGCTAAACTGCCAACAGGTATATCTAAATCCACTCAGTTACTCCCATCACCAAGTGTCGACTCAGACAGCTCAAGCTCGAAAGGATAAAGGACTACCTCCTTATGGAAGAAGAGTTCATTGAGCATTATCAGAAGAAAGAGTAGAACAAGCAGGAAGAAGAAAATGAAGAATTCAAGAAAATTTAACAATTGAGAGGACTGCCTATGAATGTTGGAACTCTTGAGGAGTTTATTGATGAAGATCACTGCATTGTTTCGTCAACTATGGGACCTGAATATTATGTTCCCATCATGTCATTCGTTGATAAGGATCAGCTGGAGCCCAACAGCTCAGTTTTGCTTAATCATAGAGGCATGTCAATCGTTGGTATCATGCAAGATGATGTTGACCCTCTTCTCAATGTCATGAAAGTCGAAAAAGCTCCTCTTGAGAGCTATGCTGATATTGGTGGTCTTGAAACTCAAATTCAAGAAATCAAAGAAGCAGTTGAGCTTCCCTTGACTCATCCTGAAGTCTACGAAGACATGGGGATCAAACCTCCTAAAGGTGTCATTCTCTATGGTGAACCTGGTACAGGAAAGACCTTGTTGGCTAAAGCTGTGGCTAACGAAACTTCAGCTACCTTCTTGAGAGTCGTTGGCTCAGAACTAATTCAAAAATATCTTGGAGACGGTCCCAAATTGGTGAGATAATTGTTCAAAACTGCCCAAGAACATTCTCCAGCTATTATATTCATCGACGAAATCGATGCTATCGGTACAAAGAGATACGACTCCAACTCTGGAGGAGAAAAAGAAGTTCAAAGAACCATGTTAGAATTACTCAATCAGCTTGATGGTTTCGATACTCATGCTTAGGTGAAGGTTATCATGGCAACTAACAAAATTGATACTCTTGACCCCGCTCTCATTAGGCCTGGTAGAATAGATAGAAAAATCGAGTTCCCAGTTCCAGACCTCAAGACCAAGCATAAAATCTTCCAAATTCACACCGGAAGAATGAACCTCAGCGAAGATGTATCTCAATATTTATTTAGGTTGTTGTGGGAGAATTGATCCAAACAAAAGACGATTTATCAGGAGCAGACATCAAGGCCATGTGTACTGAAGCTGGCTTGATAGCTTTGCGAGAGAGAAGAATGAAGGTCACCAAGGAGGATTTAGATAAGGCGAAGGAGAAGGTGCTATACTTGAAGAAAGGTGATGTCCCTGAAGGTCTGTACATCTGATCATGAATCAATATTGATAAATATGCTAGCACATATCATTTTTTTGAAAGGATGTATGAAAGTTTCTCTCGAACTTTGAACAGCTAAGCGTTAGTGGCAGCTGCCCTGAAGCTCTGTAAGATATAAAAACATTGCTCCAGGTTGTTACCTTGTTTTTCTTATTCATTTTCTTCATGGTTGTTTTCATGAGTAGATGTTGCAAGTTAAAGTTTTTGTTTCATATACTTTCTCTCGTCTTCGTGATCAACCCTTTCCATTTAAAGTTGACGTCTCAGTTCATTTATCTCTGATTATTTTTTATCAATTACTTACTTCAATCTATTTGTTTACTGGGCATGAGTTTATGTTTCTGATCTTCTCATAATAACTGATCTTGTCAGATCTTATTCGAGTTGAAACCTCATCTAATCCATTTATCCATGAAGATTTAACTCTTGTGATTGACATTATATCAGTTGGTCGTACAATCTGGAAGTTTACTCTTGTTTTTTCTCAAAATCATGCCTTAATTTTTACTTTTATCCCTTTAATTTTTGTATTCTTTATTTTGAAGATTATAATTTCTTTGTTAGATTGTCGCACTCCTCTTTGGCACTTTGATAAAGAGTGTTTTTCTGCTAAAGTTCAAGCTATTTTATCTAGAGTTGTTTCCTCAGATCAGTTTAGATCACTTAGAACTAGAAAATAGATGTTTCAAAAACTTTGGTCTGATAATTTTTATTTTTTTCTTATTGGAGCTCATTCTCCAGTCTTGAATTCAAGGAATTCA
>Ga0100381_1002375_pt1 | contig 16953 bp, 4 predicted proteins | sample CryGeymeta201505_FD_80416 | JGI IMG/M metagenome (GOLD analysis project Ga0100381, IMG submission 80416) | Groundwater microbial communities from Crystal Geyser aquifers in Utah, USA - Crystal Geyser metaG 2015-05 | ecosystem: Environmental > Aquatic > Deep subsurface > Groundwater | place: USA...
ATGGGTTATTCGTACACAGATGCTGGTGCTATGGCCACGGATAATATTGATGGCGACCTGAGTGCACTTATTTTAGTGAACAACACGGTTGATACCTCAATGGTTGGCACCTATACCGTAAAATACAATGTGACAGATACGGATGGAAATGCAGCCGCGGAAGTAACACGCATTGTGATGGTTACTCCTGATATTACCGCACCAGTCATTACACTAAATGGTATATCTAGCGTAGATGTTCGCGTAAATGATTCCTATACAGATGCGGGAGCTACAGCGGAAGATTATTTCCAAGTGAACTTGACTTCAGTTATGACACAAGGTGACAATGTAGACTTGGCAGTAATCGGTACATATCACGTATGGTATAAGGTAGAGGATGCTTCAGGAAACAGTGACTCGATTGCACGGGAAGTAAATGTGATTGATGATGTAAATCCAGTGCTGACTTTGCTAGGAAATAGTCCATTGACAGTGGAAGTAAATACCATGTTCAATGACCCTGGTTATACCGTGAGCGACAATTATTATGCTACGGTAGATGTGGTTGTTGACAGCAGCATGATTCAATACAACGTTGTTGGGACTTATCCTGTATGGTATACCGCCACCGATGGCTCAGGCAACAGTGTATTGGTAACGCGTATGGTGAGTGTAGAAGACAATACGGCGCCTACCTTGAGCTTAATTGGTACAGATACAGTCGTCGTTGAAGTGTTTGGCAGCTACCATGAGCAAGGAGTTCAAGTTCAGGATAATTACTGTTTGAGCATGGGTTGGGTAGTAGACCAACAGCCTGACATGACTACCTTGGGAGAATATACCCTTAGCTATACCAGCGAAGATTGCAACGGAAATACCTCAGTTGCATTAACACGTGTCGTACAGGTAGTGGATAGAACAGCACCACAACTTAGTTTGTTAGGATTTCCTGCAAATACGGTTTATCGTTGGGAAGGTTATACAGATCCAGGAGTGAGTATTACGGATAACTATTATTCAGAGGCTAGTCTTCAATCAAATATTGTAATTACAAGCAATTTTGACCCGAATTGGGTTGGATATTATAGCATGTGCTATCAAGTAACGGATCCTTCATCGAATGCGTCCAATGTAGTATGCAGAACGATTAATGTACTTGAAAGCATTACCTCTACGGAAGGGGTAAATGACAACAAATACAGCCTATACCCAAATCCATCGAATGGTCATGTAAGTCTAAACTTTGGTGAGGTTTTGAGCGAAAAAGCACAAATTAAAGTATACGATATGATGGGTAAACTTGTTTTTGAAACCAGTGCAAATGCTGGTGTTGAATCCATGTCGCTTAACCTAAGTCTTGCAAACGGTGTGTATCAAGTAGCAGTGAGCAGCGAAGGATATAGCCAAGTGATAAGAATGCAAGTTATTGACTAATATCTTGTAGAATAAATACAAAAACGGGCACGCTGAGAAGGGTGCCCGTTTTTTAATATGTTAGCATCTAATGCTGAGATTCGATTGTTCGTGTATGAGAGTGGTTCACTTCGTACGCGGTCTTATCCAAATAAATGTTAATCTGGTAGTTGATCAAGATAAGAATATGTCAAGAATGCTGCCTCTTGAAGCACTGTGCGTAAATCTTCGATATTGCTGCCTTTGGTCATGACTGAGAGAAGAAATGGTCTTTTGGGATGGTAAATGATGGCCACTTGATGCAATTGTATTGACGGCTTAGAATTGGTGTTGTTTTCAGTGAAGCGTACACCAAATTTATGCGCAATTGGGAGAGAGCTGGGTAGCTTTTTCCTGAAGCCAAGTGGATAGCGACTTGTGTTTAACAGTTCTAAAGCCTTGTTTGAGTTGCTAGGATTTAGGTATTTACATTCATAGAGCACATTGAGGAAAGTTGCAAAATGATGTACATGTACGATATCATCGACATTTGTGCTTGTGTTTGGTATACTGGCTTGTAATTCTTCTTCAACCTTTTCTAAAAATCCCGGCTGTATAGAATCCAGAAAATTTAATAGACTCAATGTTGCATCATTGTCTGAGTAGCGTATCATAACAGCTAAGTACTCTTCTACCGTATAGATTTTGTTTTGTTGGTAATGAAAGAACTCATTTTCAATCAAGTTGGAGTTCTTTTCATTGTGTAGTGTGCTGAAATGAGATATCTGCTTTTTTAGTGTTCCTGGGCGCAGCTCTTCCATTTTATAAATAGCTATTAGTATAGGAAGTTTTAATAGCGATGCAGGTACAAATTTGAGGTCTCCATTAATCGAGAAACTTTGCTGACTGGTTAAATCTGTGAAATGAAGTGAAGCACCTTTGATATTCACATTAGCAAGTGAAACCTGAAAAAAAGAATCCAATTCTTCGTTTAGTTTAAATAGTTGGTTTTTTGTCAGGGCTATGTGACCAGACAACAAGGTACCGGTAAAATTCGCCCTTTGTTGTGTGCTTATGGAAGTCTCATTTTGTGATTTTGGCTCAGTTTTTTTGTTTGGTCGATTTTTTTTATTGGGATTGTTACAGGAAAGGAAAAGGCCAAAAATCATGACCAGAATTACTCTATTCCTCCAATTATTGAAGTTGGTTTTATAAGGCATTTATCAGGATTAGTACACGAATATATAGATACCTAGTAAATAATAATAATTATACTAGTTATATATAATATACTGAGAGTAATAATAAGTAGATAATCAGCTTGGTACAGGCGCGATTGTTTTGCTTATACTACATGGGTATAGTGCTGAATTCGTGACGAATCAAGGTAATTGATACTGGAAATCTATACTTCCTTTTGGATATTTATACATCGGAAATCGAATGAATTTGCTCAAATGATTTCTGACCGAAATAGCTATTGAATCATCCCTTATAAAGAACTGAATGTACTAATTAGTGCAAGTTTTTGGGGTTGTTTGTCTAAAAAACTTACTAGTTAGTCGTGCATGGGTTATCTTTGAGAGTATAAAATACTGTATGAATTAGGGGGGGTAGTGCTTGATACGAAGTTTAATTTTTTGATGATACGACTTGTCTTTTATGTTTATAGCTAGTGTAATTTTTTGCGACTATTAATTAAGTGGAAATACAAGATAATAATCGGAGTCAAGTACAATGTAATACCTTAAAGAAAGGTATTGATTTATCCAAATGGACGATTACAAGGATCCTCTTTCATTGTACTCAGAATTCATTAAAAGCCCCTAAGGATTTAAAGATCAAATTAGAAAACAAATTAATTCCAGTCTATTCAACTGAGATATTTATTTAATAACAAGCCATGATTAAAAACAGACAAAAGTTTAAAAAGAGACCAAGCGCCTCGCAGCAGTTTATGCGAAAGCTTGGTATTTTATGTATTGCCTTCTTAGCAAGTGGGCTTTCTTTCGCCCAAACGTATACATTCACAAATGCGGGGGCAAGTGGAAAACAAGGGCCATCCCAAGCGCAGGTAACCGCGGCCTATTCTAGCACAAATTTGGCTGGAACAGTAGCTGCAATTGATGGTATTCAATACTGGATCATTCCATCAACAGGGCTGTATCAATTTGACATAACTGGTGCAAGTGGTGGTGGAAACAGTGGTGGAATGGGTGCAAATGCAAGCGCTGAGTTTTTACTAACAGGCGGTGATACGCTTATGGTCATTGTTGGTCAGATGGGAATGGATGGTACGGATGGATCAACTACCGGTGGCGGTGGAACCTTCGTGGTAGTTTTAGATGCTACATCTTCCTATGTCACATATAATGGATTACGTGTGAGGCCTCTGCTTATTGCTGGTGGTGGCGGTGGAAATTCTGGTACTTCGAATTCCACAACGGATGCAAGCCTAAATACTTCTGGAGCAACGGCTACTGGTAATACAGGTTTTGGAGCTGGCGGCACAAATGGTAACGGAGGAAGCATATCTGTATCTAGCGGAAATAGCCGCGGTGGTGCTGGTGGCGGATTTCTGACTGATGGAGAAAGAACCAATACCTGTGGAGCAGGTGGGTTAGAATCAGGCTATAGCTTTCTTAATGGAGGCGAAGGTGGTGAATCTGTAAGTTGCTCAACGCCCTATCCTGGTGGATTCGGTGGTGGCGGTGGAGCTATTTCATCCGGCTGGCGCGGTGCTGGTGGTGGCGGTGGCTACTCGGGTGGCGGTGCCGGACAAACAAATTCCGTTGCAACTACACAATCTGGCGGAGGAGGAAGCTCTTTTAGCTCTGGAAATAACTCGTCCTTTTCTCTTGCGTCTTCGGCAGGTCACGGGATAATTGAGATTTCTACTTTATCTAGTGGTGCCTTTAATGATGTAGGCGTTATATCTATTGATTCGCCAACGGTTTATTGCTCTGGAGCTCATCCAGTAGTGGTGACTGTTCAAAACTTCGGTATCAATATCGTCGATAGCCTAATTCTGAATTGGAGTGTTGACGGGGTTGCCCAGTCGGCATTTAAGTATGTAGGTGTATTAGATACAATTGGGGGTAGCGGTTCAGCGACTAAGCAACTTAATATCGGGACTTATTCCTTTACTTCTGCGGCTCATCTTGTTAAAGTTTGGACTTCATCACCGAATGGAGGTAACGATACATCAGTAGTCAATGATACGGCGACGGCTTCTAAACAGGCCAATTTACCCCCTCCAACTAACTTAACTTCATCCAATCTAAATGCAACGAATGCTGTGTTACTTTGGAATGCAGGCTCGTTAGCAAATACCTGGGCGTATGTAAATTCTACGAGTTCAACTACACCAACAGGCCCTGGTACAATTGTTAGCAATGATTCCGTGTATCTAACTGGACTAACAGAGCGTACGGATTATTATTTCTTTGTACGTGAGATTTGTGCTTCTGGAGACAGCTCAAGCTGGGCAGGTCCATATCATTACAAAACACCTTGTGCGAATATTCTGAATGGTACCTATACTATTGATCCAAGTCAGGCAGCTTCAAGTACGAATTTTGTAACAATATCTGGAGCAGTTGATGCCTTAAAAGAATGCGGGGTTAGTGGTGCGGTTGACTTTTTACTATCAGCCGGGACATTTAACGAGTCCGTAGAAATTCCTGAAATTTCAGGTGTATCCGCTACAAATCTTGTTCGCTTTATTGGAACTGGTAAGAGTACAACGACAATTTCAAATAGTGGTACAGGTACGGCAAACTGGGTAACAGTCATGCTGGACGGTGCCGACTATATCGAATTCCGTGATTTGACGATTCGTGCAGCAGGATCGAGCTATGGAATTGGCATCATGTTCACCAATACAGCCGATCACAATGCATTTCGTAATGTGGATGTTTTCACCAGTACTTCTTCAACGTCTACGAATTTTGAAGGGATTGTATGGTCAGGAAGCAAAACCTCCTATTCAACGGCCGGAGATAATGGAAACTTCGATGTGCTGGATAGTGTTTATGTAACTGGTGGCTATTATGCCATTAGAATATATGGTATCTCATCTGCTGCCTCTAATGAAGGTAACCAAGTGTTGAATAGCCGCGCTGAAGATTATTACTATTATGGAATTTATGGTTATTACAATGCGGATTTGGTAGTCGATAATTGTTATATCAATACCAACCGAAATACAAATGCTGACGGTTTATACACTGGATATTTGGCCAATCCAATTTTGACGAATAACACGATTCATGTTCAAGATTATGGATTGTATGCGACGCAGTTGAATCCAGCAGCAACCTATGATAAAAATAAACCAACGATTATAGGGAATAACAAGATTGTATCTACAGGCGATTATGGGGTTTATATCCCGTCCAATGGCGGTGATTTACGTTTTGTTCAAAATAGTGTGAATGTTAGTTCTGGTTATGCTGTAAGAATGAATGGAGGCTCGGACATTGTTATGCTGAATAATCATATCCGTAATTACCGAACATCAGCTAACTCATATGCCCTTTACACGACAGCAGGTTTTGATACCTTAGACTATAATAACTATGAGTCATTGGGTAGCGGTAATCAATTTTATTTTGGCGGGACTGGCTATTCAGACTTTGCCAGCTATCAAGCGGATCAAGCCTTTTTTGGATATGAAGAAAATAGCTATAACCAAGATCCAAACTTCATCAGCAATACCGATCTCCATATTGATCAAAGTGTAATCAACCTTCGAGGTTTGTTTACCGGCTTCTATTTTGATGCAGATGGAGACGAGCGTTGTGAGTTTGCTCCGACACTTGGTGCAGACGAGTCTTATTTTGCTACCCCAGCTCCATCAGCGGATATCGCCTTGGATGACACGATTTATATATCATCACCAACTACATTCTATTCAGCATTCCAGCCTCTTGCAGGAGTGTTATTGGATTATACGTGGTATATAGATAATGTTCAATCCAGCAAGGAAGAGAACTTTATGAAAGCCTTTGCTGCTACAGGAACCCATGAGATTAAATTACGTGTTCGCAGCTGTGTTGGCTTTGGCCGAGACAGTGTTATGGTAACAGTAGTTAATCCAAGCAGTGTTCCTTCTACAGACTTTACGGCAAGCAAGCTTATTGTAGATGTTTTGGAAGAAAGCCAATTGAGTGATTTGTCAGACTTCGGGGCGACACAATGGGAGTGGACAGCAGAGCCAAGCTTTGATGCCATATTCAGTGATGCTTATGTAAGCAATCCAACGGTGGTGTTCTTAAGTTCAGGCAGCTATAAAATTTGTTTGACAACCGCCAATGGGGTAGGTCAAGGGAATAAGTTGTGTAAAGACGCCTATATCTCAGTGAACGATGATCAAATGATGTGTTCGGGATCAGAAAGTTCAGTTTCAGCCGGACGCCTTACCGATGAAGGAGGGGTTTCAGGAAATTATACAGCCAATAGCAATTGCAATTTTGTAATTCGCCCATGTGCGGGTACGGTTAATCTTAAGTTTACTGAATGGGATCTTTCTGATGCAGACGATATACTTCGTGTGTATGAGGGGGAAGACAATACAGGCTCTCTACTTGGTACATTCACTGGGAATTCAAATGTCCCAGGAGGAGCTAGCGGACTGGTATCGAGCACTGGAAAAATGTATATTGAATGGCGTACAAATGGAAGTGGACAATCTGCTGGGTTTACTGCGTATTGGTCAACAACCCCAGATTTGAATGCAACAGTTCCTGATGCAGACTTTTCTGTACCAGACAGTATTTTCATTGGTCAAGAAGTAAGCTTTAGGAGCACAACTCCAGGAAATATATTGAGTTACTTATGGGATTTTGATCCACCTTTTGCTCAATCAGGACTAGACGGAGGTAAGGACGAATCCGACCGTTATGTATGGTCTACTGCAGGTAGCTATCCAATTGAGTTAACAGTAACAACTTGTGGAGGAACAGATACGGAGAACAAAACAATCCAGGTATTTTCACCAACAACAGCACCGGTGGTTGGCTTCTATGCGAGCCGCACGAAAGTTCCAGTATTAACTACTATTACTTTGATGGATAGTAGCTTCCAAGGAGGTACTTCCTATAAATGGAGTATTAGCCCAGCGATAACTGCGAATATTCTAGGAGCGGATGATGAGAAGGAACTATCCGTTTCGTTTATTAAAAGTGGAAAATACACTGTGAAGCTGCTCGTGGCAAATTCTGTGGGAGCAGATAGTTTGATCAAAGTCGATTATATCGATGTGTTTGACTACTGCACACCCGTGGTTGGTAGTCCAAGTTCAGATGTGGCGATTAGCCGTGTAATGTTTGGAGGTATCGATAACTACAGCAGTGTGGGAGTTGATAAGTATAACAATTATTTGAATGACTTCCCTGCAGAAAAAGTAGCATTGAGAGATAGTATTGAAATCCATATTGAACGTCAAAGTGTAACAGACCCATTGAATAGAAAAGTATGGGTGGATTGGAATAATGACGGAGACTTTGATGATGCAGGTGAGGAAGTAGCTAGTGAAGCTTCGAATTCTAAAATGAGCTATACCACGAAGTTTGTTGTTCCTCAAAATGCCGCAATTGGCTATACAACACTTCGTGTAGGAGTTAGCTATGATCAAGATGTGAATCGTCCTTGTGGAATTAACCCTACAGGAGAGTTTGAAGACTATCCATTGCAAGTGATTATTGATGACCAAATTCCGGTAATCAGCTTAATCGGCCAAGATACTGTCTGGGTTGAAAAGGGCTATCAATACATGGATGCCGGAGCAATTGCGCTGGATAATATTGATGGTGATATCAGTTCAATGATAAATGTGGTTAACACAGTGGATTCATCTGTTGTTGGAACGTATAGTGTTAAGTACAATGTAACCGACATGGACGGCAATGTGGCCGTTGAGGTATTACGTGTGGTTTATGTCACTCCAGATGTCACCGCTCCCGTTATTACCTTAATCGGTCCAGCTAGCATGGATATAAGAGTAGGAACAAGCTATACCGATTCCGGAGCTACTGCAGAGGATTATTATTTAATTGACCTCACTGGCCAAATGCAACAAGCCGATAATGTTGACTTGAATGTGATTGGAACTTACCATGTGTGGTTTACTGTAGAAGATGCTTCAGGAAACAAAGATTCCGTAGCCCGTGAAGTGAATATAATTGATGATGTCGCTCCAATATTGACCTTGGTCGGCAATAATCCATTGACTGTAGAGGTGAATGCAATGTTCAATGACCCAGGTTATACGGTTACTGATAACTACTATGCAAATGTTACCGTTATCGTAGATAGTAGTATGGTGGAAATGAATAAAGTTGGTGAGTATACAGTAACGTATACTGCTACCGATAGTTCTGGCAATACTACCATGCTAACCAGAACAGTCCGTGTTGATGATACAACATTGCCAACTTTAGAATTAATTGGCGCCGATACAATTATCGTTGATGTCTTTGGGTCATATATTGAGCTCGGTGCTCAGGTTCAAGACAACTATTGTACTCAACAAATCTGGTCGGTTGATCAAACACCTGATCTTACCCTGCTTGGCGACTATACTTTGAGCTATACCACCGAAGATTGTAATGGAAATATTTCATTACCAGTAACCCGCTTGGTTCGCGTGGTAGATAGGGAAGCTCCTGTAATCAGACTAAATGGTTTTGCTGCAAATACAGTGTATCGTTGGGAAGGGTTTTCCGATCCAGGAGTATCGATTGACGATAACTATTATAGCGAAGCGAACTTGCAAGCTGATGTGGTAATCACCAGTAATTTTGATCCTAATTGGGTGGGATTCTATAGCATCTGTTATCAGGTGACGGATTCTTCAGGTAATAAATCTCATTCTGCGTGTCGCACAATCCAAGTCGTGGAGAGTATAACCTCAATTGAGGGTGTAGAAGAGACCAATTATAGCATCTATCCAAACCCATCAAAAGGCAAATTTACTATCGCCTTTAATGAGGTATTGCATAAATCAACGACTATTAAGGTATATGATTTGGCCGGTAAACTTGTTTATGAAACAAGTGCTACAGCTGGGCTAGAAAGTATGCCAATCTCAGTGGAATTAGCAAAAGGTATGTATCATGTAGCGATCAGCAGTGATGATAACCATCAAGTAATTCCGATTCAAATTTTGGATTAGTCGCTGATTCAATTTTCTAAGAAGCGGGCACTCTTAAGTAGGGTGCCCGTTTTTTAATGCGTTTTTTTACTTGGAATAGGATGCTTGGTGTCCATTTGGAAGAGGATTAAAGTTCCATACTCATAATTATCAGAATCGGAATCGTTCATCGTTTTGTGTGTTAATAGATACACGTGAAATAATATTTCTATCTGCTAAATAAGTGGAATTATCTCTTTTTAGATGAGTACTTCGACTTGGGCTTAGCCAAGTTTTTAAAAGCCTGTTTTAGAACAGGTGCTTCTTCGCTAAATCATCCCGATAAGATTTAAAGTAAATCTTGAGCTTCCGAATGGTATCTGGACAATGAAAATAGGTCCTTTTCAGTGTGCGAATAGATTATATAAGCAACTAAATAAAAACCCTTAGTTCTCGATATCGCTTGTTTTTCTTGCTTGAAATATTGCCTTAAAAGTTGAATGGAAATTATTTTAATAGGTCATTTGGGTTTGAAGAATTTTCGTCGAAAAATTCAAACTATTTTTCCATATAACGCCTGTAAACTAAGGTTTCATAAAAAAACAGAAGTGCTTGATTTATAAGTGTATTTTTTTATCATAAGGGCTAAAACTGATAAAATAAAGACCTAGTAGTAAGCAACCCTTAAAAAAATATAGATACCTAATTAAAGAATTGAGATTATCTTGTCTAAGAGTGATTTTGAAGTGTGTATACTTATCGGCATTGTACAGTACTTGTCAAACAAAAGTGCACGTTTTAGAAGACTCAAAAAGACCAAAATAATAGTAATAATGACTACACGCTACACGCTAAATTTGCGATCTAAGTTCGCTTGGATTGCGGTGCCTTTTTTCGTGCTATTCCTTTCAGTAGGATGGCAGTCTGCTTCGGCACAAACTCCTAAGTTTTCATTTGAAAATGGAACAACCGGAACTAATTCTATCCCATTTGGTGGGGGGACTTGGTCCGATCAACGCTGTCAGTTTTATTATGCTCCGGGTGATTTTGGAGCAACAATCCCTGCTGGTCAGGCCATTAATGTTATTTATTTTAGGACTGGGATAACAGCCCAAGCCGCATCGACTATGTCGAATATTGTCATTCGTATGTCGCAGGTGAATGTAAGTGGCCTAACTGCTACCTATGAAACTTCAGGTTTCATTACCGTGCTTAGTAAAAGTTCTTATGTCATCCCAGCCACAGGGGTTGATCAATGGTTCCCAATTCAATTGGATATACCTTTTGCGTATGATCCAAGTTTGCCATTGATTATTGAAACAGTCCAGACAGCAACATCTGGTACAAAGTCCCTACGTTCTGGAGGTACTCCTATTAATTCAGCGTATACTGGGAATACCCAAACATACGGTGCTTCTTCAGGAACTACTGGCGTTACACGAAGGAGTTCATACGCTATGGGTCTTGATCTGATTTCTTTGGCACCGATTAATGCAGGTGTTTCTGCCATTACTGAGCCGAAAGCATTTTGTCCAGGAACCCATGATGTAAAAGCTACCATCGGGAATTTTGGAACCAAACAACTGGATTCAGTTCGTGTGAATTGGTCGGTGAATAATGTGTTTCAAGGAACCATTTACCACAGAACTAAACTTGATACATTAAGCGGAACTGGTGCAAGCAGTGCTTCCATCAACTTGGGTTCCATCAATTTTCCTGCAGGAGTATATAAAACCATAAAAGTATGGACCTCCTATCCAAACGGTCAAGTGGACACAGTAAACTCTGACGATACCCTGACTTCAACGGTTCTTCCTGCCATGTCTGGTGTATTTACCATTGGAGGAGCTAGCGCAGATTATGCTACCCTAACCGCGGCAGCGAGTGCGCTGAATGTTGGAGGAGTTTGCGGACCTGTCGAGTTTCATATTAATGCAGGTACCTATACCGAACGCCTCGAACTTGGTACTATTGCTGGGGTATCCTCCACCAATACAGTATCCTTCATCGGCGCAAGTAAAACAGGTACCATCATCACGAATAATGGTAGCTCAACTGCAAACTGGGCAACGATCATGTTGAATGGTTCGGACTATGTTCGTTTCCGTAATATGACGGTTCGTGCTACAAACGTGACCAATGGTATCGGTATCTTCTTGACGAATAAGGCGGACTATAACCAGTTCGATAATATGAATATCGAGTGTAATGCTACGGCTACCGGAACCAACGTTTGGGGAATTGTAGGAAGCGGAAGTGCTACAACTACGACTACGGGCGGCGATGCTTGTAATTATACGATTATCGATAGCATCACCTTTACGGGTGGTTATGGAGGAGTTTCTATCTATGGAACAGGAACTTCGACCGTTCATAGTTATGGTAATAAGGTGACGAACTCATCGGTTACGAACACCAATTCTTACGGTATCCGTTTTTACTACCAGAATGATATGGAGCTAGACCGCAATAAGATTAGCGGATTTAGATCAACTATAACCTATGGTTTATACGTTTACTATTGCTCGGATTATTTGGTAACGAATAATGATGTTATCTCCAATTATGAGGCCTTGCGTTTATACTATTGCGACCGCTATTTAATGAGTGGTACTTTCAAGAGTTTGACGTATAATAACTTGCTGAAAGGTGGAAACTACTACAGCATCTATTGCTATTATTCGTATGATGTGAATTTCTACCACAATACGGTGGAGAGTAATTATACCAATGGAGCTTATTTCTATTATGTGAATAACCTTGACATGCGCAATAATATCATGATTAACCGTAATGTTTCAGCTACTGGTTATGTGATGTATCTTGTAAATGGTAGTCAAAAGGCCATTGATCATAATGTTTACTTTGGATCAGGCAGCAGCTTCATGTACCATGATGCAGCGATTTCTGACTATGCTGCTTGGCGTTCTTCCTTTCCTCTGTTGAATGAGAACTCGGAGAATTTTGAGCCAACGTTCCGCAGCGTGAATAATTTACGTCTTGATCAAGGTGTGCCTTTTAAACGCGGCGATAGAACAATAGGATTAGTTGATGATGTCGACGGCGATATCCGCTGCGAGATTGCTCCTACTATTGGAGCCGATGAGAACTTCTTCTTGAATCCATCACCATCTGCAGGTATTGCTAGAGAGGATACGATTTATGTTTCTTCACCAACCACGTTCTATTCAGCCTACCAACCATTGGCAGGAGTTCTTTGGGACTATACTTGGTATGTAGATGATGTATTGAAAGGTACAGAACTGGACTTTAGACATGCTTTCCCAACAACAGGAACCTATGAAGTCAAATTACGCGCGCGCAGCTGTTCAGGTAGCGATCGCGATAGTATCATGGTAAACGTGGTTACACCAACAAGCGCACCACTAACCGACTTTACAGCGAGCAAACTTGCTGTTGACGTATTGGAAGAGAGCTTCTTGAGCGACCTTTCCGACTTTGGTGCTACCCAATGGGAGTGGACCGCGGATCCAAGCAGTGATGCGGTGTTTAGCAATGCTTATGAGAGTAACCCAAGTGTCATTTTCTTGGCACCGGGAGAATATCAAATATGTTTGACCACTGCCAATGGTTCAGGCTTAGGCAATAAGGTTTGTAAAAGCGCTTATATCAATGTGAACGACGACCAGATGATGTGCAGTGGCACCGAGAGTGAACTTCCAGCTGGTCGTATCACCGATGAAGGTGGGGTGTTGAATAACTATACCGCAAATAGCAGCTGTAATTTCTTGATTCGTCCATGTGCAGGCGCAGTGAACCTTCGCTTTACCCAATGGGTATTGTCGGATGTAGATGATGTGTTAAGCGTATACGATGGTACAAATAATAGTGCCCCATTAATTGGAAAATACAACGGTACCTCTAATATCCCAGGCGGCCTAGCTGGCTTGGTAGCAAATAGTGGTAAGATGTATTTAGAGTGGCGCACCAGCACTGGAGGACAAGCAGCAGGATTTACAGCCTATTGGACTTCAACACCGGATGCCAATGCCGTAATTCCAACGGCGGACTTCTCTGTTGCAGATTCTGTATTTGTGAATCAAACAGTTCTATTTACTAGCACAAGCACCGGCGCAAGCTTAAGCTACCGTTGGGATTTTGATGCACCAAATGGAATAGTAGGCTTGGATGGAGGTAAACAATCTAGCGATCGCTATGCCTGGACTTCGATAGGGTCTTTCCCAGTAAGCCTCACGGTGAAAAACTGTGGAGGGTCAAACGTCAAAAATAAAACCATCCAAGTAATCACCCCAACAACGGCACCTGTTGTACGTTTCTCAGCAGACCGCGTAAAAGTTCCTGTATTATCTACGGTCACCTTTACCGACGAGAGCTACCAAGGTCCAACCAGCTGGAAATGGACGATTACCCCATCTGTTACTGCGAACATGCTCACGCCAAATAACCAAGGTACAATGCAGGTAAGCTTTATCAAGAGTGGTAAGTATACCATCCAACTGAAGGTGTCGAACTCAATAGGTGAAGACAGCTTGGTAAAAGTAGACTATATCGATGTGTTTGATTATTGTGCACCCGTGGTGGGAAATACGAGTTCAGATATCGGCATCAGCCGGGTTAAGTTCGCTGGTATCGATAACTACAGTGGCACAGGAGTAAAATACAGCAGCTACCTGAACAACTTTGCGGCCCAAAAAGTGGCCTTGCGCGATAGCATTGAAATCCGCATTGAGCGTTCTACCCTGACCGACCCATTGAACCGTAAGGTATGGGTGGATTGGAATAATGATGGTGATTTTGATGATGCAGGCGAAGAGGTTGCAAGTCAAGGATCAAACCGCAACAGCAGCTTTACCGCGAAGTTTGTGGTTCCTGCGAATGCAAGTTTGGTTTATACCACGTTACGTGTAGGCGTGAGCTATGATCAGGATGTGAACCGCCCATGTGGTATCAACCCAACAGGAGAGTTCGAAGACTATCCATTGCAAGTGGTGGTGGATAATACCGCACCAGTAATCACTTTATTAGGACAGCCAATAGTTACGCTTGAGCAAGGACATCAATACACCGATGCAGGCGCTACGGCACTTGATAATGTGGATGGGAACTTAACTCCGATATTGGTTATTACCAATACAGTAGATACCTCAGTAGCAGGGAACTATGTGGTGAGATACAATGTAACAGATATGGATGGAAACGTGGCTACACAAGTAGTACGCACGGTAATCGTGACTCCAGACGTAACAGCGCCGATCATCAGTATGAATGGATCTCCAAGCGTATCGGTAACGGTAGGTACGAGCTATGCCGATGCAGGAGCAACAGCTTCTGACTACTTCCAAGTTGACTTAAGCGCTCAGATGCAGCAAGCAGATAATATCGATCTAAACATGCTAGGAACGTACTATGTATGGTATACGGTAGAAGATGCTTCGGGCAATAAAGACTCGGTAGTAAGAGAGGTGAATGTAATAGACGATATCGCACCTGTTTTAAGTTTAGTGGGTGCAAATCCGATGACAATCGAGGTTAAATCTTCAATCAATGATCCAGGGTATACAGTTAGCGATAACTATTATACAACGGTAAATGTGGAAGTAGATAGCAGCTTGGTGAACAAACAAATGATAGGCGTTTATCCAATGACCTATACCGCAACCGATGGGTCAGGCAATCGCATGATGCTCACAAGAATGGTAAGTGTAGAAGATCATACCGCCCCAACTTTGGTATTGATTGGATCAGATACCGTTGAGGTAGATGTGTTCAGCAGTTATAATGAGCAAGGAGTTCAAGTACAGGATAACTATTGTACAAACTTAAACTGGAGCGTTGATATGATGCCAAACACGAAAGTATTGGGCGACTATACCTTGAGCTATAGCAGCGAAGATTGCAATGGAAATACTTCACTGATTTTAACCCGTGTAGTACGTGTAATAGATAGAGAAGCGCCAGAGTTGACCTTGAATGGATTTGCGGCCAACACGGTTTACCGCTGGGCAGGCTATACCGATCCAGGTGTATCGATTGATGACAACTACTACAGCGAAGCAAGCTTGCAGGCAAATGTGGTAATCACCAGCAACTTTGATCCAAACTGGGTGGGTTTATATAGCATCTGTTATCAAGTAACGGATCCTTCGAATAATAAGTCAGCTACAACATGCAGAAGCATTCGCGTGATTGAAAGTATTACTTCGGTGGAAGAAGTTGAAAACACAAAATACAGCGTATATCCGAATCCATCGCAGGGAGCATTTACCCTTTCCTTTGGGGCTTCACTCACAGAACAAGCAAAGGTTCAGGTGTTTGATATGGCTGGAAAACTTGTTTACGAAACAAATGTCAATCCAGGAAATACGGACCTGAAAATGCAAATTGATCTAGCAAGAGGGATGTACCAAGTTGTGGTAAGCAGCGATGGATACCGCCAAGTGTTACCTATTCAAATTGCACGTTAGTAAACCGCATTAATCGAAAAACGGGCATTCAGCAATGAGTGCCCGTTTTTTATTGCCCGTTCGCAGCACATTTCTGCAGATGAATCCCTAATTTGGCGCTTCAATGATGAAACGAATTATGAAAAAATATCTATGGATTATCGGCTTGGGACTTATCCTGCCCGCCGTTGCGTGGAAAACCATCGCTTCAAATAAAGTTTTGGTTGATCTAGAATGCTACGAAGAAAAAGGGAAGACCTTCTACCGTGGTGTATGGATGAAAGGAAAAGGCGGACAAACCTTAAAAAACTATGCAACAACCGATGAGTTTGAAGCAGATGTAGAAGTCATGACTGCCGCAGGTTCTGCTTTGCGTGATATCGCCATGAAAGAAACAGAAGATGGATTTCAGGTGGTAGCCGTTTATGATAAAGCTGCTGAGACCAGTGCGCTCGTTCGACTGAATTCTTGGGAAGAGTTTGAAGAAGACTGGAAAGCCAAACAAAAGGAAGGCATGCAAATTATCGACTTCGACTTTTATAGCTATTTGGGAGAAGATGTATACTATGGAATCTACCGCAAAATGGATAAGAAATCTGAGGTATTCTTTAATGCCAATTGGACGAAAATGTCAGAAGAAATTGTAGAAAAAGGGGGTAAAAAATGGGAATTGATGGATGTTGATCGTGCTAAGATCGACGGTTCATGGCATTATGTTGCTTTCTTCAATGAAACAGAAAAGCCACTCGAATACAAAGCTTTTAAAGTAAGCAGCAATGAAGCTGTAGAACGCCAAGCTGGAGCCAATGCCAAAAAAGGAATTATTCTCACCGAAGCCGATGGTTTCATTCAAGGAAATACCATCACCCATTTGGTGGTCTATGTGAAACAACCTCAACCAAACGGATTATTCACCTCCGAAGATTGGGAATCCTTCGAGACCAAATTCAATGAATGGAACTAAATCATTTATGATTTATGATTTGTGAATTGTGATTTGTGGATTGCGTCCCGATATCA
>Ga0100381_1002381_pt1 | contig 16921 bp, 19 predicted proteins | sample CryGeymeta201505_FD_80416 | JGI IMG/M metagenome (GOLD analysis project Ga0100381, IMG submission 80416) | Groundwater microbial communities from Crystal Geyser aquifers in Utah, USA - Crystal Geyser metaG 2015-05 | ecosystem: Environmental > Aquatic > Deep subsurface > Groundwater | place: USA...
ACCCATTGGTTTTAAAACAACGAATTGATACACTTGTTTCAATGATTCTTAAACTGAATTCGCACCACGAGTAACCGATTCCCCGTCCACGATTTGGGTAACCGTTATTTATGATCTATATCGTAGTTGGGAATCGGAAGTAGTAGGTAAAATTTATTTTAAAAGAAGAACCGCCCGAGAAGCGAGCGGCGCTTCGGGCGGGGAGGGGGTCAGAGCCAGGTTACCCAGAGGAGGGCAGCCTTGTAGCCAAAATTCGGGAGGTTTGACATTAGGCTACGAAGCGTCATCTCGCCGTCGAAGAATGGCGTTGTTTCGGGGGAGTGGAGACCGTGAGCTATGATTTCGTGTGCGACAGCGGCTATCATCGCGCTGTAGCCGGCGCCGATCGAATCGGACACCTGACGACAAGTCACGATCTCATAGGCCCAGGTCTGCAACGACGAAGCATCGAGAAGATGCTTTTTGTGGTATTCAACCTGTGCGAGCAGGATGGCGGCCACGATGATTCGCAGGCAAGGAACACCGTCGAGGTACTGATGACCTCGCTCAACCAGTGTTCCGGTTGGATTTGCGCCGACTTGGAGGATTTCCTTGGTCGGCGCTTCTTCAGCTGAGGAAAATTCTGCAGGCGACAAGTTGCGTCTCCATTGGGGGCGTTAGGGGAGAAGGAACGGTTGGGAGTAGACCTTAGAACGAGGGTAATAGTATAGGAAAAGTCTGGGAAAGTCAATGGTATTGATTATAAAAAAAACAGCGCGCCCCCGGACCCTGCATGAAGTAGGTTGGTCCGGGGGCGGAGTAGTTCGGAGCGAGGAAGTCTCCCGCCTCGCCGCTGGGCGGGGTGGACATGATGCTCCTAGTCCTAGGTGGCGATTTCGTTCACGACGAGGCGTAACTGGTTCCAGTTGCGCACGGCCATGTAGATGTCGTGCTGGAAACCGGCCTTGACCCGCTCGGCATGAATGAAGAAATTGCGGGGCTCAAGCTTGCCCTCGAAGAAGGCCTGGACGAGGTCGGGGATCTGGTCGTTGCGATCAAGGCCGCGCAGACCGAGGTAGATGATGGCGATCTCGAGGGCTTCGCCATCAAGGCGCTTGCACATGAGCGCCTCGTTGCCAGCCGTCACTGCCGTACCGGCGTTGGGCAGACCGCTTCCACGGTACTTGCCACGTTTACGGATGATGCGCCCACAGCGAGTGGAGACGTCTTCGTCTCCGAGCAGGATTGTGATGACCTGCTGCTGAGTCGGGGGGTCGACTTGTTTCGGAGATGCCTTCCCGAGGGATCGGGGGAGTCGCGGCAGACGCGCGACCAGATCGGCGTGAGTAGAATGACTGGTTTCCACTGAGTTGTCTCCATTTTCAGCTTGCCGGGACTGAAGCCCGGCGTGGGGATTATCATGGCGCCCCGTTGTGGGACGAGCTGAAAATATCAAAAAATGACGAATTTGTCAAGCCGCTATGGAAGACCCCAATGCCAAGCATTGGGGCGTGACCATATATTTATCTTTCCTCTGATTGCTCCTGAATATACTTCTCTATTGTTTCTTTAGTTAAACCTGGACCGCATGATCTTACAAAATATCCTTGTACCCACACTTCGCCTCCCCAGTACTGACGTTTGAGATCAGGATAATATTTTAATATTGCTTTCGTTGATATTGATTTTAATATTTGGCCGGCTCGTGCAGGAGCAATCCTCGGAGGGGCGGTCAGTGTAAAATGTATGTGATCACTTAATAATTCTATCTCTCCGATCTGCATGTCGTACTGTTCGGCAATTTGAATAAATAGGCGCTTTACTTGCTCGCATCTCATGCTGTCACGCCAGATGTGTTTTCTATACTTTGTACTCCACGCATAGTGATACCAAAGATCATAACGCGCATGAGATGTCCTTCTTACAACCATAGGACTCAACCTTAAAAGGAACGCGCCTATTTGTCCAAATTGCCGTTGCGCTATCCTTCCCCAATGCCAAGCATTGGGGCTTGTCGCGCTGCTTTGTCAATGATTTGTACTAAAACGATTCAAAGTAAAGCCCCGACCGTGGAGGTCGAGGCTTTACTTTTTCTTATTGTCTATCGGCCCAATCTCTATTGACCTATCTTTTAAAACGGTGGTTCGGCTGCGGATGGGGCTTTGGTTGCGGTTGCTAGTACCGGCTTGATGTCGATTGTCTCCCCGCCCACAACGACCGTTCCCGTGATTTGATAATCGGCCTCAGCAGCGATTGTCCACAAAATTGTATTCACTGATGTTGGGCTGGAAGTTTCGTGGATTATCTCCGAAGCACCTGTCCAAAGATTGTTGGCGGTCAGTGTTAAGGCGGATACTTCAGAAACATTAGAGATTTCAACTACTACCGTGTAGGCGTCACCGGTCATTTCAATCTCCTGGCCAGAAAATGGGTTGGTGATTCTGGCGCTAGCGCTAGCGCCCGCTTCAGTAACATTGATATCAACCTCATCACCGCTTGAATTGTCTATGTTGTCATAAGCAATTACCTTAAGGGTATGTGAACCCACATTTACCCAGCTTGGTAGAGTGATGTTAACGCCTGAGGAGCTAGAGCTGGTTTTAATTGTGGTGCCATCAATTTGATATTCAATTCTACTAATGCCACGCGGAGCGCCGGCTTCGATGTCTACTTTAAACTCACGACTAAGATCATCATTTTTTTCAGGAGAATCAATTTTAATCTCCGGCTCATTGGCTTTTATGTGTAAGTCATCTTCCTCGGTCGGCACTTCACAAGCCTCCAGTGGCGCTTCGCCGTCTTTCAGTTTGTCATTGTAGGTTGTGATGTAATTTTGAACGGCCGTTTCCCAAGTAGTGTAGGCAGAATCGCGTTCGTTTTCTTCCGGCACCTTGCCTTTTGGATCACTCGGAATCACATAGTGCAATATTGTGTGATATTCACCGCAATTTTTTTCTTCACGATAACTTTCCGGAGTTCTGTCGGTCGCCAGTTTGCCCGAAGCTTTATCAATCACAACTAGTTCGCTTGGGATTTCTCCATCCAAAATCGCTTTACCTGTTGTTGGAATTTCAGGAGCGGTAAAATATTCAACCGCCGTGCCTTCAAGCGCTGATTTCATAAATTCATTCCAAACTGGAGCTGCAACCGTTGATCCACCCGATCCTCGGTTCATTTCCGATCCGTCAGTGTTACCGGTCCAAACGCCGGCCACAAGCGACGGCGTGTAACCGATTGTCCAAGCGTCGTTATAATCGTTAGTGGTTCCGGTTTTGGCCGCTACGGGGCGCGTGCCCAATGTCAAATAGCTACCGCCGCCAAAGAAGGGCGCGCGGGCGACATCATCTGAAAGGATATTGGACATCATCCTTGTAATATTGGCGTCAACTACTTGTTCGCCCTTGTTGTCTTCGTATTCTTGTAGAACTTCACCGTTTGAATCTGTAACTTTTAGGATAGAAATTGGCTCGCGGTAAGTTCCTTCTGAAGCAAAAACACTGTAGGCGGAAACATGATCAAGCAGCGTTACTTCGGCTCCACCTAAAACCATGGATAGACCAAAGCGTGACCTGTCGGCAAGAGTCGAATAGCCAAGTTTCTCAGCAAAATTAATAGCAGAGTCTACTCCAATCAAGTAAATCATTTTAACAGCCGGAATATTAAGCGACCCCTGAATCGCTTCGCGGATTGTCACCGGCCCGTGTTCACCTAAATCGTAGTTTTTTGGAGTGTAGGCGCCGGTTGAGCTTGGGAAAGTTGTGACAACATCCCAAAGGATTGAATCGGGAGTGTAGCCCTTTTCAAATCCAGCCGCATATATAATCGGTTTGATGCTTGATCCCGGTTGAAGCGGTTGAACGGTCACATTAATCTTTCCATCAATTTCATCGTCGCTATAATCTCGCGACCCGACCATTGCCAGGATATGACCATTTTTAGGATCAAGTGCTACAAGACCGGAGTTATTAAATCCATATAATTCTCCGCGGGCTTCGTAGTTGTTTACAATTGCTTCTTGCGCGGCCACCTGCATATCGTAATTGATGGTTGTAATTACGGTTAGTCCGCCTTGTTCAACTTCTTTGGTTGTATATTCTTCTTCTAATTGTTCCTTTACCCAAAGCACAAAATGGGTGGCGTTGGTGTCTTCAATTTCCAAATCAATGGCTGTGTCTTCGCCCATGGCAGCGTCTGCTTCTTCTTGGGTGATGTATCCAAGTTCGGCCATATCACCTAAAATCCAATCGCGTCTTGATTTTAGTTCGTCTGGATTGTTTAAATAATAAGTTGTGGCTTGTGGAATAGCGGCTAAAGTTGCTGACTCGGCTAAAGTAAGCTCAACGGCGGGTTTATTAAAGTAGGTTTCGGCTGCAGCCTGGATTCCGTAGTTTCTAGATCCGTATGGAATCTCGTTTAAATACAGCTGCATTATTTCGTCCTTGGTATAGCGACGCTCAAGCGCTACTGCCAAAATCAATTCTTTGAATTTACGAGTGAATGTTTTCTCGTTTGTCAGAATCGCGTTTTTTACTAACTGTTGAGTGATGGTCGAGGCTCCTTGGTTCCGGCTAAGGGTGATGACATCAACAAAAATAGCACGGGCGATTCCCTTGAAATCAATTCCACCGTGGTCGTAGAACTTTCTATCTTCGGCAGTTAGCGTCGCCCAAACAACATACTGCGGGATTTCATCAAGTGTTACCAAGGTTCGTTTTTCTTCACCGGCAATCTCGTAAAGCAGGTTTTCGCCAGTGTTGTCGTAGATTTTTGTAGAAAGCGGAATCTCCCTAATGCTTAGGGAGTTTGGATCTGGCAGGTCGCGAGATAGCCAAGCAAAGGCACCCAAGGTGAAAATGCTTCCAAACAAGGCTAAGGCGATAACCGCCAAAACTGCGTTTTTAGCCAAAGCTCGTTTATCTAGTTTTGATGCGCCCGAAGTTAAGCCTAGTAATTTATTTTTCCAAAATCTCTTTCTTGAGCCCCAAGAGTGTTGAGTAACGCGTTTTTGGTTCCTCATATTTTTAGCTTATAGCTTTTAGCTTATAGCTTTTAGGCACGTTGATTAAAAAGCTATCAAACTATCCAGCCGATTGACAAGAACATTATATAGAAAATATCGGTTTTTGACAAAAAAAATCGTTGGTTTTTTTAGGCTAAAAATAGCTAAGTTTTGGACTTTTACATTGACAAAAAGGCAAAAATGTGGTATCTTGTAATCCTCTCGTAAGGCGAGGGATTTTTTATTACCCGGCAAAGTCGGGGCTAAATCCTTAACTGGCGAGTCGATTGAATGAAAAATTATATGACTATTTTGTCTTTGAACAAATTGGGAAAAATTCTTAAAAAGTCACCACTTGAGTGTACCCTTATTGGTATTGTGGTCCTAGTATTAGGATACGCTACCTTGCCAGAAGAAGCTCAGGCTGACGTTGACTTTAGTTTTGCAAACGATACAATTTCCCTTGAGATAAAGGCGATTCAAAACGAGTTTGCAAACTACGGCATTCTTCCGGAATCAGGTGAGCGCGGCCCATCATATACAATGACCGTGTCATCCACTGCTTATAACTCGCTTCCCGGTCAAACCGACTCAACACCCGACGTTACAGCCTCAGGAACAAAAACACGACACGGAGTTGTGGCGGCAAACTTTTTGCCGATTGGTACTCGAATTAAAATCCCGGAACTCTACGGAGACCAAGTCTTTATTGTGGAGGACCGCATGAACCCCCGTTATTGGTACAAGGTCGATATTTGGATGGAAGACTATGATGATGCTATTCAGTACGGAGTGCAAAACATCGAAATCGAAGTTTATCCAAACTCATAAATAAAGCAAAAGACAGCCTACGGGCTGTCTTTTGTATTTAGGCAATTCATGCTAATCTATAAGTATAATCTAACATTTGCATATGAAGAAAATATTACTATTTCTAGGAGCCTTGGCACTAATTGGTGCCGATTGCATTGGGGGGACAAAGACAGTTGAGGGGGATTGGTATTTGGCTTTTGATTTGCCATCAGATTGGGTAATGACCACGGTCTATTCCGAAGGTACAATGCCGATTGGGCTGGACGGTGTTAGTCTTGAAGATTCAGAAATCTATCTTCAAAGCTCATCTCTGCATATGATTTTTGACGATAGCGAAGTTCCGGAAGAATTTGTTGAAAAAGTGGGTGAAGTTAAAAGAGACGACATGACAAGAATTTCGATTTTGCGTCTCTCCTCACGCCGCCATTTGCCGGATGATGTTGAAGACCTGGGTGACGGTTTTTATAAGTTGGGCGACCTGTATTACTTTGAAGGAGAGTCTGGAGACAAATATATGTTTACCGTTGAGCAGATGGGGCAAGACATCTCTGTTGCGCAAGAGGTAATTTTATCAGCTAAAGAAGTGACAGTTAACCAACAGTAATATGGAAATGAGAATTGCACGCTTAGCGTTTGGACTCTGCGTCGTTTTCGCTTTTGCGTTTTTTGGACTAACACTCGAGGCTCAAGCTGCATTAAGCTTTCCGAGTGTGGCTAATCTTAATCCAGGAGATTTGATTAAATCTTCTAACTCGAGCACTGTTTATTATTTTGGAACAGACGAGCAAAGATATGGATTCCCAAATGAAAAAACCTATTTTACTTGGTACGATGATTTTGATGATGTACAAACAATTGCAGTTTCAGAAATGAATTTAATTCCACTGGCAGGAATGGTGACTTACAAACCTCAATTTGGTAGTACGATTTCAACCAGACTTTTAAAGACTCAGTGGAGTAGTGCGGTTTATGTGCCAATTGGAAACGGAATGTTGGCAGCACTTAAAAGTGAATCAACTGCGAAAAGTTTATTTGGATCAGATTGGAAAAGCTATGTAGATGATTTGCCGGATGCTTTTGTGCCACTTTACACAATCCTTGGTGGTAATCTAACCTCTTCCAATACATTTGAAAAAGAATATCATTACACTATTTCAGACGATAAAGAGATTGGGGATGTGACCGGGGTTATGATGTATGTCAGCCCATTGCGTTTTGCAGCGTCAGATGAATCAGTTGATTGCGGCAAAAACTATTGTGCCTACAATGTTGTGACAGTCAACCAGGGTGACACAATCAAATTCGTAAACTATGCCGAGAACGGTTTAACTGTTCGCGAAGCTAATAATCGTTGGACAACAGGAGAAATGGACGCTGAAGATATAGTTGTTTTGACGATTGCCGATAGACCCGGAACATATTATTTCTACGCCGATGAAGATGACGACATGATAGGCAAATTGATTGTTAAGTAGGCTAAATATAAAAGAATCCCTGCGGGGGTTCTTTTGTTAGCTCAATATTGATCAAATCCTCGATTTTTGCTATATTTGCTCGGTTAGTATCTGGCCTGGTGGCGAAGTGGCTAACGCAGCGGTCTGCAAAACCGCGATCCGCGGGTTCGACTCCCGCTCAGGCCTCCATAAAAACGGCGTTCAAGCGGCGTTTTTATGTTGCTCGTGTTTCCTGCAAAATCCTAACAATTGCATCGAGCGGTAAAGAAGCTAGGTTTTTTGGAACTATTTCGACTGTACATTTCATTACATCTGGATGCATACCTTCCACCAATTCGTTTTTTTTTGCTTCAGGTGCACAGAGGACGATTTCCTCGTAATCGTCATTTAATAATTTTATCAATTTTTTATTGAGTTTTGTGTAGAGCTCTTGAAGTTTATGTTTTTTCATTTCATCAAAATCAGGCGCAGCTGAATGAGGGGTACCGGTTGCTTTAAAATCACCATCATCCTTTGGCATTTCCATGGTAAGCAGTTCGTCTATTTCCCTATCATGCACCCAAAGAACCTTAGCAAGTTCATTATTTGTCACTACAATCAGAGTTTTCTTAGGGTATGGTAGGTAGTGCTGAGATATTTGCATATGATTGTATTATACCTGATTGAATTTATAATATCGAATTTTGAATTTGGAGTTGCAATATCCAGATTCCAGATTCCTCTGCTATACTAAAGACGCTATGAAAGGAGGAATTTTTAAAAAAAGCGCTGTCTATATTCGTGAAATTGTTTTTGGTTTCGAAGACAGTTTGGTTTCCACGCTTGGCGCTATAACCGGTATCGCTGCTGGCACCGGGAGTGGGCCTGTGATAATATTATCTGGAGTTGTTTTGGTTGTTGTCGAGGCGATTTCAATGTCATCCGGAAGTTATCTTTCTTCAAAATCAGCTAAAGAAGTTTTTGATGCCAGACAAGGGCAGGATCATGCCCGAATTTTGCAGGAGCGATTAAACGATGAAGAATCCATGCTTGATGTTTTAAAAAAGAAAAAGTTTTCAGACAAACAGATCGCTCAGGTTTTGGAGGCCTTTGGTCGGGAGCGTAAACTTTGGATGAAAGAGGTGAGTCGGTGCGAACACAGATTACTGCCGGCAACCGGCGGATCACCAATTGTGTCTGGAATTATAATGGGATTGTTTTATATAGTGGGTGGGATGTTTCCCTTGATGCCATATTTGCTGTTTCCAATCGAAGTAGCGATATATTATTCCGTTATAATTACCGGAGTGGTTCTATTTATTCTTGGGATAGTAAAAGCAAAAATTGTTAGTGGACATTGGTTAAAAAGCGGAATGGAAATGACTACAGTTGCCTTAACCGCCACTTTGCTCGGATTTATTATAGGCCGAGTATTGTCTAGTGTATTTGATTTAAGTTTATAAAATGTTTTTACATAAAATCGGTAAAACTCAAGCGCAAAAATTACCAACTGGTTTAAAATGGTTGAATTCAAAGCCGCTCTCCTTGAAATCGTTGCGCGGGAAAGTAGTGCTTTTAGATTTCTGGACTTACTCTTGTGTTAATTGTATTCGAACAATGCCAAGGCTGAAGGCTTGGCACGATCTTTATGCAGATAAAGGATTGGTGATAATTGGAATCCACACGCCAGAATTTGATTTTGAGAAAGATCAAAAAAAAGTCGAAGCTGCCCTTAGGACTTTTGGAATTAAATATCCGGTTGTTCTTGATAGTGATTATAAAATCTGGAATCTTTATCAAAATCGTTGGTGGCCAAGAAAATTTTTACTAGATAAAACTGGCAGTATTGTTTATGACCATATTGGCGAAGGAGGATATGCCGAAACGGAAGCTGCAATTCAAAAGGCTTTAATGGACGCCGGAGCAGAAAACTTGCCGGCAATTGAGCCTGATATGTCGATTGGTGGCGGAATTTGTTACAGAACCACACCTGAAACATATTTGGGATTTTTGCGTGGTCGCTATGCCAATGTGGGCACATTTATTCCAGGTGCGGAAAGTGATTTTACTGATACCTCAATACATGAGGACGATGTCGTTTATTTGCATGGTCATTGGAAGGTTGGAAAAGAAAGCTTAGTGCATACTCGTAAGCTTCCGGCCCCATCGGAATATTTGGTTTTAAAGTATAGTGCTTTTTCGGTTAATTTGGTAGCCGGGTCGTTAAATACAAAAGGAGCGGAGATTGAAATTGAACTAGACGAGCAACCATTGCCGGAAGATATGATGGGAGAAGATGTGGGGATGATTAAAGGCAAGGCAATTTTAAAAATCAAAGAGCACAGAATGTACAGGATTATTGCTTCCGACGCTTATCATCAGGGCAAATTAAAGCTCAAAACCGGTACTAATAATCTGGAGATGTTGGCTTTTACTTTTGGCGGATGTAAGGGGATGTGACAAGGCGGAGTAAGGAGCCAACTGCTTGGCTCCGCACCGTCGTGTTAGTCGTAATGTGCACGAAGTGCACGCCTTACTAGACAATACAGGCCGTAGATGTAGGTGGTATAGAGACACCGTGTGGTTCCGCCTGATATTAGATAAGGACGCAATTCACTGCGTCTATTTTGATCTATAATAAAAAGAATTCGGCATTCATAGCGCATGATTGACTTTGTTATATGAGCAACTTTTTGTCGATCGCAAAAAAGTTGCTCACCTCTGTCCACACTTGCTCTTGATCCAACATTAAAAATTTGGTGCATTATATATGTACTCCCTTTCGTTAAATACGAAATTGGGAGTTTTTAATTAAAAATATTTTGATCAACAAATTGTCGATCGAAAAAAAGTTGCACGAATATGCTTTGGAAAAATTCAAAAACAAGTCAAGTATTTGATAACCTTTGCTCGTTACTAAGCGAGCTACCTGTTGGATTAGCGCATCCAAGAGCGGTTTATACATATGGGTATGAAGACTATTTAAAAATTCAGGATGGAATCGCCAGATCCGAAAAGCGTCGAAGGATCAGAATGCTGGAAGAGAAAAGAATAATTAAGCTTAAAAAAGAAGGAGATCGAATAGTTATACAGTTAACACACGACGGGCAAATTGAAAAAATTAAAAGGAAATTATTGCATAATTCTAATCAGTTGCCTTCAAATCAGGTGTGCCTGGTTTCATTTGATGTACCGGAAGATATTCGTGAAGTTCGAAATATGTTTCGAGGCTTATTAAAATCTCTTCAATTCAGATTTGTTCAGAAGAGCGTGTGGGAGGGCGATCGAGATGTGGTAAAAGATTTGATTCAACTGGTTCAAAAATTAAGGATAGGCAGGTGGTGCTATATTTATATTGCGACAAAGTGTTGAATTTGATTTGAGCAACTTTTTGTCGATCGCAAAAAAGCTGTATCATTTGGAAAAGAAAAGTCCCGCCCCCTTGGACAGTGAAGGTGCGGCCGTGGAGCGAGGCGTTAATGCCGAAATAGGACCACTTCCAGATCTTCAGCTCTGGGGCGCGACCTTTGTAGCTGTAGTATTCTCCCCAGGTCGGGAATTGATCTTCGAAGTCGATGCTGTAGCCGGTGCTACCTAATTAGGCAGAGCCTTTCATATTGACTAAAGCGTCTTTTTTTTATATCCTTGAGTATCTATGAAAAAAAGACAGGTATATTTAGATAACGCTGCTACAACTCCAATAGACAAAAGGGTTTTGGCTGTAATGAAGCCGTTTTTGACAGATGATTTTGGCAATCCATCCAGTTTCCATACACCTGGGAAAGTGGCTGGCGATGCTTTGGATGGCGCCAGAAAACAGGTAGCAGATGTAATCGGAGCTCGATCGGATGAAATCATTTTTACTTCGGGCGGAACAGAATCTGATAATTTAGCTATTCTAGGTTTTGCTCGAAAAAACCAAAATCAGGGTAAACACATAATTTCTACCAAGGTTGAGCACCCGGCCGTTCTTGAATCTTTAGAGCAATTAGAAAAAGAAGGTTTTGAAGTTACTCTGCTTATAGTTGATGAGTTCGGAAGGGTTAGTTCAGACGATGTCGTTACCGCCATCCGACCAGACACAATTTTAATCTCAATTATTTACGCTAACAATGAAATTGGAACTGTTAATCCAATCTCGGAAATTGGAAAACAAATTCAAAAGAATCGAACCGGTAATTTTCCGGCTTTTCATACCGATGCCTGCCAGGCTGCGGGCGCACTCGAGCTAAACCAAGAAAAGCTCCATGTTGATTTAATGACGGTAAACGCTTCAAAGATTTACGGACCAAAAGGAAACGGTGCTTTGTTTGTTAAGCGCGGACTCAAACTTCAACCACTCCAGTTTGGTGGTCATCAAGAACGCCGAGTCCGTCCAGGAACGGAAAATGTTGCCGGTATTATCGGTTTTACAGAAGCACTCAGAATTGCGGATCAGCAAAAAGATGAAGAATCAAAACGTTTAATAAAACTTCGTGATTATTTCATTTGTGAAGTTCAAAAGTTAATTCCCAAGACTCGTCTTAACGGTCACCCAACTGAAAGATTGCCAAACAACATCAATATTTCTTTCATGGACATTGAGGGCGAAGCGCTCACTTTGTATCTAGATGCCAAAGGCATTTATGTTTCAACCGGGTCTGCTTGCACCAGCGCATCGCTTGATCCAAGTCATGTAATCGTCGGGCTCAGTCTGCCATACGAGGTAGCGCACGGGAGTATTCGTTTCAGTCTTGGACGCAGTACTACAAAAAAAGATTTAGATTATGTCCTTGAATTTTTGCCGGAACTGGTGGAAAAGCTCCGCAAAATCAGCCCGGTTAGTGTTGACGCCAAATATTTTAAATAAATTATGTCAGATTACAAATCAGAACCAATCAAAGGAACTCAAGGCGATGTTCAAAGTCACGATAAAAAGCAATCATGGTTTTATTCAGACATTGTCAAAGAACATTTTTTTAATCCGCAAAACTTTTTAGACCGCGATCCAAAAGAGGGTGAATTTAATGCGATTGGAAAAGTTGGCTCGCCGGCTTGTGGCGATGAGCTTCGGGTTTGGATGAGGGTAGATTCGGCGACTGAAATTATCATTGATTACAAATGGAAGACTTTTGGTTGTGGCTCAGCCATTGCTGCTACCAGCATGATCTCCGAGATGATCCTGGAGAAAAACATGACACTTGAGGAGGCGCGAAATATCAGACCGCAAGATGTAATGGAGCGTCTCGGTGGACTGCCGGCTCGTAAGTTTCACTGCAGTGTTTTGTGTGACAAGGCAACGCGTGACGCCGTGAATGACTTTTACCGCCGTGCCGGCAAGTTTGATAAAATTGTAGTGGAAGCCTCTAGAATTATTTGTCCTGTTACCCGTGTGACTGACCGCGACATTGAAGAAGCGGTGCTGGAAGGCGCGATAACACTGGAAGATGTGCAAAAAAAGACAAAAGTTGGAATTGGCAACCCCGGGGTTTTGCCAGCGGTAGAAGAGTTGATATTGTTTTACAAAGAGAAGTATTTTGGATAGACTGGAGACTAAGAGGTGATAGATTATAGCAGGATAGATAATAGTTTGGATGCTTTTTCTTTCTGTTATTCCCTCTATCTCTCTATTATCTATTATCTTATGAAGATTCGAATAATCGTTGACCCCGACCTATGTATTGGCGCTGCCAGCTGTGTCACAATCGCACCGGAAACATTTGCCCTAAACGACGAAAATAAAGCTGATGTCCTAGATCACGGCCAGGCACCGGACGGGCCAAGTTACGAGCGTGAGGTTGAAGTAACAGAGGATGAATTCGAGAAAATTATCATGGGCGCCCAGTCTTGCCCAACTTTGGCAATTGCAATTATTGATGAAGCTGGAAATCAATTGTATCCGGAGGCGTAGTATGAAAATAATCATCATCGGCGGAGGAATCGCCGGCACAACTGCGGCGGAAGAAATCCGTAAGCAAGATTCTGCTACTCAAATCACAATTATTGATCGTGAAAATTACCCGTGTTACTCACGAGTGCTTTTGATGCCATATGTAAATGATAAGGTTGAAAGAGAAAAGATGATTTTGAAAAAACCAGAGTGGTACACGCAGAAAAATATTGAGCTGATGTCAGATGTTGAAGTTACGAAGATTGATTCTAAAAATAAGTTTGTGGAAACAAGCGAAGGCAGGGAGTTGCCTTATGACAAGCTTTTGATTACAGCCGGGCTTAATGTCAGATACACCCCCGAGGATAAGCGCGGAGTCGTATATTTTAAAACTTTAGACGATGCCGATCAGTTAAAGTCACTTATCAAAGAAGCAATTGCGCAAAAAAAGAATAAAGCAGTTATTTATGGTGGTGGTTTTATTGCCATGGATTACTTGGCGATTTTTGATCATTATAAATTTGATACCACGGTTTTAATGAGGTCAGGTGGATTTTGGTCAAAGGTATTATCCGCCCATGCTCAGCAGGTTTTAAAAGATCAGACTGAGTTAAAGGGGATTAAAATTATAAATGATGTTCGAGAGATTGAACTCATCGGGGAAACAGAATTGACCGGCGTTTGCGCTCTAGGTCAGGAATTTGAAACCTCAATTTTAGGTGTTGGCATTGGACTTGATCCGGACAAGGCAGTTTTGTCGGCAGCAGGAATAGAAGTTGGAGCAGGAATAATTTGTGACAAATATTTGCAAACAAATGTTGAAGATATTTACGCTGCGGGTGACATTGCCGAATATGACGATGCAACTATTGGCCGTCATATTCGTTATGGCAATTGGACAAACGCCATTATGCAAGGAAAGGCAGTGGCGCTTAATATGGTAGGTGAGAAAATTGGCTTTAGTATGGTTTCGTCGTATGCCACTAATCTGCTTGGAAAAGAAATTGTTTTTATTGGTGATGTTGATAGAACTGCCGCTGACGAAGTTGTTCAAGAAGTGGCAGATAAGCAGAATTCAACAGAATTATTTATTCGGAACAAAAAAATCGTTGGAGCTGTTATAATAGGAGATGTCAGTAAAAGGACGGAGATTACAAAGAGAATTCAGAATAGAGAAGCTGTTAGCTATTAGCTTATAGCTTTTAGGATATGCCGCAAACATATAAAGATTTAACAGTTTGGCAAAGAGCGGTTGAGTTGACTGTTGCTGTATATGTACTTACTCGACAATTTCCTAAAGAAGAAATCTATGGTTTGACTAGTCAAATGCGTAGGTCGGCGGTTTCTATTGCGTCTAACATAGCTGAAGGCAGGTACAGAAGTTCTCGTAAGGATTTTGTCCGATTTTTGCATATTGCCTTTGGTTCTGGCGGAGAGCTTGAGACACAAATTTATATATCAAAACAATTAAACGAGACTGGAACATTAGATTATACAAAAGTAGATTCATTGTTAGATGAGGTTATGAAAATGCTTAATGCGATGATTAATTCCTTAACTAAAAACTAACAGCTATAAGCTCTCAAATATATGCTTAACGATCCTAAAACTTATAAAACCTACGACCCGGAAGACATAGCATATGGCATCGAAAAGTTGTCAGAGCAAATTCAGGTCGCTTGGGCGGATACAAGGGCCATGAAATTTCCAAAAGCTTACTCAACGGTAACAAACATTGTTGTGGCTGGAATGGGCGGGTCGTCGCTGGGTGGACACATGATTCAAACGGCTTGTGCGGACAGATTAAAAGCACCGGTTCATCTACTGCGAGATTACAATTTACCAAATTGGGTATCTTCAAAAACTTTAGTAATCGCTGTTAGTTATTCAGGCACAACTGAGGAAGTTTTAGAGGTAATCACGCATGCAAAAAAAGCAAAAGCAAAAATTGTAGCCGTGGCAGTCGGGGAAAAACTCAAAACATACGCTGACAAAAATAAAATCCCGGGTTACTTTTTTACACCCGGCGAGCTTTCAAAACAGCCTAGACTCGGACTCGGGTTTACTTTAACCGGAGTATTGGGAATGCTGGAGCGGATGAATCTAATAAAGATCAACACCAAGGATATTAAGGGGATGTGTGAGGCAATGGGTGATGTGCTCGATACTTGTGCGGTTGATGTCCCGGCAAAAGAAAATCCGGCCAAAACTGTGGCAATGGAATTAAAAGATAGAGCCGTGTTAATTGTTGCCTCGGAACATTTGGTCGGAAACGCCCACGCGCTTGCCAATCAAATAAACGAAAACGCTAAGCAGTTTGCGACTTACATGGAGATACCGGAACTTAACCATCATTTAATGGAAGGGCTGGGGAATCCAAAAGACTTTTTCAAAAAGTTTAGTGTGTTGATGCTTGACTCAAATCATTATCACCCACATACGCACAAGCGTTATGATTTAACAGCTCAGATTTTTGAAAAACAAGGCGGAGTGGTGATTGAATATAATGCCAATGGAAAAACCAGATTAGAAGAATGCGGGGAGCTACTCCAGTTTGGCGGGTTTGTTAGTTATTACTTAGCGATGATCAATAAAATAAATCCGATCGAAATTCCATTTGTTGATTGGTTCAAAGAGCAGATGGGGAAAAAATGATTATAATATTTGTCTTATTGGACTTATAAGTCTTAGATAATTTCTCAAAAAAAAGAAGCCGACGGGGGCGAAGAACATCATCGTACATGGATGTTCTTCGCCCGCACCGTCGGCCTTTGACGCTGAGGGGGGCTACTTGTGGCGGCGACGGATCTCGTCCACGCGACCGTCATCGGTTCCGCGTGGAGAGCTGCCGTCGTCAACCTGCTCTTCGGTCCAGTCGACCGTCCTGTCGACTGCCTTGTGCCAGACGTTGCTGGCATGAACGAGGTTTTCGGCGCCGAAAGCGCAGAGGACCCCGAATCCGAGAAGCATCATCAGCACGATACTAAGCATGAGACCGCGAATGAGTTTTCGGGCCCCGGCCACCTCGTCCTTGACCTCCGTGGGCGAGAACCGCCAAATCCACTTGCGGGTCATTTCTGCGAACAGAAAGACCGACAAGAGGAGAGCGATCGAGCCCAGGAGGGTCCAGCTGGTGGGACCGGTCAACATCCAGAAAAGGATGTTGACCATGACGATCGCCACGAAGGCGATCGACAGGGTCGTCCCGATCGAGATGAGCCGTCCCGGCTCATCGTTCCACTTTTTGCTTTTCAGGGCAATCGGTGGGAGTTTGTCGCCAGCCTGGAGGGCTTCGATAATCCGTCGGCCGATTGTGCCTTCGTGCAGGGGACTTACCCCCTGCCAGAGGGCGCGCACGGCGTTCAGAATGTCACCGGCGATGGGGAGTGTGAATCTTGCCGCGATCAGCAGGAGGAGCCCGCTGATCATGCATCCCCAGATCACCAGGTTGGTGGCGGTCTGGGGGGCCGATGTGGTCAGCATTCCAGCGTCCATTGCCCAGATCGCGCACAAGATGAGCGCGATTCCGAATCCCCACGCCAGCGTGAGTCCGATTGCGAAAGTCCACCACCACCTTCCCAGCCATCGCATTCCGCGAATGGTCGGGTTGTCGATGGGGACGATCCAGGCCCCGAAAATCAGGACCACCACCGGGCCAGACAGGAACGTGAGGCCCATGGCCATCCACGTCACCTGCCAGCTTTCAAAGATGCGGGAAAAATTCCCGAACATCCCGGTAGCGAGAAGCGTGAAGGCCACGGCGTACATTACGACCGCGGCCACCAGACTTCCAGCCGCCCAGCGGATGACCGTTCCGAATATCTGTCG
>Ga0100381_1002385_pt1 | contig 16907 bp, 14 predicted proteins | sample CryGeymeta201505_FD_80416 | JGI IMG/M metagenome (GOLD analysis project Ga0100381, IMG submission 80416) | Groundwater microbial communities from Crystal Geyser aquifers in Utah, USA - Crystal Geyser metaG 2015-05 | ecosystem: Environmental > Aquatic > Deep subsurface > Groundwater | place: USA...
AGAGGCAGGATTATATTGGGAATAATCGGCGTACTGCTAGAATTGTTGCTCTCTCTCTGGATTGTAGGTAGCTTGTTGTTGGTAGGTGGGAGCATGTTGAGGTGTGCTTGCTTCATTAGCAGGGAATTGCTGCTTGGAACCAGACATGTCTTGGGGTTCTCCAGTAGATTGAGCTTATCTTCTTTTTTTGATGACTCTGCTCACCGACGACATCTGTATATTAACTAAATCAATTATTAACACACCACATCATAGCACTCAATAGCACATCATGTCATTTGAAATAGCATTAGCACTGATAGTTCGGGATCAGTGCCTGTTTCTGAGGAAATTGTTTGCTCTGCTACTCACGGCTAAACTGTTCTTCAAATATGGGTGATCTAATATGTCCAAAATGGCAATTCGGTTATGTGGATCTTTGTCCAAAATCATCTCCAGTAGATCTCGACATTCCATATTTAAATTACTAGGGTATTCTATATTTCCAGTCACCTAAGTAAAATCAGTTTGTACTATATCTGCTAGCTTTTTGCTTGAATCCAGGCGGAAGGGAATCCGACCTGTCACAAATTCGTACATCATTACACCTAAAGCCCATATGTCGACTTTTTTGTCGTAGTTGCCCCCAGCTAGTAACTCAGGGGAAATGTAGAGCGGAGTACCACAGAAGGTGTCTCTGTAATCTTTTGGAGAATGAACAGCCCAACCGAAATCACCTATTTTAGGCAGACCAAAAGCCATCAACACATTTTCAGGTTTCAGATCTCTGTGAATGACCTAGTTGAGATGAAGAGAGAACAGGCCTTAGCAGACACCCTTCATGATCGGCTTCCATTCCTCATCTTTTAGTTTGCTTTTTACCTTAAGAATATCATACAGTTGTCCGCTTGGGCATAACTAAGTGATCAGATAGACATTGTTTTTGTCAGCAAACAGCCCATATAGTTGTACAATATTGACATGTTCAAAAAATGACTGAATGAAGATCTATCTGCTGAGTTGTTGTTCAAACATTTCCTTTCTGATTGTCTCTTTTTTGATCGTTTTTATTGCGCAGATAAACCCTGTTTTTTTGTCTTTGGCTAGGTACACTCTACTGAATTTGCCCTTTCCCAAGAGTTTCCCGATTGAAAAATCACTAATAGTTAGTTTTTTATCATCGTTCTCTGTGGTGGTTGTAGAGACAGTTTCTTTGAGCACTAGACTTTTTAGACTTTGACATAGTTGTCGGCATCGTTGAGCTGCCAGATCGACCTTTGATGGACTTTTCATTGGTGAAACTACCCTTTGAGGACTGCACTGCTGAGATATTTTTAAAGGAGCCACTTTTTATGGAATACACTGTGATACTTTCAATGAAACTATTCTTTATGGACTGCATTGGGAAATTTTCAGTTTGTTTTTCTTATAGTTATCCAGTTTTTACTGTAATTCCTATATTTGTGTCTTCATCTGCACCTTTCGATCCTGAGGACCATTGTTAATGATATAATCTTCACTTTTTGCTCTGTTTAATCTGCTCTTCTTCTCCAGTGGGTGCTCTATTTTTAATTGTTTCATCAAATTCTGAATATTATCCTTCCGACCTTCATCTTTTCTGGAAGAGCTATTCTCAGTGAACAATCTAACACTTGAGCTGAGAAAATTACTAGACAAAGTTTTGTGGGTCGAAGCTGATTTTTCATATTAATAATAAGAAGCTCTATTGTTGATTATGGGGTGCTAGGATTATCCGGCCTGGCTTGATCTAGTGTAGCTTGGACTGACAAAGGTGGAGTATTTCATCCGTGGTGAGCCCACGCGCATGGATTAATTTATATTATTATTAACCGGCTGGGAAATATCAGCAGGAGACCGGCTAAGTATGGTTTTGAAGAAAGCTTGTCTTATTTGTTTTTTATCAGATTTGTCAAGCTTAATTCTGTGAAATACCACTTGATTTGCTAATATTCGAGGACATATGATAAAATGAATGATTTATTTATGAGTATAGGTGGAAGACGATCATTTTTTGTGGAACTAAACCTCAATGAACTCACCTGATAATGCCTAATCGCTGTTTACCGATTCCAGAGATACGTCTGATTCGTTGATCATTCTCTTCAAATTCTATTTGATCTTTCCTGACTCTCCGTTTCTTCCGGTCATTCGTACCAACTTCGGCAGCCGAAGTGAATCATTTCTCATGGATCTACTCATGCCCAGTGATTGATTGTATCGGCCATCCCTGCTTGCGGTTTCTTCTTCTTCATCGATTCTCATGAGTCCTAGTCCTGGTTCAGTTCTGAGATGTGAATATCTTCGATTGTGTTGGCTGCTTCTTCTTTGCGGTGAGTCCCTCAGCCCTGGCGATTGCACATTAGGACTATAGGTCGATCTAGAATTCTTGAGATAGGGTTCCATTTGATCCCTCTTCAACAATTCCTGAAGATATGCCTTGTAATTTTTCCAATTATCAATATCATTGTTTCTGGAAAAATACAACTTTTCGTATTTATTCTGGTATTTTTTGAAAAGTTGGTCTTCTTCTTATCTATCTTCATGAGCCCTGCGCTTGAGACCTTACATAACGTAGGCTTGCTCCTAGAGGGAGTTGTCGTATTAGATTATCTTTTAGTCTAAGGCCAAGATGCTGGTGCGAAGATGGGCCATGTCGTTTATTTTTTATTTTAAGTAGTGCTCGACATTTCTGCTGCCGTTGTTGGCTTTGCTGTGTAATTTTTCAACAATTTTTGACAACTGCCTATATTTTTATTATCGGTCTTTGAACTCAAAGTACATTTTTTCTTCGTCTTCGACCTTAGCCAGTTCATCCATGATGTTCATTTCCAGTTCTTGAGTTTGAAGGTAGAGGCCTTTTTGTTCGTAACTCTTTTCTTTGGCAGCTTGGAGTCGTACAGATGAAGCCTCTATCTCCCTTGAATATTCCTCGATCTTTTATCTCATGTCATGTTTCCTCTTGGCCTTTTTACCAAAATTAGACTCTTCTCCTTCCAATTATTCAACTTCATTCTTTAATTTTTATATCTCCTGAGTTCTTTCCTTCTTTTCCGCCTCACAAATTTCAATATGTTCCTCAACAGTCTGCATTGCCACTTTAAGCTGTCTCCGAACTTTTGCAAATTTTCCCTCTTCTGTTTCATATTCCTCATCAAGCATCGATTGACATTGCAGAAAAGCCTAATCATCTTCGACATCAATTTTATATTTTTTAGCTTTTTCGATCTCATCATCACTCGCTTTCAAGACTTTAGCCCAATTATTTTCGATATCTTCTAACTAGCGTATAATGTCCAGTAGATACTGTCCACCTTGTGCTATTTTTTTTTTTTACTATCGGTTGTGGTTCGACTCCCCCTTGATGGCATCTTCGTCCTCTCGACCTTGATCAGCTGTTTATTGATGTACATAAATTTTATTATTATCTGGCTGTATTCTACTAATCTGAACAATAAGATTTAACATCATTCATTCACTGGCAAGGATGCTGTCAATTTGAGTCAAAAAATCCTTTACGACATCTGAAGGATCGGTTTGGCTCCTGATACGGACCAACCCGTTGACCTGATCGATACTGACCTCACCCGCTTTGTAGGTCTTTTCCAACAAAATAAGTAACTGCTCTTCTGAACTAACGGCACTCAATCTCAACAAAGTCGACAGCTTAATAGTTGAGAAGGAATTGATAATGGGAATCATATTTCTGGAGAAAGCTGATTGCTCAAGAACACTCACTCCGTCAATGTCCTTCAATTTTAGCATATTTGGTAGATAGTGTCCTATAGCTTATACATCTTCTTTTGTGATGATATCCTCTCTGTAGAGTTTGCTTAGCAGTTGGAAGTATTTGCTCTTTTTGGCGGTTTAGTTGAGGCATAGGGAGCAGATTGTTTTGTGGGATTCGACACCGATTGGGGCGATGAAGACAAAAGAGATGGCTCTCTCAACCAAGTTGGTTTTGGTTGCCTCATCCTGAACAAATGCTTCCATTCTCGAAGCATTCAAGTACTGCAGAGCAGCCTTGGCATAGTCTCCTTTCAAGTAATTGTTTCCTGCACTGACACATTCAAGGCGGGCTAATTGAATATTCTTCAAGGGTATTTTAGTCAGATCTTCGATGTACTTATCGATGGTGTTGGTCCTGAACTAATCTTCAGCTTAGATGATGCCTTAGCAGATATGCAGAAGAGCTTCCTGAATGTTACGTGAATTACTGCTGCACTTTATCCATGCAAAGTAGATGGGTTGATCTCCAGAAGTGGCTTTAGGTACTCGTTTTTCTCCTTAGGTTTAAGCATTTTAAGTGTCTTGTAGTGCAAGATCTGCATGATATGACACTTACTCTCAAAAAGATGTAGTACTATTGTGGTTTGCCTCTTTCTCTTAAGGCATCTTGAATACGCTAAGGGTCAGATTCGAAGGCTTGGCTTATCTCAGGAAGGGCAGAAGGGCATTTTTTAGATAATTCTGATTTAGGTCGACATTTACAGTTGATGATTGCTTCGACTTTGGGCATAACAAGATATTTTATATAACCCTTCCTGCAAGAATTAATTTTTATTGAGACTCATTCATGTCCTCTCAACAAAAAAATGAATTTTCAAAAATAAAATTGAGATAACTGATTTGTACAAGCGTTAACTTTGTCACGGAGGTAGGTTTTATTATTTTTTACATCCGGAGTTGCAAGGACTCTCAAACCGATTAAGGTTTGGATGTCTGGCATGAATTTGCTTTAAGGAGTGAGATTCTGCTCCTTAAGTATAGGGAAATGAGTAAAATAATAAAGAAATACTATTTTGTAAAAAGACCATGAGCAATGAGCAGTCTTAAGAATATGAGGAGCATTTTCAACCCATCGCCACCTTTATCCTCAAAACTTTCGCCATCCTTTCTGTACTTTCTTTGTCACTCAGTCTCCGGAAAACGCATCGTCTATAGCTTGGCATTCAGACGGCAGCTGCTTTATCATCAAGGATACAGCCAGAATGGTTAAGGAGGTCCTCCCCAGATATTTCAGGCACCACAAGTACTAAAGCTTCATCCGACAGGTACAACTTTTAACACATAGCTAAACATGTACAACTTTAGTAAAGTTAAATCTTCAGATGGGCCCTGCTTTGCAAACTATTACTTCAAAGAAGGCAGAGATGATCTGTTAAGATTCATCAAAAGAAAACCCGAAAGGAAGAAGAGAAAAAACCTTCAAGGCTAAGAATTCTCAGAGAATATTCTTGAAGAATAAAAAGAAAATAGCACCATCAAACTTATTAGCGAATCTAATTTTCCAACCAATACCAAAGAGTAAATTGAATAGGAATGCCATCCAGCTATCAATTTCCTGAAAAACGAGTCTCTACATCCTTCTCCTCGTATCGAAAGAAAGGTTACTTTTGCCGAAGATGTGAGGGACTGTGTTGAGGAAAATATATCTACAATGATGGAACCCAGTCACAAATGGCTCAACAGCAAAGAGGAATCTTGCTGGCAGAATATCAAATCATCCAAATCGATCAAGGTATCAATGCAGTTCCTTTCTTTCTAAGATGAAGCTTAAGAGCTCGCATAGGCTGAGCCAACTCTAAGGTTAAGAAGATCTCTCGCAGAGGCAGGAACTCTCAAGCACTTATCCGAAAACTGATCCTTCTTTTATATTATGCATATGACTTCTCGATTTGTAAAAATATTAAACCTTTATAAAAATAGTATACAGTCAACTTAATATCGACCAGAGGCAAGGATAGAAATAAATAGGTTGAATCTCATGGCACTGGTATTTTATTATCTCATATCAAACTCATATAAATATAGAATGGAGGCAGGCAATTCTGGGGTAAAGGGAAAGCCGATTTCAAATCCAGTCAATGAACTTTTCCCACCTGAGGATTTCAATGATCGATACCGAGTCAAGAAGATTATCGGCAAAGGATCTTATGGATATGTGGCAAAAGCAACAAGGAAAAGCGACAACTCCTATGTTGCCATCAAAAAAATTGTAAACCTATTCCAAACTCCTCCATAAACCAGACGTATTCTTAGAGAAATCGTCCTTCTGAAAAATTGTCGACACCCTAACATTGTCCGAATGATCGAGGTTCTCATTCCCAAAAAACAAACACTATAAGACTTCAATCAGATCTACCTAATTACCGAATTCTGTGATAGCGACTTGCAGAAGGTCTTCAAAAGCAGTAACATCTTTTTCTAACTTGAAGATGTTCGCTTCATCATGTATCAAATACTCTGCGGGTAAGCATCATAACATACAGACTCAAATACTTGCATTCAGCAAATGTAGTCCATAGAGATCTCAAACCAGCGAATGTGCTCATCAACGGACAGGGACTTGTTGTCAAAATTTGTGATTTTGGATTAGCCAGAATCATTGAAGAGTTGACACCTGTTGATGATTAAAAAAGTGATGAAGAAAAAGAGCCAGAATAAGAAGAGGAAGTAGTTGAGTTTACAGGTGCTAATATAAGTGCCAATCTCCAAAAGGTATAGAAATAGAAAGTACCGGAACCTCCTTCGCCCGAGAAACAATTAGAATAGGGAAAAGCAAAAAAAAAAGGTTTGAAGAGACAGAACACGAAAGCTCCAGTGGTTCAAGAAAAAGAAGAAGTGATCTCCACTGAGTCCAAGATAAAGCGAATGCAAAACATGAATAATCCTCTGATCAAGTTGACCCTCAGAGTGACGACTCGTTGGTATCGTGCACCATAGGTCATTCTGCTCGAGAAAGGATACAGCAAACCCATCGACGTTTGGTCAGTCGGTTGTATTTTTGGCTAACTGATAAAAATGCAAAAATCTGTTTGCTCAGATGCGGTACACCGTTTTCCTCTATTTCCAGGTAAATACTGCTATCCTGTGTCCCCCAACACTCTTCAGGTCATCTACAAAAGTACACATCAATTTATTCAGACGGTTACCCTCAGGGTAGAAACGACCAACTGGCTATGATTCTCTCAACTTTAGGCAAACCAACTGCAGAAGATATGAATTTCCTTTCCGACGAAAATGCCAAACAATATTTAAAGAGCATCGAATGTCGTCAGAAGAAAGGTTTTTAAGATATGTTCCCCCAAATGCCAAAACCTGTTGTTAATTTGCTGGATAGAACCATGACCTTTGATCCTCGTAGTCGAGCCAGCGTGGAGTAGGCTCTTTAGCATGAATTTTTCACGTAATGCAGGCGTAAGGAAATGGAGTTCACTCGTAAACCTTTGGAAATGGAGTTCGAGGTCGGAGAAGAGAATTTAACCCTTGAGAACCTGAAACATTATTTCAAGAAAGAGCTGATCGAATACTATCAATGATGTTCTCATATATTTCTGTTAGAGATGAAATAACATTCCACTGACAAAAATGGTCATTTCCACTCTCGGAAAAGAAATAGCTATGAAGCTGTCACGGCCAGTTTTAGTCTGAAAAACCCTAAAAAATCATTACCTGAGGTCTGCATTGATCTCAACCACAACCAGCAGAAAAGTAGATTGGCACTTCATCAAAGAATAACCAAAGGCAAGGAACCATTGATGGAGGTGTTTTATATCGACGATAGGAGAAAAGGTGCAAAGATAGGCAAGAAGAAAGAGCAACTCACTTTAAATAATATGGAGGACACTGAGATGGTAAGACCTCAGAAAGAAAATAAAAATGAGCTGAACTAATATAGAGATGAGATCGAACTTTTGAAATTGGAGAATGAAAGATTGAAATAGTAAAATTAAAAATTCAGGGAATAGAACCGTAGTTTGAGGAGAAATGACTAATACTACCTCAAAAAAATAAAATAATTCAAACAAGACAACTACATTGAAAACAGGTAGCTCAAATAATACGTCGAGTAACTAGAGAACAAGCTTGATCGATATACCGCAAAAATAAAAAGTTTGTACGAATAACTCATCTTCTAAAAGCAGATAAATGTCGATAACAGATAGAAAAAGGTATCATGGACTAACTATACCATTAGGGAGAATAATCCAAAGGGGTAGATCTACAGCTATAGGGCACGGAACAGCCATGAGAGACATCATGGGCAAAGATTCACATCACCTTCATCACCTTAGATGGAAAGAATACACTGGACTGAAGGAATCGATACTTTATTGAGATATGAAAGAAAAGGAGAATAAGCATATTATAAAGCTTCGGGTGGTGTTTACGGCACTCTTCATCCTGATATTTAATGAAAATTATTATTTTCCTATCATTGACTCTCAAATTTCTCTACATTTTTGCTAGTCATAACATCTTCACTTGCTCTTTCACTCAATCCTTAGAGTTGAACTTCTTTCTACTACTCAAGTTGCTTCTTACGCTGTCTTTCAACCATTTTTAGTTTTAGTTTTTCATGGAATGCCGAGTAGCCAGTCTCGGTCATCTTTTTTGGAGATGTATAGTATTTAGGAAGCCGACCGATTGGTGAAGAAATATCGTAGTATCCAACTCCAGGCTTAATAGATTAGAGAAGTACATTTGTTGACCCTGAGTAGAGTTCAGGTCTTCGACTTGAACCTATCTTGCCTGCTTCGCCTTTTGAATTATCAAATTTTAAGTCGTACTGTCCCGGACCGATGGCTCCAGTGATAGTTTTGCTGAAATCAACTCTTTCACTTTTGAAAACTATGGTTGATTTTGCATTAGGCCTTGTAATGTTGGCTTTAGGTCGGTAATGATTGGCTCCAGGGCTTACCAAAATCGTTTGGTCTTTCTCTTTTTATTGGTTTTTGGCTATAGCTCCACCTACTGTTGTTCTGAATGTCGATCCGGGTTCATAGGTGCCAGGGCCAGGTGCAAGCTTCTAATCCAGTGACAGTTCTCTGACTGACTTGAAAAAACTATATCCCTTCTTACTTTGATGCACCTAATTTCCAATATATTTGTCAGGACTAGGATAGCCAACTACAGGTATGTGCTCAGGAGGAACTCGCTTTGAATGTTCCATGACACCATATGGTATTTTATCCAAATTGGAAGGTGTGTACTGATTAGGCCCTGGGTTTTAATTTGGTTGAAAGAGTATTGTCTATCGCTTTTTGGCCTTTATGTCAAAAAATCTGTTATTATTGGGTGCTTTTCTCTTGGGTCTGATGTCGTAGAATTTACCAGGAGGGTCCTCATTCTTCTTCTTGATTACTCTTTCAGTCCTTGGAAAGCTATACTTGGCAGTCCTGTTGAAATCTATTGTGCTATACTTGGTAGCAGAAGGGTAATATCCTTCCTCTCCATGCGGTATAGATCGTCTTCCTTTTCCGAAATGATTCTGAGTTCTACATCTCGACTGAATATACTTATTGAGACTGCTGCTTTTATGCTGTTGGTTCAACTAATAAGACCCGACTCCTGGCAATTTGTTGTCATAGTCTTGCTAGATGCTATAGCCGAAGCTATATTGTGGGTAATGAGCTTTGATTAAGCTTATGTCTGCTTTGAGTTGAGGAGTAAAACTTTCTGAGGATTTAGAGTCTTTCTTTCCTTTTTGGACAGAATAGCTGATTGGGTTTTTCTTCATTAGGCTGTAAGATACATCTATGACTGCATAGTTTGGTTGATAAATGTTAGGAGCCGGCAATTTGAGTCGGTGCTTTTCTATGAAGGAATTTCTTTATTGTTATGTTCCCATCGGCCATTCAGGGTTTTCAATCCTGTCAATTCTAATGGGTTCATAGGCACCAGGCCCTGGTATTTATCGATCGAAATCTTCAACAAAACTTTCTGAAATAAAGAGGAAGGTACTTCTTTTGGTGGTGCCGAAGCTTTTTGGCCCAGTTATCATCATGTTCATCTCTAATATTTTGCCTATAATTTTATTGAGCCTCAATTACTATAAAACATGCTGAACAATCAACCAAAAGTTAATATTTATTCCAGAACTACAGCAATTCATTAAGTAATGCAGTATAGTGTTGAAATCGATAATGAATTCATCCAGATGACTATCTAAAATTCAATCACTAGCTTTCGTCACCCTCGCTGACCTCGAAAGATGATTCTTGCTCAATATCGTTGTTATGATTATCACCGCTGGTGCCTTTAGTTTTGTTCTCACCGTTTAATCTTTCCTTCACATACATTTGCAACTTTCTGATGATCAAGGGATCTAGCTCCTTGAGGTCAAACTCACCTATGAGTTTTCCTGTGCCATCCTTCACGATATCCAAAATACCCTTCATGTCTTCCTTCGGTAATTTCTTGATGTTGAGTCCAAGCTCTTTCTTCTCGGCCATCGAGATTGATGGTCCTGAGGACTGGGAGTAATCAGCCTCTTTCGGCTCTTTTTTTGATTTTTTTACTTCCAGTGAGGCCATTTTAGAAGTGTAATCATAAACTTCATTCTGACTATAACTTCTGCTTAATTCAGTTCCAGGGTCTGCCGTGATTTTTCTGTAGTAATTCTCGAACTCAGCTGTAATTCTATTGAATTAGGGGTTGGAGGAATTGAATGTATAGCTATTGTTTATTATTTTGGCGACGTCAGCATGAAATTGAGTGGGAGTGATATACTGATTCGTCCTCAAGTTGTTCTCGATCGTTGATAGGTCCATTGGTTCCTTTATGATTTCAGTGTAGTGAGGTATTCCAAGAGCAATGGGGTCAACAGGTTATCTGAATGGCCATGATGTTCTGTTGTTTTTTAGTTGATTTAGGATTCGAATGCAGGGTTTGACAGCTTCACTAACATTTTCGAATGAATTGCGGCGGTATTCCTTTTGGCTGCTATATTTTTAGTACACTGCATTCTAGACCTCCTAGATATACTTGGGCTGTGCTCCTTTTTGCGCTCGACTCGAACTGTTCTTGCTTAAGAGTTTTGGTTCATCCTTAAATTAGAAACAACGTACCTTGGTGGATTTCTTGCGTAGTTAAGAAGGAGGAACACGATTAGATTCCTTTATGTTTTTGTTGGAGCTGGCAGAACGTTTAAGAGGTTTGCTTTCAAGCTGGAAAGAGAAAGAGGTCGGAAGAAGTTTGGTGAGGTAGGCCGCTTGTTGGGGAGTGAGTTGAAGGCGGGTAGTACCTGATGAGATTTCAGACGGATTGTTTTCGTAAATTTGACTATGCGCTTGCTCTTAGGGAGGACCCGAGTAGCTCATCGCCTGAGACTGTTGTAATTATTATGAAGCCCTTAATTTCTTCCTCTGCATTTATATACGACGATTCAACTTACTTGCTGCATCTTGCCCTCTCCCTGACCCACCCATCTCCTTTCCCTCCATTTTTATCAGACACTCATTCATTTTCACTCTACTTGCATTTCTTTACATTCATGTCGCCTTGAACTCATGCCTCTTTTTCTCAGCTTTCCCACAATCAAAAAATCATTTCCCACCTTTTCCCAAAAAGCTCTATTTTCTAGAAAAACCAACACAAGTGGTCAGCCTTAGATACGAGTAGAGCAGCGCTGGTGATGGGAATAGTCTGGCTGTGGCTTGAAAGGTCAAATGGGGTGGTGTCGATCTGGAGTGTTTGGCCTGTCGATGGATACGAGTATAGATGTGTTATAAAATCGGTTAAATAGATAAATGCTTGAAGAATAGTTAAATTCAAGGCTGAGGTAACCGCCACCATTCAATAATATTTTCTTATAACTCTTTTAAAATATAATCGCTAAACTACACAAAACATCTACATACTCTATTGTTCCTTTCTATCTTCATTTTATCCCTATAAAGTCTCTGGACTGCAATTAAGTTCACAACTATATCGGCAGTCAACTCTCAGACAACCTAATTGATACATTTCTTTTTGTCGAGGTCCGTCTGTTCAGAGGAAGATATTTGACAGAATTTTACAGAGTTATAATTTCAGGCTTAAAAATGTCAATAAAATGAATCAAACAATTAATTAAATTTTCATTAGTTTGATTTTTTCGAAGTTATGTCCAAAGTACAAATATTGAGAATATCATCAAAGTTTATTAGAAGGCAATAACTCTGCCATGTTTCGAACCAAATTGACATCCAGGCCAACATTGAGCACTTTCTCCTCAAGGGCTGTCCTCTTTTTCATCATAATCACAGCTTATTTGAGGTCTTCTTCTGTTTGTTTGTATTTTTTAATCAATTCAGTAATTTGTTCGTATTGACTGCTGACTATCTTCTTCAACTCGTTCTTTTACTATTCGTATCTTTGTAGTTTTTCCTCATAATATCTCTTGAAATCTTAGAGGTGTTTCTCTGATACTGTGTGGAATTATTTTTTGAGCTCTTCGGTGTTCATGTTGTTTTACATCTGGAGACGCTACATCTAGGCATCCATCTCCTTGATTCTGGACTCGAGTGTGGCCATTTTGTCTTTTAGAAGACCAATTTCTTCTTTCTTTTGACCTATTTCATCTCTTAATTGTTCAATAACTTTGAGTTCAGGTAGGGCTCGAGACTCATCCTCAACATTGGCAGGCATCAACTCCTGTTTTAATTTGTGGATTTCTTAATCTTTTTGAGCTCTCAATACTTCCATAGCATTTTCCATATCTTTTTTTTCCTTAGCAATGACCAAGACCTTGCTGCTAAGTCTTTAGAGCTAATTGTTAGCCACAAGAACCCTTTCCTCAATGGCTTTCTATGCATTTTAGTTTTATCTGCTTTGGAGATCCATCAATTGCCTTAATTTTCTGATCTCCTCCTCAAGGAATTTATTACTGTTGTCTTTGAATTATGCCTCCTTCATGAAACTTCTGCTGGTCATCAGCATCACACTCTTTTCGTTCTACAGCTTTTCCTTGAATTCGGCCTCCATTGAAGACATTCCCATTCTCATCTTCATGATCCTCGAGTTAAGAGTCGATATGGTTATCTCGTATTTTTTCTTCAATTCGTACTTCTCTGCTGAGAGGACATTGGTGAACTCTCTGAGCTTGTTTGCCTATTCATCCAATCTCACAGTTTGGTTGGTCTTGTGTTTCAACTTCATCTAGTACAATTCTTTCAGGCTTCTGAGGTCGTTTTCATGAAGGGCTGCTAATTTGACTTTCAGCAACTCCATATCAGTGACAGTGTTGTCATTGATATCTTTTATTTTTTCTTTGAGGTAGCTGTTTTATTCCTTAAAGGTCTATCTGTCAACATTGGCAGCTATGATGGCAGATTATAGCTGTTTCCTCAGTTCGCTGTTATCTTTTTATACCACCTTAACCAGACCCATCAGTTGATTGTACTCAGCCTAGAATAGCTTGACCAGCTCTGCTCTGCTAGATTCATTGTCTGAGCTGAACTAAGCCATCAGATCATTGAATTTATCTCGAATGTTTTCATATTTCTTGGTCTGCTCAGTTAACCTTTGCTCGTATCTTTTTTCGATGCTTAGCTTTTAGCTTTCAAGATAAGCGATCAATCTTTCTTTTTCTTTCCTTTGGTTTTAGCTCAATTCCTGTAATTTTAAATGCTAATCAGCTTGTTTATCGAGCTACCGGCTCAGTTGAGCTACCTCTCTGTCGCAGGCATATCTGATCTCATCTATTTCGTTGGTTCTTTGGAACTAGAAATCTCTTAGTTTATTGTCACTGTCTTGCTTAAGTTAAAACAGCTAGGCATTTTTCTTTTCGATCAACAGCTTGACTTACTCTTGGAAGCGAGTCTTCTCTTTTGCTGCCAACTCTCTATCTCTCTGCATTTGGCTGGCTATTTTTTTATTTTCCTGAACCTGGTCTGCTAATTGCTGCTTTAGTTTTCTGATCTCCAGTTCAAAAACATCAGTCTGATCTTGCTGTAGTTGTCTGATGTGAGATATGTTCAAATACGAAGCTTCTTCTGCCTCCTCTCTGGTTCTTCTGAGATCCCTGTCTCTAGCCTCGTAAGCCAGGTCTAACTATTGTTGCAACGAGCCTATTTTCATTCGGAGGTCATCAATCTCGATCCTATACTCAATGACCAATTGGTCGATATCTTCGGGAGTGCGAGCTGATAGTAATCTAGACCTTGAAATTCCCAACGGGGTGTATTGCCGGGTGCTCCCGTGTGCTTCAGGATACTGTTTATGCCATGAGGCGTTTCTTCCCTTTTGTTTGGTGTTGGCATGATCAGGTGAGGGCGTGTTTTTGTATGACAAGATTCTGAGTGGGGAACCTCTGGGTGTGTTATCTTTAGATAGGTTAGTTTAGTTGATGGTGTCAGTGACATTTCTCTTAATGAGTGAGTAGTCCATTTTAATTATAAATGTTATTGATAACGTCTAATTATTTGTCATATTTTTCCCAGTACATCATATCCCTCTTCCTGTTCTTCTTAAGGAAAATTTAATATTTTAAGAGGAGTTGCTCGACTAGCAATGATTTTGTGATCAGATGCTCCAAGACATACTCTTTCTTTAAATAGTCAACTGACTTCGTTTTCCTGTTTCTGATATTGGTATTAAAGAACTGTCTTCAGCCTGTTCTTCAGACAGTATTTTTCAACTAGGAAACTACCATGTTATCCTTATTGATAATATACAATATATTGGTCAGTAGTAGGCAGTAATGTCGATGAACGATTTCTAAATCATTGCAAAATTAGGAGAGGGAGCTTTCTCTAGTGTATACAAAGTCAAGCGGCTTGTCGATTAGGCTATATATGCCCTGAAGAAGGTAAAACTCATCCATCTCTCCAATCGATAAATCCACAACGCAGTCAACGAGGTCCGCATTTTAGCATCCATCAGACATCCTAACATTATCGGCTACAAGGAGGCCTTCTATGATCCTCCCACAAAATCCCTATGGTACCTCATAAATCACTTAGCATTGTAATGGAGTATGCAGACGGAGGAGATCTACTACAGAAAATATTCGACTATAAGAAAAGAGGAGCCTTGTTCAAGGAGGATGAAATTTGGAATATTTTTGTACAGGTGGTCAAAGGATTGGCTGCACTTCATGACCTCAAAATCCTCCATAGGGATATCAAAGTATCGTATTTATCTATGCAGAGTGCTAATGTATTCTTGTGCAAGAATGGCGTAGCTAAGCTCGGAGACATGAATGTTTCCAAAGTTGTAAGAAAGGAAGCCATGTGTGAAACTCAAACTGGAACTCCTTACTACGCCAGTCCCTAAGTGTGGCACGATCAGCCCTACGACTCCAAGTCTGATATATGGTCTTTAGGGTGCGTGCTGTACGAATTCATCAACCTCAAGCCTCCCTTCAGAGCTAGAGATATGTAGGGGCTATATAAGAAGGTTTCAAGAGGATACTACTCCAGAATCAACAAGGCATATTCTGAAGATCTGTCGAAATTGCTCAAATTTCTGATCAAAGTCAATCCGAGTTAGAGAATATCGTGCAGAGAAATACTGGAGCTACCTTTTTTGAGGCAAAAAGGCAAAAAAATAAGAGACTTTTAACTTGAGGAAAAATCAATTCTGTTGAAAACCATCAAATTTGGCAAAAACATTAATTATCTCACCGAAAAGCTGCCAAAGCCAAACTATTCACCTCTCCGGGTGAAATCCATCTAAAGAAATAAAAGCACCTTTGAGCCCAAAAGAAAGAGCCCTTATGATTTGCAGCTAAGCCTCCCACCAATAAAATCCCATAAAAAGTCTCTGCTCATAAAATCATAAAGAGTCTCACCCAAACATCGAGTCGAATCATTACCAAAACTTGTATCAAAGCGGTATGGCAAGTGAAACATTTTTCATTGATGCATTTTTGTCTATTTCTGATATACAACATTAGTATCATTGGCTTTATCAAATACAGATAAATGAAAGAAGATCATGGCTGCTAAACTTCAATTGTCTTGAGAGCATTCAGCTCGATCATTCTTGCATATAAGGGGGAGCCCTAGGATATTTGCTAGAGGCTCATGCTCATGACACCGACTATGAAAGGAGGTGTGATCACCAAATCTCGGTGCTCAGGCTCGATTATGAGAGCTCCGGGCAGAAACTGTCGATAGCTGATGTTGATTTGATCATGTGTGTAAAAATCTTTATTGAGGAAGCTTCTGAACTCCCTCAAATTCCAAGCTCCTTTATCTGTCATTTATGGCAACCAGACATATTTCCAAACGGCAACATTATGACTTTTGACATTTTTGAGGAACAACCTGATATACATAAACAAATCGATGTGGTTTGCATCTTTGATTTCATTATATTATTGTGCATTTATAATGAATATTTTGTATTTGGAGTTCTCAGTTGGTAGGATGTTCATTTCTGCATTGTAAAGAGATGATTTTATGATATGGAGCTTGAAGGGTGGAAGCGGAGATAATCTGAAATAGCTTATTTGTCGAATTTAGCCCTAGTTGCCTGCCTAGACTGGCAGAGAGGTAGTTTGGAAATGGAAGGGCAAATTGAATGCTTGATTGAGTTAAGCATAGTATATTCTGTTGAGAGCTGCATTGGAATCCTTGCAGTAGCGGATGATGTCCTTACCCTGACTCATCAGTCGCATGTTCAATTCTATGAGATTTTTATATTCGTATAACTTTAGTTCATCTAGCTTGAGTTTTTTCTTCTGCATGCTCACAACTAAGATAAGCATCTCCTTCAATTTAACAAACTACCTCACACTGTTTTTTAAAGATTCAGCCTCATCCGGAGACAAATAGGTCCTGAATAGTTCAGACACCATCAAAGAGTAGCTTATTTGATTTTCGGGAGATAAACTATCGATTAATTCTTCTTTGAACTGTAGCATATCGGTATCGGACATCAGCACTCCACAGTAAACCGAAAATAAATTTCTGAAAATATTTTTGTTAACGCCTCCCAGAACCACTTAACATTTTTGGTTGAACTGTCTTTTCAGCAAATATTTTCTCTCAAATACAGTGTCATCAGCTTTTTTCTGGTATACTGATCCATATTTGTCAAACCATTTGTTGAATCCTTGGCTGAATTACAACTGATCCTCTTCAGACTCATCGAATTTATAATGGAACTCGATCTAGTCACATGGATCCTTTCTGAAT